>Ga0114953_1000844_pt1 | contig 22134 bp, 10 predicted proteins | sample SidtaG_FD_87298 | JGI IMG/M metagenome (GOLD analysis project Ga0114953, IMG submission 87298) | Marine algal microbial communities from Sidmouth, United Kingdom - Sidmouth_Male2 metaG | ecosystem: Host-associated > Algae > Red algae > Unclassified | place: Sidmouth, United Kingdom | collected...
GCCGAACACGAGAAGCGTCTCTGCCGCGCCGGCTTCGGGAAGATCAGCGTCTGGTTCCAGTGCTTCAATTTCGTCTCGCTTGTCGCCGTTCGTGCCGACCCGTGATCGGTGACCCGGTGATCGATGTCGGTGGCAACGGTCTGGCGACAGGCGATATCGACCCGGCCTGCTACCGGCTCGACCCAGCGGCCCTCGCGGCGATATTCGCCGGCACCGCTCTGGCCCCCTGGAGCGACGCTTTCATCACCGCCGTCATTGACCGTGGCCCGGCCCTCCGCCACGGCAACCTCCCGGACTGGCGCGCAGCCCTCAGGTCGTTCCCGGTACTCGACTCCGTGCCGCAATCCGACACGCAATCCGACACACAATCCGACACGCGATCCGACACGTCAGGCTTCACACTCATCGACGGCACCGTCTGCACCACCCGCGAGCTTGTGGACAAAGCCGATCGGGCGAGCCTTCGGCAGGCCCTCGAGGCACTGCGACCCTGGCGCAAGGGACCTTTCCGTATTGCCGGCATCGACATCGACTGCGAGTGGCGTTCGGACTGGAAGTGGGCACGATTGCTACCGCACATCCAGCCGCTCCAGGGGCGCACCGTGCTCGACGTCGGCTGCGGCAGCGGTTTTCACCTGTGGTGCATGCGAGCATCCGGTGCCGCCTTCACGCTCGGTATCGACCCCGGGCTCCTCTTCATCGCCCAGTTCGAAGCGCTGCAGCGCTACATAGCCGATTCGGCCGTGCACATCCTGCCATTGACGCTCGACACCCTCCCCGGGCCGCTGCTAACCTTCGACACGGTGTTCTCGATGGGCGTGCTCTATCACCGCCGGGATCACCACGCGCATCTCGACGAACTGCTGCACGCGCTCCGCCCCGGCGGTGAGCTGGTGCTCGAGACCCTGGTCTCCGATTCGCCTCACGATGACGCGATCGAACTCGATGGCCGGTACGCGCGCATGCGCAATATCTGGTGCCTGCCAGGCATCGCTCGCGTGGCGAGGTGGCTCGACGAAGCGGGCTGGCAGCGCGTCCGCTGTGTCTCAGTGGACGTCACCGATACCCGCGAGCAACGCTCGACGCCCTGGATGCCTCATCAGTCGCTGGCCGACGCACTCGACGCGGAACAACCCACATTGACCGTCGAGGGCCATCCACGACCACGACGCGCGATCTTCATCGCAGAGACACCGTGACTTGCGGAGCACTTGATCTTGAACAGCCCCGTGATTTTTGAAACACCCAGCCTTGTCGAGCACCCTGACTTGTCAACAAGTGACAGGTGCCATTCACCGAACGACACTCCCTCGGCCGGTTCGTGAAGCTCGAATCGCACACGCTGCCTGCGCCAGTTACCTGACAAGGGCCGCGCGACATGTGTCGAATCAGTGACGTAGCACACGATGTGCAAGTGCCAGCGCTCACGCAAGCGTGGCCAGAGTCGTCGAACGCGGCTTCCGCCACACTCAGCTGGCGCGACACCTGCGATAGTGAAACTCTCCATCTCGTTATACTTTGGCGGCATCAGTGTCTTCTGGCTATTTAATGATCAGTGCATCCCCCGCGAGCACGCTCGCGAACCCTGTCGTGCGCCCGCAGGCATCGACGAGCGCCACCATCGACAGCGCTCGCGGCACCATTCCACCGCACGATCTGCCAGACTCCGCTACGCGGGAGCCAGCCGACGAGGCCTCGGTCGACATGCCCGAGAACGGTGAGCGTCGCATTCTGCAGGGAACCGAATACATCCAGTTCCACGGCTACTGGGTGCGCTGGTACGAGCCGCTCGACGAGTCGATAGCTGCGCGCAAGCGCCTGATCGACCATCTCACCCGACGCGCCTTTCACCACACCGAACCGGGCATCAACACGCCCGGTGAACGCCTTGCCATGGCACGCGGCGTCTGGGAGCAGCAGACCGATCCGGCCCTCAAGCGGGTCAATGCCGCCATGCTCGCCGGCGCCCTGTTCAACCGCGCCACCGACATCTTCACGGCAATCGTGGATCTCGAGGAGAAAGGCGTTCGCATCAGTCGCGGTAATGAGCTGATGAAAGCGTGCGGCGACTGCTTCAAGGAGGCGCTCGAACTGGGCCGCGACGTTCGCCATGTGAGCGGCGAGGAAGGCATCGATGAACTGTGGGGAGAACCCTTCCGGGCCTTCACCTTGCCTATCGCCCAGTACTACGAATCGCGTTACATCAAGATCGCGCAAACCATGGCCAATATCGATCGACTGGCCAGCATCATCATCGACACACTCGGCGAACGCGACGAGTTCGAAGGCCTCGGCGAGCTGATCGACGAGTTCGGCGCGGCCGCCCGGCACGAATGCGAGACCATGAAGGCCGACGACTCGATCTTCGAGATCTGGCCACGATTCGTCGCCGCTGGCGAGGCGGTAGGTGCCTTGCGCCCCTCTCTGAAGCCCATGTGCACGCGTGAATGCAGCTATGTAATGGAGGAGGCCTACAACACGCTCTGCGCCGGCCGTGACCTGATCAACTGGGTTGCACGCGCCCGGGTACCCATGCCCGAAAGCACGCGTCAGTTCATGCACCGCTGTGAGTCGCTGCAAGACCGGCTGCTGACCTGCTAGCGACCTGAACGCCCAATCGTGCGTCACTACGTTGACACCGACGGCGCCTGATGCTTGTTAAACTTCGTACTCATGCCCGTGAGCTGCGTGAGTTCGCATTCTGCATCGGTCTATAATGCGCGCGCGGTCATTGGCACAGTTCCGGCAGGCTCAGAGCTTGTTCGACGCCATTCTCCCGTTCCGAATTCGTTTTGTGACCGGGACTCAGCTACACCACCGGCTACATCGTTCTCCTCGAATGGATGACGCGCTCTCCATCCCAAAGGACTAATCATGAAAGTAACCATCTACGGCTCAGGCTATGTGGGCCTGGTCACCGGTGCTCTGATCGCCGACGTGGGCAATGAGGTGCTCTGCGTCGATGTTGACGAGACCAAGGTCGCCAACCTGAAGAAGGGCATCATCCCGATATTCGAACCGGGTCTCGATGATGTCATCAAGCGCAACGTCGACGCCGAGCGTCTCGACTTCACGACCGACATGGACCGTGCCGTCGCGCACAGCGAAGTGCAGTTCATTGCCGTCGGCACCCCACCCGGCGAAGACGGCTCGGCCGACATGCAATACGTAGCCGCCGTTGCCAAGACCATCAGCGAGCGCATGAACGACAGCAAGATCGTCGTCAACAAGTCGACCGTGCCGGTCGGTACCGGAGACATGGTCGAGAGTGTCATTGCCGAAGGTCTGAAGGCCCGTGGCGAGAAGATCGAGTACAACGTCATCTCGAACCCGGAATTTCTGAAGGAAGGCGCCGCCATCGAGGACTTCATGAAGCCCGATCGCATCGTCATCGGCACCGACAGCGAGCACGCCATCGAGGTCATGCGCGATCTCTACGCGCCGTTCTGCCGGAATCGCCGCGATCGCCTCATCTTCATGAGCCGCAAGTCCTCCGAACTGACCAAGTACGCCGCCAACTCGTTGCTTGCCACCAAGATCAGCTTCATGAACGAGCTCTCGAACATCGCCGATCGGCTTGGCGCCGACATCGAGGACGTCCGCGTCGGCATCGGCTCCGACCCGCGCATCGGCTACCACTTCATCTACCCCGGCTGTGGCTACGGCGGTTCTTGCTTCCCGAAAGACGTCAAAGCCCTCGTGTCCACCGCACGCAGCTCAGGCTACGAGGCTGAACTCCTCGCGGCCGTCGAGAGCGTCAACGATCGGCAGAAGCACGTGCTCTTCGCCAAGCTCACACGTCAGCTCGGCGATGATCTTTCCGGCAAGACCTTCGCGGTCTGGGGCTTGTCGTTCAAGCCGAACACGGACGACCTGCGCGAGGCACCCAGCCGGGTCCTGATCGAGGCCATCTTCGCCGCCGGCGGACGCGTCCGCGCCTACGATCCCGTCGCCATGAAGGAAATGCGCCACTTCTACCCCGAAGAAAAGCGGCTCGAACTCGTCGGCACCGCCATGGATACCCTCGAGGGTTGCGATGCGCTTCTGATCAATACCGAATGGCGCGAGTTCCGCAGCGTCGATCTCGTGAAGGTCAGGGATAGCCTCGCCAATCCGCTGATCATCGATGGTCGGAATCTGTACGAACCGGATCACGTCGTTGAAGCGGGTCTCGTCTACGACTGCATCGGCCGACCGGGAGCGCACTCGGAAGCAGCTCCGCTACAGGCGGTGAAGAGCGCCTGACGCCTCTGCCGGGTCATTCGCAAGGTAAGCAGCAGCGACGGGTCACCAGCCCGCCATGATCGTCCACGACCGCTATTCGCTGCGCACATCGAACACCCTCGGGTTCGATGTGCGCGCAGAACACTACGCGGGCGTTGCGAGCGAAGACGAACTGCAGGAAGCGATCGAATATGCGGCGGGCCGCCGCTGGCCCGTGTTCGTGCTCGGTGGCGGCAGCAATGTCGTCCTGACCCGAGACGTGCCCGGACTGGTGATTCGCCAGACCGACGCGAGCGTGATTCGCGACGGTGAGATACTCACGGCGAGCGCCGGTGTCCCGTGGGACGAACTGGTTCGGCAGAGTCTCGACTGGGGCCTCAACGGGCTCGAGAATCTCAGCCTGATTCCAGGCGATACCGGCGCCGCGCCCATGCAGAACATCGGCGCTTACGGTGTTGAACTGGCTGACCGACTCCTGCAGCTGCGTGCTTTCCACCTGCCAAGCCGCGAGTGGCGCGTCCATGTCCGCGACGATTGCCGTTTCGGCTACCGCGACAGCCTGTTCAAGCAACAGCGCGGCGAGCACGTGATCACCTCGATCACGCTGAGTCTTGGCAGTAGCTGTGACTTGGTGGCCGACTATACAAGCCTCGCTCGCGAGCTCGAGCAGCAGGAAATCGAGCATCCACAGGCGCGCGACATTGCCGCCGCCGTGGTCCGCATCCGACGCTCGAAACTACCCGATCCGGCCCTCATCGGAAATGCCGGCAGTTTCTTCAAGAATCCGCTGGTCGACGCCGATCACTTCGCATCGCTAGCGCGTCTCACACCCGGTCTCGTCGGTCATCCCGACGGGCTGGGCCGCGTCAAGCTTGCCGCTGCCCAGCTCATCGATGCCTGTGGTTTCAAGGGCGCGCGCCGCGGCGGGGTTGGTGTTCACACCGAACAGGCCCTGGTCCTCGTGCACCACGGAGGGGGCAGGGGCGCAGACCTGCTCTCCCTGGCTTCTGAAATTGCCGACGCCGTGCGCGAACGCTACGGCGTCGACCTCACCATCGAGCCGGTCGTGGTCTGATCATCCCCGCTAGAGGATATCGAGGTCGTCGCTCAGTCGACGCGGATCGTTCGGGTCTTGACGCCGACTGTCACGCGAGTCAGAGGATCGAGCATATCCGGTTCGTTGGGTGGTATCGAAACCCGCCCTTTCAGGTGCCGCCCGGTCAGGTGCCGCCCTGTCAGGTGCTCGTCGCTGATGATCTTCCGCGAAGCCCTCGAACATGTCGTCGGTGCGGTCATGGTCGTCGATTCGGCCATTTCGGGATCGACGATCGACGCCCTGCTCGGCCTCGAACACTCGTGTTCGCTCCACCCGCGCCTCCTCGGAACGCCGCGGCCGTTCTTCGGGCGCACCGAGATCAGACGAATGTCGACGTTCAGACGAACCACGATCGGATGAGCCGCGATGGGAGGCGCTGCGCTCCGCCGGGCCACCGTTGCCATAACCGTAGTCCAGATCGAGGGCCACGTCACGGTCGTCGCTCTTGATGCTGATCAGTTCGTCGTGGCTCAGGTGCAGACGATCGCCACCGACCTTGTCACCATTGTCGTTGTAGCCGTAGTAGTCGTAGTAGCCCTGATAGTAGTGATCACCCCCGTAGGAGACGATCTTGTCGATGTCGACCTGCGTGATGACCACACCTGCTATACGGGCGTTGACCTGGCCGAGTCGCTGCAGACCGCGTCTCGCGAGTTCGATCGAGGTGTCGTGCGACTTGATCGCGAAGACCACGGAATCGGCGATCTTGCTGATCACCAGTGCGTCCGAGACGGCCTGCGTCGGTGCGCAGTCGAGCACGATCCGATCGTAGTGTTCGCAGAGTTGTTCGATAATTTTCGCGAAGCGCTTCGACGACAGCAGCTCGAGCGGCTGGTCTACCGGACGGCCAGCCGGCAGCACATCCATCGAGCCGTCGAACATGCCGCGCTTGATGCAGTCGCGCGCCGGTGCCGTTCCCATGATGAGATCGGTCAAGCCGCTGGTAACGCGATCGAGACCCGCAACCTTGCCCATCGTCGGACGGCGCAGGTCACAGTCGACGATGAGCACGCGCTCGAGTTGCGCCATCGAGTACGCCAGGTTCAACGACACAGTCGACTTGCCTTCGCCTGGTATCGATGAAGTCACCATCACCACCTTGCGCGGCACATCGCCATCGCCGAGACTCAGCGCCGTACGAACGGTATTGACCGACTCGGCAAAGGTGCCTTTCTTGTCGGCGACCGTCGTCGGATCCAGTGGTAGCCCGGACGCATCGCGCTTTCCGAACACACCCGTCTTGATCAGTGGCAGGATGCCAAGCAAGTTCACGCCGAGCTTGCGCTCGACATCACTGGTGCCCTTGATGGTGTCGTCCATCTGCTCATAAAGAAAGGCCATCAGCATCGACAGCACCAGCGAGGCGAGCGCGGCCAGGGCGATGATCAGCTGCTTCTTCGGCTTGACCGGCTGCAGGGGCGCTACCGCGTAGTCGGCAACACGCGCGTTCGCGTTGTCCAGGCCATCGGCTGACCGCGCTTCGGTCATCCGGTTGAAGAACGTGTCGTAGATGCTCTGGTTGGTCGCCACCTCTCGCTCGAGCGCGTCAAGCTCGAATTTCTTCGTGCCGATCGCCTGTATCTCCTGCTTGCCGGTGGCCAGTTTTCCCTGAATGGTCGCCACCCGTTGCTGGAGCAGCTGGTAGTCCTTCTGGATGGTGCCGGCAACACGCTCGATGTGCCCCCGCAAGTTAGTGTCGAGCGAGGCGAGCTGGGATTTCGCATCGACGACCCGCGGGTGCCGCTCGCCATAGCGATTCAACAGCTCGTCGAGCTCGCGCTGCGCCTGGCCCTGTTCGATCTTGACCTGCTGGATGAGCGGGTCCGACCGCACCGTCGGGATCGATTCGAGCAATTCCGGTCGCGCCTGCACGGCCGCGACTTCCCGACTGAGATCGGCCGCATCAGCAAGCTCGCTGCGCGCTGTGGCAAGTTCGGCCGTCACCAACAGGAGTTCCTGCTCGTTGAGGCGACCGACGCTGCCATCCACATCGACCAGGCCTTCCGCCTGCTTGAAGGCGATCAGGCGGTCCTCAGACTCGTCCAACGTGCCCTTGAGCGCCTGCAGCCGCTCGTTCAGCCAAGTGGCAGCCTTAGTGGTGAGCTCCATCTTGGCGTCGAGATAGCTGTCGATGTACTGCTCGCCGACCATGTTCGAAACGCGTGCAGCCAGCGCCGGGTCGGTGGATTCGAAACTGATCTTCACCAGCTTCGTCTTCCTGACCGGAGCGATGGTCAACCGCGACATGAAATTACGCATGACCGTCTGCTGCCATGGCGTCGTTTCCGGCACATCGAGCATGGCCGCCACGTCCAGTTCCTGCGAGATGGAATCCGGGTCGTTCAGATCAGCAACACTCATCGAACGCACCGGCTCGATCGTCGTCGAAGCCTCGGTATCGACGATCACCGAAGTGTCGACCCCTACGCCGGTGGTGGCATCGGTGGCCTCGGTCGGCGTCACGCCGGTCTCGGTGGCACTTTCGTCGCCCCCCAGTCCGAGCTTCGCGGCAACCGAATCGAGCGCCGCGCGGAACCCACCCGCCGAATCTTCCGTGCTGTCCGCCTCTGTCGCACTACTCGTTGTCGCGGCGCCCGTCGAGCCCGTGTCACGAGCCGGCCCTGTGCCACCACCTTTCGGCGAAAGCTCGGGCAGGTTCCACAGATCCATCGCATCGATGACGCGAAAGGCGAGCTGACGACTCTTCAGCAGCTCGAACTGTGTCTCGTAATAGTCCTGTGTTTCGGCGTCGGCCCCGACCAACCCCTCGAAGGTGACCGGATTGGTGCCCTGCGGCTCGATCAGCAGGGTCGAGGTTGCACTGTAGACAGGCGTTGCCGTGAACGCATAGTAAGCCGCCAGACAGGTGATAAGCGCCGTGAAGAGCGTGATCGGCCACTTGTGCTTGCGGAGGATGCGCAAGTACTGCTGCAGATCCAGCTGATCGGTGAACGAGCCACCCTCATCCCGACCCGGCTCATCGGCGTAGTCGTCCTCGTATGACGCTGCTCGTGCCATCAGAAGAACCCCTCGTCAATGGAAATGACATCACCCGGAGCAACCCGGTAGTTCATGCCGACGCGCTCCTGCTCGTCGGAATCGCCCAGAGCCTTGATGACGAACATCTTGCGTGTCGAAGCCCGATCGGTCATGCCGCCGGCGAGCGAAATGGCCTTGTCAAGCGTCAGCCCGGGTTGATAGGGGTATCCGCCCGGCGAGCGTACCTCGCCATTGATGAAGAAGGGGCGATACTGCACGACCGTCACGTTGACCGAAGGATTGACCAGATAACCCTCGCGGAGCAGCGTACTGATCTGCCGCTCGAGCTCGAGCGGCGTGCGCCCGGTGACCTTGATGTCGCCGAGGTAGGAATAATTGATGACGCCGCTGGAGCCGACGCGCGCTTCGAGCGTCAGATCGGGTTCGTCGAACACCTGTATGCCGATGACGTCGCCCTGACCGAGAATGTATCCCGACGGGTCATCGTCAACCGCCAGCACCGTCGCTGCCGGCTCGGCATCACCGAACGGTTCGATATCGACGGTGGTGTCCGCGGGTACACTCTCGACGCCCGTTCCTGCTTCCGGGGCAGGCTCGGAGAACGTCGACGCACAAGCACTCAGCAATAGTCCGGCAAACAGGCACGCGAGCGTCCCCATGGATCGATGCGTTCTAGCGATCATCAGCACTTCTCTATCATTTGTTTTACTGCGGTAAAGCTTAGAACAACACGACAAGCTCAGTAGGAACTGTCACCCAATACGGCGAGGCCGGAAACGATCAGGTCGGGTACAGGACCGGATTCTGGATGCTCGACACGCTGGAAGCCGCATAGTTTCTCACACAGAGCGGGTTTTCCGCACAAAACCGGTCATTATGAACAGATAGTTGACAAGCTCAAGCGGAATTGCGTGGCCCAGAGCGCTGACTGATCAGCGCCGGGGTCGCAAGGTCATCGTGGAATATCCACCCTGACAAATACGCGATCCTGACAAATACACGATCCTGACAGATACGCGACCCTGACTGATACGCATTTCCCCTGACCTACAGACGCGCCTTGAGGAAAATTCCTGCTCGAACCGTGTCGTAATCCAGCTCGCTCGCATCGATCGATGCATCGGCGTCATTACAGTCTTGACCGTTACCACGATCAATCTGTGCGCTGCCGCCAAGGTCGAGCCAGCGGCGCACGCTGAAGGACAGTTCAAGACCGGCGGTAGCCGTGGTCTGACCAAGCTCCGGGCAGCCGCGCGTCAAGGACTCGTAGCCGAGGTAGGTACGCTGGGCAACTCGCTCGGACCAGTCATGGTTCCAGTCGAGTGACGCGGTATCGCGGACCGTCGCGTCACTCGATGTGCTGTCGAGCGAGACCCCGGTGGCGTTGTCGAGTTCACGCATGAGTCTGAACTCGAAGAAACTGAATTCTCGGGGCTGATAGAAGAAATTGCCTTCGACGATGGTCGTGGTGACATCGTCACGAAGATCGCTGTCATACGTCGACGTCGTCGCTCCCACTTTCAGTTCCCCCGTCGACTGGCCGGTTGCGGCGAAGGTCGCGCCGACCAGTACCGACGCATCCTGGCGATCGAGCGTGTCGCGGCTGAAATCGTTCTCCTGATAGCGCAGTTCAAACAGGGCGCGCGTGTCGCCACTCACACGCAAAGAGAAACGCGCGTAAGGTTCCACCGCCAGGTAATCCCGGCCCTCGGTCACGAAGTCCAGGTTGGTGTAATCACGGTTACTGACATTCAGGCCGAAAGTGAGGTTGCCACGGGCCGCTGCCGCACCGTAGGTGAATGAACCGTTCAGGCCCGATTGGTTGAACTTGACCGGTGTGCTCAAGGAATCGCCGATACTGCGGGTAAAGTTGATGCCCGGCACCTGGTGTCCTCTTGTGAATCTCAGCAGGCCATCGAAGCGTGAACGGCTGCTGATGGCGGCAGTCAGGCCGAGACCGAGTTGATGATCGGCATGCTCGAGAGCGCTCTCTTCGTTCTGCGAATACTCCCCGTCGTAGGTGGCGCGCAGCGTCAACAGACGACGATCGGCGATCCAGAGCAGGCGCGGCGATACCACGAAGCCTGTAGCCGAAGTCTCGTCGTCGGGGGTACGAAAAGCGTTCCGGTTCTGGACCGCATCGACGCGGAGCGTCGGATAGAGATCCGTTTCGCCAAGCTTCATCGACGGGCCGTCGGTCTCCTCCCGCTGCTGCCTGCCGACCGATTGACTCTCGGACGAACCGATGGCTTGCGCACTTGCAAGCGAAGGAACGCCGGCCAGCGTCACCGGCAGCAGGATAAAGGCGAGCGGCGCTAGCATGGCCGTTGCCAGAGATCGGGATCTGGACCGGAGACGGAAACGCAAGCCGGGAAACTCGCGCGCGCGACCGGCAGGTGCTGACGATTGGGCCTTCATGGTGCAGATTGCGACGGAGTTGGCTGAGTATACCGGTTCAGGCGCCGGCATCGGTGTCCCCGTCGGCTTGCCTTTTGCGGAAAAGCGCACCGACCAATCCAGCGATACCACGCCGATACCGCCCGGATAGCGAGAACAAGGGTGCGAACCCTTCCACTTCGTAGCCGCCGTCGGCGATCTGTTCATCGGTCGGCAGATAGCCATGGACCGAATTGACGCAACCGCTCGCATGATCGACATCGTCCAGTGTGTCGGCGTAGCCCGCACAGACCTCCGCATTGATCAGCGCCAGCGACAGCGGCGGGAGCATGACGCGGATGCAATCGAGGCTGCGGGTGTCATCGTCAAGACCGACCATGATGTCCGCCAACGGCAGTGAGCGCGTGTCGACCTTTGCGCCAACGTTGGTGATCTCATCGTCAGGTGCGCCAGACCCGTCGACTTCAAGAGACCCGTCGAGTTCTACCGGCACGTCAGACTCGGCCGTCGCATCGGCTACGGCGGCCGCCACACGCGCGCACCAGCTTGCATGACTGTCCTCGTCAAAGGGCGCAAAACCGCGGGCGAACGGCATGTTCATTACATCCCGGAGTGATCGCGACTGCTGGATCTGCCGAGGACGCACATCGCCACTCAGGCCCGGCAGGTAGAGAATCACCACATCGTCACCGTATTGCGACCGCAGGCGTGAGCGCACGACACCCGGAAAGTCGGCTGATACGAGGCTTGTCTGGCCTCGCGATACGGGATGGCAAGGCCACGACCACAACACCAGTCTGGTGGCCCCTTCACCATCGACGAGAGCACTTGAGCGCACCGTCGAATCAACGGCGACACGGGTGTTTGGCGCCGTCGCCACCTGTTTCATGAAGCGCAGCGAGCGCCGCTGGCGTACCCAGGTCAGGCGACGACGATGGACGTTTCCGGTGCACTCTGCAGCCTTCGTCCGACAACGGCTGATGGTGATGCCGCCGTCATCTATAGCGATGACAATACGCCTCGCGAGTCGCATGACCACCGTGTCGAGATACGCCTCGCTCGCCTCACCGAGTCGAGGCTTGGTCGGGTCGAGCGACGGCGCGTAGTGGGTGTGCGAGGCGACAAGCTGGATATGGCGCGCCGCAAGGCCCGCAACCTTGGGCGCCAACGCGTCGGCGAGCCGTTCGCGCAACGCTTCGCTGCCGAACAAGGTATCCAGACCGATGAGCAGACACGGCTCGCCAGCCACCTCACAAAGCAGAAAACCGGCTTCGAGAGAACTGTGTACGCCGGTGCTCGCACCGTGGCGATTCTTGTAGCCGGCAAGCGGCAGCGGCCCCTCGGGCGTGATATCCACATGGCCGACGTAACAGCCGGGCCAGGCTGCAAGCCGCGTCAGCACGGCTCGACGGTCGCTCCGGCGCGGCTGACCCGATACTTGCCGAGGCCGCGTCGCAGCAGCGCGAGCACATGATCGGCCCGGATCAAGCCCTCCATCTCGCCCGGACGGCCTTCGATCGCGTGGCGCTGAATCATCAGCTCCGACCCCTCCGAGCGGAAACCCTGACCGCCGAACAGACGATCGGCGATACGCTCCTCCGCGACGCGCTCGACGAAAGTCGAGGAGACGCCCACATCGCTGAACGGAAAGGCGAACGCGCAAGCTGACTGCCCGAAGGTCGCGCGCACGAAAGCACAGCTTTCCTGCGTCTGTCGAAGCTGCTCGTCGAGCGTGATGTCGCGATACAAGGGGTGATCGATGCTGTGCGCGCCGATAGAGATACCGTCTCTGCGCATCTGCATGAGCTGCTCGACACTGAGGTACGGGCGTTGCCGATCGAGAAAGGCGGAGGTGTCGAAGCCAAGGAGTTCCGCGGCACGATCGAGCGACGAGCGTTGTGCATAGGGCACGCCGAGCAGCGCCTGGCGCAGATCGACACCCGGCGCCGAGCCAAGACAGCTCATCACGGCCTCTTCGGTCACCGTGTTCGGCGGCTGATGCGCGACATGGTCGACCAGCACGCTTGCAAGGTAGCGAAAGAACAGCGCGCGGTTGTCGACGAAGGCGGAATTGACGAAAACGGTCGCCGGCACGCCCTTGGCGCGAAGGAGCGGGAGCGCAACATCGAGAACCTCACGAAGACCGTCGTCGAAGGTCAGGAAGAAGCCGGGCCGCCCTCGTCGTCTGCCCTCGAGCCAGTCCGTTACATCGTCAAGCGCCACGGGATCGAAATGGCGCAGCAAGGCATCGAGGTCGCGCTCGAAACGCGTCCTGGGCAAGGTCGGGTAGAGGTGCTCGACATGCGGCAGTGGCTCGTCGCCGCGCACGGTGTGATACATCGGCCGGTACAGACGCTCGCGCGATAGCCGAACGAGCCAAGACAACGGCAGCGGCGCGCTGGCCCGGGCAAGCCACTGTTCACGCATTGCGGTATTCACGCCTGCCCTTCATCACTCGTCGCGGAGCGCCGTGGGCCGCGTGTCGGCGGCCACGGGCGCCCGGTCCGGATCGGTGCCGGTGCCGGTGACCGTGCTCGTGCCCGTGCCCGATGCAAGCGATGCCTGAATGTCGGCCTCGATCGCGTCGGCGACCTCGGCAAGCCCGAGGCCGTCAAGCCCGATGAGGAAACTGCCGGGAGCCGGGCGCACGCTGACGATGCCCTTGGCGAGATCTTTCCAGCCGAGTGTCACATCACCCGTCACGTGCCGGGGTTGGTGTTCGGCCGGGTAGAAGGCAACCGGACTCTGCAGCTCACCGGCATCGTAGGCGTAGAAGGCCTCGCCATTGGCACGGTGCACCGCCAGCAAGGCGGGATTATCGGCGGAGTTGAGTCCCTGCCCCGCCGAGCTTGACGAGCCCGCCGAAGCGTCCTGCTTCGTCGCACGGCCAAGCGTCTTCCGTAGCCGTCGCAACGAGCCGGCCACGGTGCCCGACACGGCATCGACAAGCCCGTTCGAGCCGCGGTAGTGCCTGACCACCGCTTCGACCGCCTTGTCCTTGTAGAGCTCGAGCTTGCGCCGCCGTCTGACGTGCAGTGGGTAGGCCGTCCGGCCGTCCTGGACGATGGGATATTCGAGATCACGGTGAAAGGATTGCAGCATGAACACCAGAGCCACCCCGCGCCCCGCCGCCTCGAGCTGCCGAGCCACCTCCCAGGCAATGGTGCCACCCATGCAATAGCCACCGATCACGTACGGACCTTGCGGCCATTGCTCGACGATCTCGCGGGCATAACGTTCAGCCATCGACTCGATGCGATCAAGTGGCGGTTCGTCGCCACGCACGCCACGCGACTGCAGGCCGAAGACCGCACGATGCCGGGCAATTTCCCGAGCGAAACGGTGATAGCCGATGACCATGCCACCGTGAGCATGGACAAGGAAGACCGGCGCCGCCCCCGGTGGACCGGCGTCTGCGAACATCGGGACGAGACTGGGCCTGCCGACGAACCCGCCCGGGCTGCCTGAACCCGAGCCGCTTGCCTTCGAATCGCGCCCCTCCGAGTCACCTGTTGTCAATGTGGTGTTCGTCATCTCGCTGGCCTTCGCCTCGGACATCGCTGTCGACGGGCTCGCGGCCCCGGCCGTTCGAGTGGCAGCGGGCGCAACAGCAGACGCAATGAAAGTCGCACCAGCCGCACCAGCCGCACCAGCCGCACCGGTCGCGTCGGTCGGCGTTGAAGTCGCTGCAGTAGCAGCCGACGCAGCCGTCTCAACCGGCGCAGGGGCAGCCTGCTCGGCCGGCAGGCGCGATTCGATCAGAGCCGTCAGTGCACCGATGGTCGGCGCGCCGATCAGTTCTTCCACGGCGAGCGCGACATCGAACTCGCGCTCCAGTCGCCCACAGAGCTTGACCGCTACCAGCGAGGTACCGCCGATATCGAAATAGTTCTCATCGCTCGCGATGTCGTCGAAGCCGAGCAGATTCTTCCAATGCTCGGTTACCCGCTCCTCGACGCTAGCCGTACCCGCGCCCGCCGCGCCTGCAGCAACGGCACCGCCGGACGTGCCGATCAAGCCGTCCGCAGACCCGCCGCCACTCACCCTGCCCGAGCCGTCAGCGAGCCCACCCGCGGCAACTGTCGGACGTTCAAGCAAGCTCAACGGCAGCGGCGAAACCCAGCTCGTCTCGCGCCCGCTCGCGATGATCGCGTCGAGTACCATCAGCGCCTGATCCGGTGCCACACCGTGGGCGTTGGCCAGTTGCCTGGCCTGATCATCACCGATGCGCGTGAGCATGCCGGTCGACTGCCAGCCGGGCCAGGCCACGGCCACCACCTTGTGTCGGTCGGCTCGCGACTGGCGTGCAAACGCCATCTGCCAGGCATTCGCTGCCGCGTAGTCAACCTGCCCTGCCGGTCCCGACCAGGCGGCCACCGATGAGAACAGAATCAGCGGCGCGTGACCGGGTATGCCGCCCATGCCCTCGGCCAGCGCGCGAGTCGTGTCGAGCTTCGCCGCCAGCACTTTCCGCATCGCAGCGTCGGACTTGGCCGACAGCAGGCCATCCTCGTTGTGCCCGCCAAGGTGATAGACCGCAGCCAGTGAACCGTCCCGGGTGATGCGCACCAGGAGCTCGCGCACGGCCGCGACATCGTCGGCCGGCAACGGCACCGCCTCGACACGGGCGCCAAGCTGCTCGAGTTCAGCAACGAAGGCTTGCCGATCAGCCGCGTGACTGTCCGGGCGATGCGTGATGACCAGTGGCGCTCCCTGCAAGGCCAGGCGACGCGCGAGTTGCCGCCCGATGCCGCCAAACCCACCGACAAGTACACGGGTTCCTGCAAACGCTGCCGAGGCATCGATCTCGCCATGCGATGAGTCACCTGACGGATCGACCATCCCGTCAGCCATCCCGCCAGCCAGCCGATCAACCAGCGGGCCGGTCAACGGCGCCACCACGCTTGTCCGTGCCCAGACACGTCCATCGGCGATACCCAGTATCGTCTCGTCACCACGCAGTTCGAAGACGGCGGCAAGCGGCTCATTTACGCCATCCACAGCATCACCCGGATCGATGACGCGCGTCTTCACATGCGGCCATTCCTTGCTGGTGACTTCGCTGACACCGAGGGCCAGCGCACCACTCGCATCTGTCACGCCTTGCCCGATGACATCCAGGGATCCGGCGGCAACCACATCGAGCGCCACGTCGCGAACACCATCCCAGCGGGCCAGGGCCTGCACCAGATGGACAAGATCGAGAAAGGCGTCTTCCGGCAGCGGACAGGAGCGCCAGTCGTAGACGATACGGCTCGGTACACCCTCGGCTTCAAGCTGGTTCACAAAGGCCCGATAGCCTTCGGCGGTGCGCACAGCGTCGGGGCGATGCACGACGGCGCCCGGCAGTGCCTGCCGAAGCACATCGGTCGGTGCCGCCTCCGTCATCACAACCGTTTCCGACGACGAGTCTGCGCTTGCACCTGTACTCGCACCAGTACTTGCGCCGGCGTCTGCATTTGCGCTCGCCTTCACCCGCGACTCACCTTCGCGCAGGCGCTCGGCGCCGATCAAGGTCCAGGATTCACTGCGCACCCAGCGCGCCGGATCGGTCTCGCGCGCAGGCCCCACCGCCGCCGTCAACGCAACTGCGGCCCCACTGCCTGCCGCATCCGACGCACTCGATGCCGGTTTTTCGAACCAGTGCGACTTGCCGCCGAACCGGTAACCTGGCAGCGATATCCGTCGCGCCGAACCCGACCCGTGCGATGGCCAGTCGACCGCGAGGCCACTGCACCACAACTGACCGAGCGCCAGGTGCAGGGCTTCGTCGTCGTCGAGGTCCGACTTTCGCGGTGCTGCGCTCGCGAAGGCCATCTGTTCGTCACTGATCCCGGCATGCTGGTTGAACAGCGTGGTCAAGGTCGAGCCGGGACCCGCCTCGAGGGCGACCACGTCACCGTGTGCGAGCAGCGTTGCAAGGCCTGCGTCGAAGCGGACGGCGCGGCGGATGTGCTGAGCCCAGTATGCGGGTGCAACGGCTTCCTCAGGCGTAATCCATTGTCCGCTGGTGTTCGACACGAAAGGCAAGGTCGGCACCTGACGATCGACCGCCGCCACCGCAGCTTCGTATTCGGCAAGCACCGGCTCCATCATCCGTGAATGAAAGGCGTGTGATGTACGCAAGCGCGTCGTCTGGATGTCATCGCCAGACAGCGCCTCGGCGAACGCATCGATAGAGGCGTCATCGCCTGCCACCACCACGCCGTCGGCAGCATTGATGACCGCGACATCCAGACTGTCCGGCAGTCGCTCGACAATCTGCGCCTCGGGCGCCGGTACCGCGAGCATCGACCCGCGTTCGGCCGATTGCATCAGACGCCCGCGTGCAGCCACCAGCCGCGCGCCGTCCTCGACACTGAAGACGCCGGCGGCAACCGCTGCCACATATTCGCCGATCGAATGGCCGATGCAGGCGACCGGTTCGATACCCCAGGCACGCCATTGTGCAAGGTAGGCATATTCGATCGCGTACAACGCGGGCTGCGTCAGCCACGTCTCGGCGATCAGATCGGTCTTGTCGGTCTCGCGCCCCGAGAACAGCACATCGCGCAGATCCAGTTCAAGCGGCTCTCGCAGTACCTCGGCAATACGATCGACCGTTTCCCGAAAGACCGTCTCGCGCTCGTACAGCCTGCGCCCCATGTCGACTTGCTGGGCGCCCTGGCCCGGGAACATCATGACCACCTCACGTGTCTTCGGCGCCAGTCGATTGCCGACCACGCGCAAGCGATCCGGTGTGCGCAGACGCTCGCACGCACTCACCGTATCGTTGGCGATGGCAACGCGCCGACGCTTGAAGTGGCGACGTCCGTTCTGCAGCGTGTGCGCGACGTCCGCGAACGAGATATCAGCCAACGCCGAGTCTGTCGTCGCGTTCGATGTCGGTTTTGACGAGGAGTCCGTACCGGCTGTCACGATCGCTGACGTCGTTGCTTCAGGACACTTCGTCGACAGGAAGTCAGCAAGATCAGCAGCGCGATGCTTGAGAGCGGTATCGTCGCGCGCCGACAGCGGCAGCAGCCAGGGCCGATCCGTTGCCGCAGCGACGGGCGCATTGACAGCTGCCCCTGCGGCTGACGTTACGGCTACCCTGGCGGGCGCCTCCTCGACGACGACATGGGCATTCGTGCCGCCCATGCCGAGCGAGGTGATACCCGCCCGACGCGGCACGCCTGCCGCCGGTTGCCAGGCTTCCGCTTCGGCAATGACACGAAACGGCGTGGCCGCGAAATCGATCTGCGCGTTCGGTTTCCGGAAATGCAAGGTCGGTGGCAGCCGGCGGTGTTCCATCGCCAGCACGACTTTCAACAGCGAGGCCATGCCGGCGGCGGCATCGAGGTGGCCGATATTCGACTTGACCGAGCCCAGACCGCAGAACCCCGTGCGCTCGGTGTCACCCTGGAAGGCGCGCGTCAGCGCAGCCACTTCGATCGGGTCGCCGAGAAAGGTACCCGTACCGTGTGCCTCGACATAGCTGACGGTATCGGCCGGAACGTCGGCACTGCCGAGCGCCTCACTGATGGCCTCGGCCTGCATGTGTACCGTCGGTGCGGTGTAGTCCGCCTTGTTGTCGCCGTCATTGTTGATGGCCGAGCCCTTGATGACCGCACGCACCGGATCACCATCATCCAGCGCATCGCTCAGTCGCTTGAGCAGGACCGCACCACCACCACTGCCGAAGATGGTGCCGGCGGCATCATCGTCGAACGGTCGGCAATGGCCGTCGGGGGTGAACACACTGTTGGCCTCAAAGAGATGCCCGGTGACCGGCGGGCAGCGAATCGCCGCTGCCGTGGCAAGCGCCAGATCCGATTCGCGATTGATCAGCGACTGACAGGCAAGATGCACCGCCACCAGCGACGTCGAGCAGGCGCTTTGCACGGTCACGGCAGGCCCGGTAAGACCGAGCTTGAAAGCCACCCGGGTGGCCTGGAAATCCTTGTCGGAGCCGAGCAGCACCGGCAGGTAGTCTTCGTAGAATCGTGTCGCCAGACCGGTACTCAGGAGATAGGTGTTCAGAGCAGTGCCGGCAAAGGTTGCCGCGCGTAGCTCGGCACTCCCCGGCACGATGCCCGCGTCCTCGAAGGCGAGCCAGGCCAGTTCCAGCAGCAAGCGCTGCTGCGGGTCGATCAGCGTCGCGTCGCGCGGGCTGTAGCCGAAGAAGGCGGCGTCGAAACGACCGGGATCGTCGAGCACCGGTGCGGCCTTGACGTAAGCCGGGTCCTTGACGAGTGATGCGGGCAGACCGCTGGCGAGCAAGGCTTCCTCGGTGAACTCCGTGATGCACTCACGGCCCTGATCGAGGTTGTCCCAATAGGCTGCAAGGTCGTTCGCACCCGGAAATCGTCCGGCCGCACCGACGATCGCGATGTCGAACTCGCTGGGCTCCGCGGTTTCGCCCGGGCCGACGCCATGGCCGTCTTCAGGCCCGCCTGCAGGCTCGACACCGAGTCCGTCATCATCCTGATCGCGAGCGTCCTCCCTGCGCATGTGTCAGCTCCGTTCGCGTCGCGGTCGCCTGGCGGGACGCTGCGCGCGTCGCTCGGCACCGCGCTGGCGACTGCTCTCGAGTTCCACCTTGCCACTGCCCGCGGCGGCACGGGCCAGACCGGCAATGGTCGGTGCATCGAACACGTCGACCACCGACAGCGACAGACCGAGCGAGCGCTGCACTTCGGCGACCATCTGCACCGCACCGAGTGACGAGCCACCGAGGGCAAAGAAGCCGTCTTCGCTGCCGATGCCATCGATGCCGAGAAGATCCCCCCAGATCGTTGCCAGCTGTTTCTCGACGTCACTGGACGGCGCCACATAAGCCGTCTCCAGGACGGGGCGCGGAACCCGGGCACGGGTACGTACGGCATCCGCGACGTGTGCGGCCGTGGCGAGATCGCAGGCGATCGATTCGACATCGACCGAGGGCGCGGCCGGCAGCGGCGGTCGCTTGCTCGCACCTTCGGCAACGGCGTCTGAGGCGGCAACGGCGCTGACCGGATCGTGCGTCAGAGCAGCCGCCTGCGCCTGCGCCAGATGCAGGATCGAGCTGTCACCGTCGACCGTCGTCTCGCCCGGCAACTGCGCCATGAAACGCCGTGCGGGTTCGTTCTTGGCAGTGGGCAGGTGGGCAAGCCGAACCGTGGCCAGCCCGGACTCCCCGGCAATCTCGCCGAGTCGAGCCACCACCCGATGTTCGACTCCGCGACCGAGTACTCGGCAGCTGAGCAGGAAGGTATCTACCAGCAGCGCATCGTCCGCCCTTTCATACAACACAAGCCCGGTAACGCCGTAGTCACCGAAGCGGTCGGCCACACTCAGTACATGACCGCCACGCCGCGCATCGGCCGCAAGCCATTCACGCAGCTCCTCGACGGAACGCCGCACGGTGGTGAAGTTGAACTGGTTTGTTCGCTGAGTCATTTGTGACGCACGTTCCAGACGCGCATCGTCGACAGGCGCGAACTGCACATCGAGCTTCAGTCCCTCGATGAAGCCCTTGATCGAGCCCGCATCTTCCCGATAGGCACGCCGCTGGCTCTCCTCGCGATACATCGCGGCACGGCGCTCGTCCTCCGCCGTCACGGTACGCTGGTCGAACGCCCAGACGTGGTCGAGGAAACGGCCGAAGGCCTCTCGCTCTGCCGGCATCTGCAGGGTCATGACCTCAGGCAGGCGCACGCGCATCTCCTCGACCTCGAGCGGCGAGTCGTCGAGGAACACGAACGCATCCAGACCAAGATTCAGTTCGGCGGCAAGCTCGACGAGGTTGTCTGCCTTGGGCTGCCAGTTGACACGCGACGCCACCACGTCCGTCCACGACAAGGCCATCTCGTCTCGATCATCGAACACAGCCCGCACATCCGCCACCGCGTTCTTGGAGGCGAGCGTGAACAGCACGCCCTGGTCGATCAGCCGGCGAATGGAGGCATGCAGCGCCTGATGCTCGGGCTCGAAGCGCACGCCATCGACGCCGTCCTCGCCGACCACACCGGCCCACAGGGTGTTGTCGCAATCGAGCACCATCACCTTGGCGGCCTGCCGACGCGTCGATACATGCCGACGCACCAGCGCCGAACCCGTTGCCGCATACCACTCGGGCGTGTACGGCATGTCGGCAAGTGTTCCGCCGAGAGCATCGTGTGCGTGCTCGACCGAATAGTGTTCGGCGTAGGTTTCCCAGTCGATGACCGTGGTCTTTGGCAAGTCGGCGAGTCTCGCGGCAAGATCCCGCTCGATGTCTCGATAGAGCTCCCGCACCACCGGGTCGCGGATGTCGGCGGGACACAGCACGACGTCGAGGGCGATCGCCGAGCGCGCGGCATGCGCCTTCGCCGCGTCCACGAACAGATCGACCGATTCGCGAACGGCGGGCCCTTCGCCCGCGGCCGCATTGCGTGCGAAGCGTTCGGGCCGGGCGGCATACAGGCCGATCAGGCCGGAATCGTTCAGCAGCTCCTCTTCATCCCGCACCACATCGAAACCGTGGCGCTCGAGCAGCGCGATGACTTCGCGATCACTGCGGCCACCCTGCAGATGCACCTCGATGATCAACTGCTCGATCAGCGGCCAGTGTTCCTCGTCGATACCCGAAAGGATCGCGTCCTCGCTCTTCTCGGCATCGATCTTCAAAAGCTCGATTCGCTCGAGACCATGCTCGCGGATGATGTCTGAGACCGAAATCAGCGGGCAGTCGAATTCCTCCGCATCCATCCGCCCCTGGATCATTTCCTCGACCGCCTCCTCGAGCAGGCTCTCGTCGTCCTGGCCCATCGCTTCCAGCGAGTTGCGGATGACCTGGCGAATCGCTTCCTCGTCGGCGCCCTCATCGGCATCGAAACTCGAGAACACCGAGGAATTCCGGTAAGCCGTGAAACGCGCCTCGCCTTTCCCGTCTGAAGCCCCGGCCTCGATCACGAAGCCGTTCGGCGCATACAGGGCACGATTGGCCTTCAGGATGGGCAGGACAACCGGCGACGGTTCGACGGAAATGACCCGCACATTCGGCGCTTCCTGCGTCGCGAACAGCGTGAACAGGCCGATGTTCGCACCGATGTCGACCACGGTATCGCCTTCGAGCACCCGCACACCGTGCCGGCGGTAGGCCAGATCGTTGTAGATTTCCTGGTAGAGATAGGCCGACTCGTACTTGTTCAGGCTGGCGATGGTGCGACCGTCCGGCAGCAGATGCCGATCCAGCTCGCCGATGGCCGCATCGAGCGCCTCGCTCGCAGGCGTCGCGGGCTTCTGCCGCTGCGGCGCCCAGTCGGCGACCCGCACCAGACAGGTGTGCGATTGCGCGCCCTCGTCGAAGACCGTGTCGGCCGAGAGCAGCGGCTGGAAGACCTGCCCGAAGTCCGCACGGGCAAGCGCGATCGGCAAGGCCAGACGGCGCGACCAGAATCCGACGATGTCATCGA
>Ga0114953_1000847_pt1 | contig 22111 bp, 18 predicted proteins | sample SidtaG_FD_87298 | JGI IMG/M metagenome (GOLD analysis project Ga0114953, IMG submission 87298) | Marine algal microbial communities from Sidmouth, United Kingdom - Sidmouth_Male2 metaG | ecosystem: Host-associated > Algae > Red algae > Unclassified | place: Sidmouth, United Kingdom | collected...
GTTTAATAAAGTAATTTAAAATTCATAAATATACTATTTGTAAATAATTGTTAATCAGTTTATTGGTTAATCAGTAGTCGGTCAAATTTTAGGTAATCCTGATGTAAGAGCGCAACCAGGATAGTTACGTTCGCATTGCGTACTATGTGACTGATCCACCGATTAACTAATCAACAACTTAGTGCCGAAGGCACTAGGCATAACGCCCATTTTACGTCCTTGATTGGAAAAAAAATAGTTCGCCTGGAATCTGCATTTATTTAATCGCCATTCCTAACACTTCTTACAATTCCTTAATCACCTTCAAACTAATATCCATACTCTGCGCCGAGTGCGTCAACGCCCCGGAAGAAATATAATTTACCCCCGTCTGTGCTACTTTTCTAACCGTATTAATGGTAATCCCACCCGAAGCTTCCGACTCAAATTTTCCGTCGATGGTCAAAACTGCTTCGCGTAAAATAGGAATATCAAAGTTGTCTAACATAATGCGCGTAACATTGCCCACTTTCAATACCTCGTAAAGTTCTACCAGGTTTCTGACTTCGACCGTAATCCCCAAATTCAGTTTATTTTCTTTCAAATATTCATTGACCCGTTCGATCGCTTTGGTGATGCTACCGCAGGCGTCGATGTGATTGTCCTTGATCATAATCCAGTCATATAGACCGTAACGATAGTTATAACAACCTCCAATTTTTACTGCCCACTTTTCTAAAAAGCGAAGTAAAGGAGTTGTTTTTCGGGTATCCAGGATTTTTACATCCAGATCCTCCACTTCAAATTTAAAGCGGTTACTTAACGTCGCAATACCACTCATTCGCTGCATCGTGTTAAGTACCAGTCGTTCAGCCATCAACATTGCGCGGGCATTACAGTCAACTTCAAAAACGATATCGCCATAATTGACACTTGCTCCGTCTTTCATATAAAGATCCAGTTTACTTTTAGGGTCTACTTTTTTAAAGATATGTTGCGCCAGTTCTACACCAGCGACAACGCCCGCATCTTTGATAAGCAGTTTAGAACGTGTACGTGCACCGGGAGGAATACAGGCCAAAGAGGTATGATCTCCGTCCCGGACGTCTTCGTGCAGTGCCTGTTCAATGAATTGATCAATTTGCTGATCGGTAATAGTTTGGGTAAAATCCATAATGGGTTCAATTTTTCAAAAAAACAATATTTGAGTCCCATACAAATTTTCTGTACATAAACTCTAATATGTTTTATTTTAGAATAAAGTCTATTGAGATATTCTAATATGTGTCTAATAATGAGTTAAAAATATCTAACCCAAGAAAACCAGTTTATTTATACCTCATTCCTAAATCAATAACTGGTCCTTATTTGGCGGACTATTTTTAAGATGTTTAACGGTTTCATCAAGTTGTTCGTAAAAATCTGCGCCATATTTTCTGACCAGGGCCTCTTTTACAAACTGGTAGATCGGCAGCTTTTCTTTTTTGCCAAGTGTACAAGCTGCACTGCAAATATCCCATATATCATAATTAATCGCTTCAAAAGATCGTTCTTCGTCTTTATTGACTCTAATTGGATAAAGATGACAAGATATGGGTTTATAAAAATCGGTAACGCCTGCACGATGTGCTTGTTCAATTCCACATTGGGCAATACCGAGCGCATCCTTTGTCATATAAACGCAGGCACCGTTATCGAGTAAAGAGGTTCCAAATTCTTTAGGTTCCTCGAAAAAAGTGAATAATCCTTTTTTTTCAATTTCAGCGATCCCTTGAGGAGCTAAATAGGGTTTGATGTCATCATAAATTGCTTCCAGCTTTTTCATTTCTGCTTTTTCCAACGGTGCGCCGAAATCTCCTTCCCAACAACAAGCACCTTTGCAAGCTTTCAAATTACAAAGGAAATGCTCCTCTACTACGGCATCACTAATCAAAATTTCGTCAATAATAATCATTTATACTTTTTTCTGAAAAGGTTATTTTATGAAAATAGTGTCCAGGGAATTTTCTAAAAATCCTAGACAAGTGCTAGTTTTAAATCGATTTTTTTCTAAATTCGTCTCGATAAAGTATCGAGAGGGACAAAAAAAACGACGAGTCTACCTGTAGAATGAATAATTTTATCAGCTCCTGGGCAAATTGAGCATTTTTAGACAAGCTCTTGTTAAAGTAATCAATAGAAAATTGTATTTTGCAAAATAAACTAAGAAACGTAAAATTATGAAAAAAATATTCCTTTGTCTACTTTGCCTGTTTCCGGTAATTTTCCTACAGGCACAAAAAATCAACAACGATGCTCAGGCGGCTGATCGAACAGCTAAATTAATGCAAACTCTGACCCTTGATACTGATCAGGTGGCGGCAGTACTAAAAATTCAAGAGCGAAAATCTGCTCAGGTTGCTGAATTAAAAGAGCTTAAGAAAAGTGACCCATCTAAGTACTATAAGAAGTTGCAGAGTATTTACGAAGGTAATGAAATTGCGGTACAGCGACTGCTAACAAAAGAGCAATTGAAGGCTTATCACGGCCAGCGACATACCTTGCGTGTACAAAAGTCACAGTTACTCAAAAAAATGAAGGCATCCAATGCATCACAGCTAGATATAGATGAGGCGGTTCGTCGGCTGGAGTACGATTTTTCGTATTAGGAAGTGTGATCTCAAAATAGGCCGTATAAGGTGTCATTTATTTAGTCAATTAAGTATTCCATAATTAAGAATCTTGTTATTTTTATAGAACTTTTTGAAACACAAGAGGTTACTTAGTTGTAACTATCTTTACAAGTGTATTCCTCATCCTTAACCAATGCAAAGAAAAATTGCTTAAATACAAATAAAACTGAACGCTGATACATGGATCCTTTAAAAAAACAATTTCAAGAAAAAGCAACTGCCCTTCGAGATGAAGTAAAAGCCTTGCTAAAAGTACACCGTGAAAAGAAAGTAGGAGAAGTCCAGTTGGGCAACGTCTTTGGAGGTATGCGAGGTGTAAAAAGTATGATCTGGGAAACTTCCAATCTTGATCCAATCGAAGGAATCCGTTTTAGGGGTTATTCCATTCCTGAACTAAGAGAGAAATTACCTACGGCAGAAGGTGATAAAGAACCTTTACCGGAAGGCCTGTTTTGGCTGATGCTAACGGGCGACTTACCTACGAAAGAACAAACCGATTGGGTAAGTGAAGAATGGAGAAAAAGAGCGGAAGTACCTGCTCACACTTTTGCAGTACTGGATGCGCTTCCGGTAGATACGCACCCAATGACACAGTTTAGTATTGCGATTGTTTCTTTACAATCAGAAAGTGTTTTTGCAGAAAGATACGCAGAAGGAATCAGCAAATACGATTATTGGGATCCTACTTACGAAGATGCCATGAACCTGATTGCTCGCCTGCCAAAGGTAGCAGCGTATATATATCGTCGTACTTTCCACGAAGGAGATCATATTGCAGCAGACCCTACACTGGATTGGGCAGCCAACTTTGCGCACATGTTGGGCGTCAAAGACAAGGATTTTAAATCATTGATGCGGTTATATCTGACAATTCACGCGGACCACGAAGGTGGAAATGCTTCTGCGCACGCGACGCATTTAGTAGGTTCTACCCTCAGTGATTGTTATTTCTCACTCGCTGGTGGTATGAATGCACTGGCAGGTCCGCTACACGGATTAGCTAATCAGGAGGTGATCAAATGGATATTTGAAATGATCGAAAGTCTTGGAACGCGTCAGCCTTCTAAAGAGCAAATCAAAGAATACGTAAATAAAACGTTGGCCGAAGGTAAGGTAATTCCTGGTTACGGGCACGCAGTATTACGGGAGCCCGATCCACGATTTACTGCTCAACGTAGATTTGCAGAAGATTATATCAAAGATTCTGATATCGTTAACGTAGTTTGGAATTGCTTTGATGTCATTCCTGATATTTTGAAAGGACTGGGTAAAGTGAAAAACCCGTGGCCGAATGTTGATGCTCACTCTGGTGCCATTTTGGTACACTATGGTATTAAGGAATACAGTTTTTATACCGTACTCTTTGGTGTCTCCCGAGCACTCGGTGTATTATCGGCATTGTGCTGGTCGCGTGCACTTGGGTTTCCATTGGAACGTCCAAAATCAGTTACTACCGAGTGGGTAAAGGAATTTTTGAAAAAAGAAGAAGAAATTACCGTAAATTAAAATTTATGACGTGAATAAAATTTGTGATTGGCTCAAAAAGATATACTTTTGGGCCAATCATGTTTTTAGGATCGATTAAACAAAAAGATATGAAGTTTTGAGTCGATTATTTTGTATTTAATCTACTTGATAAAATAGTTCGCAAAAATAGACAATTATGAATGCACCAAAAGAATTAAAATATACCAAAGATCACGAATGGGTGAATGTAGAAGGAGATATTGCCACGGTAGGTATTACCGATTTTGCTCAAAAAGAGCTGGATGAACTGGTTTATGTAGAGGTAGAAACGGTTGGTGAAACTTTGGCAAAAGAAGAAGTATTCGGTACGGTAGAAGCTGTAAAGACTACCTCTGATCTATTTATGCCTCTTTCTGGTGAAATTCTTGAGTTTAACGAAGAACTAGACGAAAATAAAGGAGATAATCCTACCATGGTCAACGAAGATCCGTATGGTAAAGGCTGGATTGTAAAAATTAAAATGAGTGATTTGGCTGAGTTGGATGGCTTGATGGACGCGGCAGCTTATACGGACCTGGTAAGTTAGTGCTCGTTTAAATTAGTCTTCAAAAAAATAAATTGTAAAGAAAAATACTCTTTACCCACCAAAATTAATTCGTCTCGCATCTTAGGGATGAGGATTACAAGATACTGACTTTTCAAGACAAAAATTTGAAATATTATATCCCGGCGATTCTTTGGAGTTTATTGATTTTTTTTCTCTCTACAATGGGAGGAATCAATCTGCCACCAAGCTGGTTAGACCTTATTTCGCTAGACAAAGTAGGGCACCTGGTGGTCTACGGTATTCTTTGCGCGCTTTTTTTAGGTGCTTTTACGCAAAACAGAAAACTGTCCCTGGAGAAAAAAATGGTGACTATTGCCTTGGGGATCAGCATTATTTACGGAATAGGGATGGAAGTGATCCAATATTCCTTTTTTCCCGGCAGATTTTTTGAGATACCGGATATTATTGCTAATATTATCGGCTCATTCTTAGGAGTGTATTTATTTAAACGTTTTTATTCATAAAAATTTCTAACTATGACAGACATCGCAGTAACAGGCGGCACACTGGTCGCCTTATTAGGTGGATTTTTGCTCCTGGTAGTAGGCCTGATCTTATTGATCAAAGGGCGATTTACAAGTAGTGGAAATTCGGATTTACGAGGGGCTAATGCCAATCAACCCGGTAAGTCGTCAATTCTCGGCAGAACAAAATATCCCCAAGTGGATGCTTTCGGCATGAGTGGAACCTTCTTTAATACGGGGTTATTGATTGCACTTGCTATCACTATTCTGGCTTTTAGCTGGACTACTTACGAGGATGTAGTAATCATTCCTGAAGGTGCTCTGGAGCTGGATGATGATATTGAAGTTGAACCACCTCGTACGGCCGAACCACCACCGCCGCCACCTCCACCTCCACCTCCGGTTATCGAAGAGGTACCCGAAGAGGAAATTGAAGAAGAAGAGGAGATCGAATTCGTCGACCAGAGTGTCGAAGAAGAAACCGTGGTCGAAGCACCACCGGCTCCCGAACCAGTAGAAGAGGCGCCACCGCCACCACCGCCACCACCGCCACCAGCTCCCGAAGTGGAAGAGATTTTTACGGTAGTGGAAGAAATGCCTCGTTTCCCGGGATGTGAGGACAAACCAAAAGCGGAACGGAAGGCGTGTGCTGACCAAAAGATGCTTCAGTTTATTTACAAAAATATCAAGTACCCTGCTATCGCTCGTGAAAACGGTGTAGAAGGATCTGTGGTTATTCGTTTCTACATAGATAAAGATGGCTCTGTAAAAGAACCACAAATTCTGAAAGATATCGGGGCAGGTACCGGTTCTGAAGCCATGCGTGTTGTCAACATGATGAACGGTATGGGTGAAAAATGGACGCCTGGCAAGCAACGTGGAAAAGCCGTAAAGGTTTATTTCAACTTGCCTGTGAAATTCCGTTTAGAGTAACAAACTCCAACAGAATAAATCTAATGGTTAAAAAAAAGTTGTTTCGGCTAGCGTCGAAGCAACTTTTTTTATTTTTAGAAATGATTTTTTAAAAATATTTTCCCACCAAAAAACATCGTTTCTGCATCTCTATAAATGACAGCTGTTTTTTAAAACAGTATTATTTTATCTCCCTTAAAATTGTTGTTATGAATTACGTTGCCATCGCTGGCGATGCGCTATTCCTGTCTCTATTAGCCATCTCCGGAATTATTGTACTCCTTATTTTTGGAATTAGAAAATATGTTCAACACCAAAAAACGAAAGTACCAACGGGTACGCAAAATTTACTGGAACGTAATAAATACGCGTTGGTAAATACCTTTAAAATGAGCGGTACGCTTTTTAATATTGGATTACTTACTGCACTTTCTATGACTATTTTGGCTTTTAGCTGGACGACCTACGACTATGAAAGAAGATACGAACAGCCTGTTTTTGATGAAAATTTTGATATGGAAATAACGATCGACCGGACTATTCAAAAGAAATCTCCGCCACCACCACCACTTCCTGAGATGCTGATTCCGGAAATAGTAGAGCCTGAAGAAATCGTCACAGAGGTGGAGTTTATAGAACCAGAGATTATAGAGGCCGAATTACCGGTGGCTACTTCTGGCCCTGTGGTAGAAAAAGTAGTAGCGCCTGTTGCACCACCCCGTCAGGAATTACCCCCGGCAAAAGAACCGAAGGTCGAAACAATACATACCGTAGTAGAAGAAATGCCTAGATTTCCGGGCTGTGAAGAGATGACAGATAAAGAAGCAAGGAGAAGTTGCGCTCAGAAAAACATGCTAAACTATATTTATCAGGAAATCAACTATCCCACGGTTGCTAGAGAAAACGGAGTTGAGGGAACGGTGGTTGTCCGGTTTTACGTAGATGAAGATGGCAGTATCAAGGCACCTGAAATCATCAAAGAGATCGGCGGCGGTTGTGGAAAAGAAGCGATGCGCGTCGTCAAAAAAATGAACGATCTACCGGAAAGATGGTCGCCAGGGAGACAACGTGGAAAAGCCGTAAAAGTCTATTTTAATCTACCCGTGAAATATAAATTGAATTAATTAATGATCAAATAATAATTTCTACATCTGTGGCTAAAAGGATTAGCGCTATACTTCGTTAGGAACCAGATAAGCATTTGCCTTTCTACCTACCAGAAAGGCAGGTGCTTCAATTACCCGATATTACTAATCCGCTAATTTCAGGCAACTTTTACCGCTCAAATTCGTTTGAAGTAGGTACAAAATTGTCGAACCTATGCGCATTATATTACTTTTCATTTCTCTGTTTTTCGGTATTCTAAGCCTGCAAGCACAGGATCCACAACTGGCTCAACAATATTTTCAAAATGGAGAATACGAAAAAGCCAGTAGCCTCTTTAAAATACTCTACCAAAAAAATAATGGCAATGACTATTATTTTAATAAATATATTGAGTCACTTATCTACATGGAGGCTTATGAGGAAGGAGAGCAGATTATTAAAAAGCAGATCAAAGCCCAGCCCGATAATATGCAATTGTACGTTACCTACGGGAATTTATTTGAAAAACAGTATCGGGACGACGATGCCAATGCGCAGTACGAAATGGCCATCAATAAATTAGAAGCAGACCGTTTTAAAATAACAAAACTGGCCAATGCTTTTACCAATTTACAGAAATACGATCTGGCGCTCAAAACCTACGAAAGAGGTGGAGAAGTGTTAAAAGATAAAAAACAGTTTGCGTATAATTTGGGAGACCTTTACCGTCGCAAGGGAGATCAAAGTGAAAAAATGATCGATAATTATCTCAGCAGTCTGGATCATAATCCGAGTCGGCTGAATAGTATGAAAACCCTTTTTCAGCGTTATTTGGCACCCGAAGAATATACGGAATTACAGGGACAGTTGTACGCTCGCATTCAGGAAAACAAAGAAGCTACGTATAATAACGAGTTACTGATTTGGAGTTTTATTCAAAATAAAGATTATCTCAATGCTTTCCGGCAAGTGAAAGCACTGGATCGTCAGCTGGACGAAACCGGAGGTCGTATTTATCGGTTGGCAGAGATTGCTAAAAATGCCAAAGACTATGATGCAGCCATCGAAGCTTACGATTATATTGTTACTGAAAAAGGGAAGACTTCTTCCTATTATGTAGAAGCAAAACGCGAAGCACTCAGTGTACGTCGCAGCAAATTGGTCGCCGGATTTGATTACGAAAGAGCAGATTTGGAAGCACTGGAATTACAGTACAACGATTTTCTGAACGAATTTGGTCGCAACAAAACCTCTGCCACCATCATTACCGAATTAGCAGATTTGGAAGCATTTTATCTGAATAATCTAGATAAAGCAATTGCATTGTTGGATGAACTGATTAAATACCCTGGTGTGAAACGTCCCGTGCAAGCCCGCGCCAAATTGAGCCTGGCTGATTTTTATCTAATGAAAGGCGAAGTATGGGAATCAACTTTATTATACTCTCAGGTAGATAAAGAATTTAAGGACGACCTGTTAGGACACGAAGCGCGTTTTAGAAATGCAAAACTATCCTATTATACCAGTGAATTTCAGTGGGCCCAAACTCAATTTGATGTTTTAAAAGCTTCGACAAGTAAATTGATTGCCAACGATGCGCTTGACCTTTCTATTTTTATTATGGACAATACCGGACTGGATACGACCACTGCTGCATTGCAATATTATGCCGATGCGGATTTACTGGTTTTTCAGAATAAGTTTGAAGCCGCTTTTAATAAACTGGATTCCCTCAATCGTGATTTTCCGGAACACGCCCTGGAGGATGATATCCTCTACGTAAAAGCAAAAATTTATAAGAAAAAACGGGAGTATGCGCAAGCAGCTGATTTCCTTCAAAAAATTGTTGACAATCATCTGGACGGGATTCGTGGTGATAACGCCATGTTTGAGTTGGCAGAATTGTACGAACAACAGCTTAATGACCCGGAAAAAGCAAAAGCACTCTACGAAAGGTTGTTTATTGACTTGTCAGGGAGTACCTTAGCCGTTGAAGCACGGAAACGGTTTAGACGATTGCGGGGGGATGATGTACAGTAGGAGAGAAAGAGAAAAGAGAGTGAATTAGTGATTAGTGATTAGTGATTAGTTAATTGGTCACGTTATACTCAATGCAATTGAAAGAAGCGCGATCATACACAAAGAAAGAGTACCAATAAGTCGACTGACTAATACTAATAAACAAATAACTACGCCAAAGTGATTTTATACAACGTTACCATCAAAATAGAGCAAACCTTAGTCGAAGAATGGCTGGACTGGATGAAAAAAGTACATATTCCTGAGATAATGAAAACTGGTTATTTTGTAGAATACAAAGTCTGTGAAATGCTCCACGATGATGAAGATGGTGGCGTTACCTACGCATTCCAGTATTTTTCTAAAAATATGGAAAACTTCCAAACCTACCAACGCGAACACGCTCAGGCATTGCAAAAAAATATGTCCGACCGATACCCCAATAAATACGGTGCTTTCCGGACCCTGCTGAAAGTGCACGATTGAAAAATAGTACCGCAATTATCCTGTTATTTTTGGCAAACTCTATTTCCGGAATGGCGCAGGGAATCAGTATGCTGGCCATTCCGTGGTATTTTGCGCAAGAGGAAAAAATGGCCTCTTTTGCGTTTGTTTATATGCTCACCAACCTGATCAGTTTATTTTGGATTCCTTACAGTGGAACGATGGTAGACCGTTACGATCGCCGCAAAATTTTTCTTTTTCTGACCACCACTTGTGGTACCGTTATTTTTTCAGTTGGCATGCTGGGCCTGCAGTTGGGGGAACTTCCCTGGCAGTTGGTGGCGGGCATTTTTATGCTGACTTTTCTTAATTACGCCGTTCATTATCCTAATTTATATTCCTTTGTACAAGAAATAATTGAACCAGAACATTACGGAAAGATCACTTCTTATCTGGAAATTCAGGGACAACTGACTTCTATTTTAGCGGGTGCCGGGGCCGCGCTTTTGCTCGAAGGAACGAGTGCAGGAACGACCCAGTTTTTTGGAATGAGTTGGGATTGGCCGTTTACAATTACTGCCTGGGATATACACGAAATATTCTTATTGGATGCCAGCACCTACTTTGTCAGTTTTATAATAATCTGGTTTATTCGTTACAAGCCTTTGCACGCGCGAACGCAGGAGCGCGGTACGATCTGGCAAGAATTGACGACCGGATATCACTACCTACGGGAAAATCCGTATCTGTTTTTATTTGGCGTAACCTCATATGCTGTTTTTGTAGCAGTATTGTTGGAAGCATTTTTTTTGGGAGCGCTTTACGCGAATGAACATTTGCAAGCAGGCGCAAATGTCTACGCTACGTCGGAAATATTTTATGCTAGTGGTGCGGTATTTGCCGGACTGGCTATTCGAAAAATATTTGGCAAGGTCAGTCCGCCAACGGGAATTATCATCATGACATTTCTGACCGGACTTTTGTTTTTTACACTGGCATCGGGAAAAAGTATTTGGTTGTTTTTTATCATGTTGTTGGTTCTGGGAATCACCAATGCGGGGATTCGTATTCTACGCACGACTTATCTGTTCTCCACGATTCCCAATCAGGTCTTTGGTCGGGCGAGCAGTATTTTCAACCTCAGTAATATTTTATTTAGAATATTCTTTTTAGCGATTTTTTCTATTCCGTTTTTTCAGACCGGAATAGGTGTGAAATATCCTTTTTATATGTTGAGTGGGTTTTTGTTAATTGCAGGGATGGTGTTGGTGAAATATCGGGGGCGGTTTGAGGAGCAATAAGCTTTTCTAGGCTAATGATTTTTTTGAAAAAAGCCATAGGAATGAGTTAAAAGTAATTCCAATATCCCACCTCTCTCCATCATCTTTCCGTAAAACCACACCTTTAAATTCTTTTATTTCCCCATTTTAGCGTAATTTCGCTAAAATAATAAAAACCTAAAACCACCTTTGCCGTATACCAATAAAACTAAATACCAATTATGAATTTCGAACTATCCGAAGAACAACTCGCCGTACAGGAAGCGGCGCGGGAATTTGCCCAAAAGCAGTGCAAGCCCGGCGTTATTGAGCGCGATTCCAAAATGGAATACCCAACGGAACAAATTAAAATGATGTCTGAATTAGGCTTCATGGGCATGATGGTAGATCCCAAGTACGGTGGCGGTGGAATGGACACGATGTCTTATGTATTAGCATTAGAAGAAATTTCAAAAGTAGACAATTCTTGTTCCGTGATTATGTCTGTGAATAATTCGCTCGTTTGTTGGGGATTGGAAAAGCATGGAAACGAGGAGCAAAAACAAAAATATTTGACCAAACTTTGTACCGGTGAATACATCGGTGCCTTCTGTCTTTCCGAACCAGAAGCGGGTAGTGATGCGACCAGTCAGCGAACGACGGCCATCGATATGGGCGATCATTATTTATTAAATGGAACCAAAAACTGGATCACTAATGGGGGCAGTTCCCGGATTCATTTGGTCGTAGCACAAAGTGATGCTTCTAAAGGACACCGTGGAATCAACGTGTTTATCGTAGATGCGCAAAGTGACGGTGTAAGTATTGGCGCAAAAGAAGACAAGCTCGGTATTCGTTCTTCAGATACCCATACCATTATGTACAATGATGTAAAAGTGCCAAAAGAGAACCGTTTGGGAGAAGAAGGATTCGGATTTAAGTTTGCGATGAAAGTACTCAGTGGAGGCCGAATTGGTATTGCTGCCCAAGCCCTGGGAATTGCGGGAGGTGCCTACGAATTGTCCGTTGCTTACGCAAAAGAGCGCGAAGCTTTCGGTAAGCCAATCGGACAACATCAGGCCATCGCTTTTAAATTGGCAGATATGGCTACGGATATTGAAGCAGCTAAAATGCTGGTTTACCGATCGGCCTGGTTAAAAGATCAGCACCGTGATTTTACAATGGCCAGCTCTATGGCAAAAGTATTTGCTTCGGAAGTAGCCATGAAACATACTGTGGAAGCAGTGCAAGTACACGGAGGCTATGGTTTTGTAAAAGAATACCACGTAGAACGTTTAATGCGGGATGCGAAGATCACACAGATATACGAAGGAACTTCCGAGATTCAGCGAATTGTGATTTCCAGAGAAATTATTAAAAATAACAACCTTTACGTATCCGTCGCGAATGGCGAAATGGAACATGCTTAAAATTAACGTAGCTACAAGGCAATGCCTTGTAGCTACGTTAATTTATTCATGTGCTCAGGTAATGAATGGAGAGGTTCCGCGTACCATTCATTTTCAAAAAAGAAACATCCTTTCCGGTAAAAAATCAACTATTTAGATACTGTCAAATAAACACGCCTACACTTTGGCATTATTTTTACCATTAAAGAGATGTTCAAGGCCCCCTTAAGTTTACTTTCCCCAACTCCCTTTGCCCACTCCCGGCGCATATTGATTTAGCATAGTTTTTCCCCCATCGAGAAATTCCATAAGTCTAATACCTCCCGTATTATTTTATCAATTTATATATTTTATTGTTAAAATAGGTTTATCCATTATAATAATCAGTATTTTAGACACCTTTTTAGGTCTGAATACCGTTATTTAAACATAACCATTGTAAGCAATAATACATTTAAAGTACATAACATATGAATTCCACTACAAGAGGGCTAAAAATATTGGGAATGGTGCTGCTGGCCGGCCTTACCATGTCCAATGTTAAGTCAGATCACGGTAAGTATTTCGAGATTTCAAAAAACATTGAAATTTTCACCAACCTTTACAAAGAAATTAACACCTATTACGTCGATGATCTGGATCCGGCAAAGTTGATGCGCACGGGCGTTGATGCGATGCTTGAATCACTGGATCCTTACACCAACTATATTTCTGAATCAGAAATTGAAGGATTTCGGTATATCACCGACGGAAAATACAATGGTATTGGCGCCATCATTCGTCAGATTGACGACTACGCTACGATTATTGAGCCGTACGACAATTGTCCAGCTCAAAAAGCAGGGCTAAAAGCAGGAGATAAAATTTTAGCAATCGACGGGAAACAAACCAAAGGAAAATCTACCGATGAAATCAGTAATTTTCTAAAAGGATTTCCCGGAACCGAAATTCAATTAAAAATTGAACGCCCTGGAAAAGCACAACCCATGGATATCACCTTAGTACGGGATGAAGTAATTGTACCCAATGTTCCTTATTCTGGCATCGTAGAAGATGGTATTGGATATATTGCGTTGACGACCTTTACACGAAATGCGGGTAAAAATGTCGCCGATGCCTTGAAAAAATTAAAGTCTGAAAACCCGAATCTGAAAGGGATTATCTTTGATTTGCGAGACAATGGAGGTGGACTGTTACAGGAGGCAGTTAATGTTTCCAATGTTTTTATTCCTAAAAATGAATTGGTCGTGACCACAAAAGGAAAAGTAGTAGACTGGGATCGGAGTTTTAAAACACTCAATAAACCGGTGGATGAAAAAATTCCAATGGTGGTGTTAATTGACAAAGGATCTGCTTCGGCTTCAGAAATTGTCTCCGGTGTTTTACAGGATTTGGATCGCGCTGTGCTTATCGGTCAACGTTCTTATGGAAAAGGATTGGTACAAACGACGCGCGACGTTGGATATAATTCTAAAGTAAAATTGACCACTTCTAAATACTACATTCCTAGTGGACGTTGTATTCAAGGGGTTAGTTATAGCGACGGTACGCCGATCAATATTCCTGATTCTTTACGGACAAAATTTAAGACGAGAAGCGGCAGATTGGTACTCGACGGTGGCGGTGTAAAGCCAGACGTAGAAGTTAATAAAGCAGCGAATGCGGCCATTTTAAATAGTCTACAAAGACAATTTATGATCTTTGATTATACGACCAACTATACCATTGGCAAAGAAACATTGGCTTCGCCAGAAGAATTTAAGTTTACGGAGTTTGACCAGTTTGTCAATTATCTTAAAGAGCAGGATTACGAATATGAGTCTGATAGTGAGAAAATGCTGGATCGATTGAAAATGCAATTGGATCAGGAAAATTACGCAGAAGGTCTGGGAATAGACGTACAAGCGATGGAGCAGAAAATTGCTAAAAAGAAAGAAACAGAGTTACTGGAGCACAAAGATGCGATCATTAACTTGATTGAAAAGGATATCGTCAGTCGTTTTCATTACCAAAAAGGAAGAATCGAAATGGGACTGCGAAATGATATCGAAATCAAAGAAGCAGTAGCGATTTTAAATAATAAAACAAAATACGATGCGATTTTAAAATAGAAATGTTATGTTTTAAAATAAAGTCGTTTATCATTAAAGCGGTTTAGTTCTCACAAGAGAATTAAACCGCTTTTTTAGTGCCAAAATGTTATTATGAACGTTATTCCTTGGTGGTCAGTGGTTTAAAATATGATGGTTTTCCCGGAGGTCTTGTTAAATTCTATTCATTTTTTTTTTTTTGAAAAGTATTGTTTATATTTATCATATCGAGGTCATTGACCCTCAGACTTTATTCTACGTTGACCCTTCTAGGGATGAAGTCTATTCTAAAAAAGCTATAGTTTCAAAGGTATCTGATTTATAGCGATTACACTGTACGAAGTAAATTAAGAGAGAAGCTTTTCTATTATTCGTTGCCCTGGATATTTACTCTGGGCAGAGTAATAGGAATAGCGATTTTACATTTGAGAAAAAACAGAACAGGTGAACTCACTTGAGTTGCCCTAGCTAGCTTATGTCTATTCTCTATGTTGGAAGTTGGAATTAATGGAAGCAACTAACATATAATTACTTATTCACAAAAGATACTATTATGAAACTAAAAACACGTCAAGAGCTTGCACAAGCTTACGGGATTCATCGGAAGACACTCCATCGCAAGTTGGTAGCTGCAGGGATTGTCTTAAAAAGAGGACTAATAAGTCTGGAAGAACAGGAAAAAATATATAAAGTATTAGGAAGACCTAAAGGGATTAAAAGAGATGATAGTAATCAAATTGTTTTTTAGAATGTCCCAAGAAGTCCCAGAATGTCCCATTTTGTCCCAAAAAAGAAAACTATTGTTAGCTAGCTTTGTCATAGGGTAGTCTTTAACTACTCTGATAGAGTTTATATTCTGTAAATAGGTCTAGGCAATATTGAAGTACGGACTGGCTCTCAATAGAATATTTGTGCGTTGTTACCAAAAATTTTAAGTAATGAAAAAACTATTCTTTACTACCTGTACCTTATTCTTTATTTCTATAATGCTAGTAGTCTCATCTTGTTCCAAGCAAGAATTTGAGGATGATTTAGCTACTGATATTGATGATAAATCCAACCAAGCTAGTTTAAGAGATAAGGATGATTCTGTTTATGAAGTTAAGTATATTCTAGAGTATTTAAAAGCTAATAGGCCAATAGACTGGACTAAAGAAAGAGATGCAAAACTTTTGTATAGTATCGGTTTTTATACAGATTTTTCTTATATTATCGGATACAAGCCAAAAGGATTTGCAGACTTTGAAAATGGTCTTAGTGTAAGAGAACTTAGTAACACTACTTGGAAAAATGCGAGAAAGAATATTTTAAGTGCATTTGATTTCGATAAGAACGACATACTACAAGAGTCGGGTGATGATTTATTTCCTGCAGTTCTAGTGGAGTCCCGCTCTGTTGAAACAATGGAACACTTAATGAAAATGGATGAATTAAATTATGTTGAGCCACAAACAGATATTTTTTTATTGATGTTTGATAAAGAATTGCAAGCTAGTATTGAACTTACTAAAGGTCCAAAAGCACTTCCAGTTGGAAGACAAATTGTAAATGTATTAAATAATGTTGGTTGTGGGTGTGGTGAACCTACACCTCCTCCCATGAATGATGCTAGCTTAATACAACCTGGAGTGAAAATGCCATGGAATTATTTTTTTAATGGCATTGATGAAAATGTTATTGATGAAAATGGAAATGGAGGAGATCCTTCTACTAATAATGCTTGGAATAAATCAACTGGAGATAATATAGGTGTTGCAGTAATCGATTCAGGCGTGTCTTTTGAACAAGAAAATTTGGATGGTGCTGGTCAATTCTTTGATATGGTTGGTCTTTCCTTTAACAGAATTGAACAAAGAAGAGATTTTTTAGGAGCTGAATTTAATTTTGAGGTCACTATTTATCCTCCAGCTCCAAATTTCCCTGGTGGTGGTGTAGGCTTTTTACCTGTAGAATCTCCTATTATAGATGGTCGAGAAGCTCACGATAGATGTGGACATGGGACAAGGCAAGCAGGGCTCATAGCTGCACCTAGGGGGTTTGACGGAAATGCTGTAGGAATTGCCTATAATTGTGATTTGTATAATTATCGTGCTTTGCATAATCCGCTTATTTTAACAATTAGAGAAAAATTAGCAGTTGGTAGCGCTCTCATGGCAGCTGGGCAAGAAAATAATATTAAAATAATTAGTATGGCAGCAGCACAGTTTCCCGGTTCAGATCCAAGTCCTTCAATATTATGCGGTATTAATATGGCATATGGACAGGGAAAGATGATAATATGTGCTGCTGGTACAAATCTGCCATTGCCAATCCTTCCTGGTATGCAATCTGATGATTTTGTTCTTTTTCCGGCAAATCATTTAAAAACTATTGCGGTAACAGGTATACAAATTCCTGCAATATATCCAGCGCCTCTAGGATCTGATGCTGTTAATTGTCATGACTGTTTTGCAGGGCCTGAGGTTAACTTTGCAGTAATTATGGAAGATGGGGATAGTTTTGCAGATGGTAGAACTACCCTAGCAGTTACTTGTAGCGGAGATATACCAGATTATGTATCAGGTTCCTCCTCAGCTACTGGATCTCTTTCTGGTATGGCAGCATTAATTTGGGCTAAGTTAGGAAGCTCTGCTAATCGTGGTCAAGTTCTTGAAAGAATGAGATTAGCCTCAAGTAATCCAAATGTAAAACATCCTACTTTGGGACATGGTTATATCATTGTTGAGGACGCATTATTTTAGTCTTATTGATATTGAAAGCAAGTGAAATTGAAAATTAATTTTCTCAAGAAATTAAGATTATTTTGATTGAGTATAAGATGATTATTTATGAATTTCTTAATCGAAAAATTATTACTAACGAGCATCTTAGTTCTACTAGGGTGCTCAACTGTTATTGCAAATCACCAAATTGGTAGTGAAATATATTACGAGCTAGTGGGAGACGGAGCATGGGAAAATTCAAAATTATACAAATTTAATTTTGTTATTTATGCGAAATGTTCCGACACTGGCTCAACTGATTTGTTAATGTTAATTAATAATTCGATTTCGCCTTTAGAAGAAGACAGCAGGACTTTATCTGTTGATAGCATCCGAAATTTTGATTATAATTTTGTCACTTGTAATAATAGACCTCCTGGTATTTGTTATAACAAGTTATTTTATTCTGATACGATTTCAATAAGAGAAGAAATGCTTCCTGTAGATATAGCTTCTAATAACTGTTGTCGTGACATAATATTAGATAATATTATGTCTCCAGATACGTTCGGTACTATCATGAATACTAAAGTAACCGAACTAGGCTACGCTAACAACAATGCTAGTCCTGCATTTATTGAAACAAGCTTTCTAAGTTTTTGCGTAAACGAAAGTATAGATTATAATTATAATGTTTTCGAACCCGATGGGGATCAACTAATCTATAAGTTTTGTACACCACTTGGTCATGATAAAACAATGGGTTTTACTAGAAATCCACCCTGGCCTACTATCCAGTACCTCCTCCCCACCTACGCCACTAATTACCCGCTCGGCCAAGGCGGTCTGGAAATAAATTCCTCTACCGGACAACTCACCGGAACGCCCCAAGTCGTAGGAAGTTTTGCCGTCGGTATCTGCGTAGAAGAATATCGGAATGGTGCATTTCTTGGTACTATTCGGCAAGACATCGCCATCAACGTCGTCGCCTGCACCCCGTTACTCACCGCCGACCTCGAAGCCGAAACCACCGATTTCCAAAACCGCGCCGTCTACCAACTCTGTAATGAAAACACCCTGACCATCCAGCATCTTAGCGAGCCGCCCGAGTCCATCACCGACTTCGAATGGTATATCGACTATCCCGATCAGCCCTTAACGAGCAACGAAGAGATTCCAACTTTTATCTTTGATCAGCCGGGGGTGTTCTATGGTCACCTCGTCATTAATCCCGATAGTATTTGTAATGACACTGCTTTTTTTCTAGTGGAAGTATCTGATCTGGACGTAGACTTTTTGATGACCTATGATACCTGTGACGTGGGACCCGTAGCATTTACGTCTGCGGTAGAAGCAAGTGCGATGATTGAAAATTATCGTTGGAGTTTTGGGGACAGTTCGGAGACGGCCGAAGTAAACCCCATTCATCAATATATGGAAGCTGAAATTTATACTGTTCAGTTGGTCGTGGAAGATAAATACCAGTGTCGGGATACCTTGCTGCAAAATCTTACATGGCGGCCTGCTCCGGAAGTCATCGTCGTTTCACCCGGCGTAGCAGTAGGATGTACGCCACTCACGACCACGATCGAAAATCGCTCCCAACCCGTCGATACGAGCTATCAACTCTATTGGGAATTTGGGGACGGAAGTAGTGATACGGGATTGGCTCCTGCATATACTTATCGCACTCCAGGAAATTACAGTGTTTATCTGTCGATCACTTCTCCCTTTGGCTGTTTTATAGACACGGTATTTGAAGATTTAATTTTTGCCGATCTACCGCCGCAAGCTGGTTTTAGCTGGACACCATCTGCTGATCCCGAAAAATTCACAGCGTTTCAATTTACGAATACCTCCGAGCGTAGCCTTGGTTGGAACTGGATTTTTGATACCTTATCATTACCAGACATTCGCCAGGAACCTGCGTACAGTTTTCCCGACACTGGATATCACGATGTCACCCTAATCGTCGAGGACCAATACGGCTGCTTCGATACCCTGACACAACGCATCGACGTAGTTTCCCCGCAAACCTATTTCCTGCCCAATGCTTTTACCCCCAATGGTGATGGCCTTAACGACGAATTTATCGGTGTTGGCCTAACGGATTATCTGGCGGATTTCAGGCTGGATATTTTTAATCGTTTTGGCGGTTTGGTTTTTAGTTCGCAAGATGTACAGCAGGGTTGGGACGGAGACAATGCTACAGCCGGTGTGTATGTATACAAGGTGAGCTTTCGAGTACCGCGTGGTGAGCTTACGGAGATGCGAGGTGAGGTAATACTAGTACGATAAAACAATTTTTTATTTCTGAGAATTCTTTTTTATGAATAAATTTTATCCTTATGCTTTTTGGTGGTTAGGGCCGATTGCACTTATGTTTATGATCTGTATAGATCTCGCTTTCTATACAAGATTTTCAGAAATTAGGACGCCCACTCTTTTTATTCTGGTTTTTATGCTATTTATTTCTAGTTTCCCGCACTGGGAAGTATCAGTTAAGCAGAAGTCGAATAAAAAATTAATCTTTATCTCAGAAGTGATTTTTTATTCAAGTATATATATACTAATTTTTGTATGTGGTGTATTATTGATTACTATTGACCCTAACTATCGTCATTACTATAAGTTACTCAGTAAGTTGGAAAAGATATCTCTCTTATTGACAGAGATACTTATTGTAGTAAATTTAATTTTTGCAATTTTCGTTATTTTATTAAGATTTAAGAATACCTAAAATAATTAAAACATTATCCACTTGTGGTGAAGAAGCCATACCTTTACATTTATTGTCAAGTCAAAACATAATTCACCCATGCCCTTGCTCCTCCACCTCGAAACCTCCGCCGAATTCTGCTCTGTCTGCCTCAGTCAAGGCACCAACATCCTGGCCTCCCGCACCGGTACCGAACGCTTTACCCACGCCGCAAACATCACGCGCTACGTCGAAGCCTGCCTGCAAGAAGCCGGACGAACGATCAACGAAATCTCGGCCATCTCCGTCAGTATGGGACCCGGATCTTATACCGGACTCAGAATCGGTGATACCGAAGCACACATCCTGACAGAAACCTCTTTTGTCGAGCAGTTGAAAAATAACGCTAAAGTAATTTTTTGTGGAAATGCTGTTGAAAAGGCTCAAACGGTGATCACCGCCTCACATGCTGATTTTCAACTACTTATGAGTAATTCTACTCATCTAATCGCTCCCGCTCTGCGCAAGTGGCACGCAAAAGATTTTGCCGATGTCGCTTACAGTACCCCTTTCTATTTTAAAAATCCCAACATTACGACGCCAAAGCCCAACGTATTAAATAAAATAATGAACTCAGCTTTCGCTGATTTTTTTATTCAAAAAAAACAATTGCATTTTATCAATTAATCCGGCGTAAATATCTTTTTGGAACCCTAACAATACAATTATTTTTGACTGTACCTCCTTCAAGTCCGTTATCATTATTTGAGGAGGCGAGATATTGGGAGTACTGTTATTTACCACCAAGGAGATGCCTTTGAACGAGCCTAAGATTCTTTTGGCCGTCGGCGTAGCCGTACCTCTTTTAGGATTTCCCTCGTACACATTTGTTAACTCCTCTTTGTTTTTATGCAATTGCTTCGCTACTTTATACTCTAATACCGCACATACTTTTAAGCAAATCATCAGTAAATTTATCAGCGCTTCTACGCGGTTCTCCTGCTTTAAAAATATTGGAACCAGGGGAACAATTTTGTTTCGTAAATTGTCAAATTGCCGTTCTACTCTGTTTTGGTACCGATACTTCCACACGCATTGCTCAAAATTCATCGCTTCTTTTTCTGTACTTGTCGCATATACCTGCCAACCCAACGTCGATTTATATAGCGCTATTTCCGCCTCATTCCGACTCACTTCTATCCTGAATTTTCTAATTTCTTCTTCTCGTGCCGCACGCTCTTTATATGCTCGTACCTTTTTCGTTTCCACCACTTCTTCAACCTTCACACTTAGTAACCCACTCAATTTTTTCTCTTTTAGCAAAACGGATACCCTTTCCTCTAATTCTTCTTTGCTTGCGATAACTCGCTTACCTTGCTTAGAACTTACCAAATCTTTCAGTCGCTCTTCCATCTTTGTCAAACGATTTCCTAAACTCTTTTGTTGGGCTAAACTATACGCAGTAGATAAAACAAATAATCGACGTTCTATCCATTCTTTAGCTTCCCCCTTTTCGTTCACATAACCTAGACGGACCTCCTGCTTAAAACCCTTTGCTACCAATTCCTTCTCTCCCGACGCTCCTTTTGTATACACCATCTCGTAACAATTATCTTCTCGCTCTTGAGTAATTGACGCTTCTCGCTGCTGAGCGGACAATTGAACCTTAGTTAAAGGTAGTAAATAGTCATTTCCTGTACTCACAATATAATGGCGATTCTCCATGCTTCCCATTTTACTATCTCCTACATATAATTTCCCTCCCACGTAATTAGCTTCCTCAAATATCGCTTCACATTGTTTTATCAGTGGACTATATAAACGGTCATCAGCCTGTTCTCCTGACACCGTCAGATGTGCCAATGGACAACCAAAACCATTAATCTCATTATCCACACAAGCCAACATCACCTTCACCATCCCAAGTCTAGGATCGTGGTGCTTACTATAACCATGCTGAAACAAGCCTCCCGCCTTTATTTTATGATGGCCTTGCATCGGTGCACTATCCAATCTTATGGTCTTTGATTTCTTTAAATCATATACCGTCAGACTCCTCGCACTCAACTGATTACTAACCGCTAACCAATTCTCTTTCTTACTAATATAATCTAGGGCCTGTTCCAGACGATCATCTGTAAAATCTTTACTCCTGATCCCACTTTGATCGCTTAGCGTACCCAACAATAATAAATTTTCTTCCGCCCAGCCTTCCACTGAATTCAATCGATGATCTGATTCACTCAATAAATAAAAGCAGAATTATCTAAATTTAATAAACACTACCTTTTTTATTTTGAATA
>Ga0114953_1000865_pt1 | contig 21913 bp, 21 predicted proteins | sample SidtaG_FD_87298 | JGI IMG/M metagenome (GOLD analysis project Ga0114953, IMG submission 87298) | Marine algal microbial communities from Sidmouth, United Kingdom - Sidmouth_Male2 metaG | ecosystem: Host-associated > Algae > Red algae > Unclassified | place: Sidmouth, United Kingdom | collected...
ATTTTGGAGCTCTGGGAGAGACAATTTGTGGACCGGGAGCGACTTTCATAGGATATCCTAACGTGGTCGATTACCCTTACCCGACCGAATCTCTGAAATGATCGCACGCCTTCGAAAACTCGAGTCCGACAATACGCCCATCCGTGTTGGTCTCGTCGGCGCAGGTTCAATGGGACTCGGAGTGGCTTTACAAGTCCTCCAAACACCCGGAATGGAGCTCGCCTTCATTGCAGACCACAACCAAGACGTCATCGACGCGGCCCTTTCTTTACTCGGATTAGCCAAGGATAAGGTTCATTCCGATGTTGATGCCTACCACGCCATGGATCACTGCGGTGGCTTTCAGGTGTTGGTCGAATCCACCAACTGTATCGCTCCTGCTTATGGCTACTGCGCGGCAGCCATGATGCGCGGTGCCCATGTCGTCCTCATGAATGCCGAGGTCGACCTGGCCTTCGGCCCGCTGCTCCAACGCTGCGCTGCTCAAAACGGTGTCGTCTGCACGAGCGATGCCGGTGACCAACACGGAGTCCTGATGCGGATGATTGACGAGATCTGTCTGTGGGGTTTCAAAATTGTCCAAGCTGGCAACATCAAAGGGTTTCACGATCGATACGCGACCGCCGAAAGCCTAGCGCACGAAGCCGCGATCCGGCATCTCGACCCGGTTCAATGCTGCGCCTACACAGACGGGACGAAGCTTAATATCGAAATGGCATTGCTCGCTAACGGCACCGGGCTAGTTCCTGCCCAGCGCGGCATGATCGGTCCACGATGTGACAGTGTGCACGATGTCTTCGACGCATTCGATCTCAATGCCCTTCCATCCGAAGGAGCCGTCGACTACATTTTGGGTGCCGAACCTGGCGGCGGAGTTTACGTGATCGGCCATTGCGATCAGCCGATCCAGCAGCGCTATCTCAACTATTACAAACTCGGCGAGGGCCCGTATTATCTCTTCTATCGGCCGTATCACCTCTGCCACTTGGAGACCACCCGAGCCATCGCCTACGCCTTCCTAGATAGCCGGGCAATACTACGCCCGATCCAGCGCCCAATCGCTGACGTCTACGCCTTCGCTAAGAAACCGCTCCGCAAGGGCGACACCATCTCGCATGGAATCGGTGGCGATGAATGCTATGGGCTCATTGACCTGTGTTCTGTTGGTAATACCGAACGCCTAGCACCGATTTGGCTTCTGGAAGGCGAAGCCGGATCCTGTGTAACACTGGTAGAAGACAAAGAAATCGACGAAGCCATCACTCTCGACGATCTCTCCTTTCCCGAGACAACACTGCTCTCACTTTGGAACGACCAGAGGAGTTTCCTTGCCGGCTCAAGTTTCAAGGTCATCCAAGGCCAACAATCTTCTCCTTCCGGTGCCTGATCAGGATTCCCTGAACGACTCCCAAGCAGTGCTTGTTCTCGGCGGGGGCGTCTGTGGTCTGATGGCCGCATTAACACTGGCCAAACGAGGCCTTCGGCCGATCATCGTTGAGCAACGCCCCCACCCCGGCGGCTTGGCAGCCGGCCAGAAACGCGGAGACAACCACTACGACCTCGGGGTGCACATGGTGCACGCTTTCGATAAAGAGGTTTTCGAAATCATCCGCGACGTGATGGGTGATGAACGAATCGAAGTCGAACTCGACGCAAAGATCCGTTGGGCTGGCAGCTACTATCGCTACCCGCTTCAGTTTGGCGACATGGTACGCGGCATGAAGCCTTTGTTGCTGCTGCAATGCGTCACCGGACTGTTTGCTACCCAATTTCGGGAAATGTTCCGAAAGAATGGAGAAGACGAGCCCAAAGATGCCGAGGTCGCCTTGATCCGCCTCTACGGAACCCCGCTTTATCGATTCTTTTTCGAAGACTTCACCGAGCGCTATTGGGGCATTCATCCCCGAGAGCTATCGGCGACGTTCATCAGTTCGAAGATGCCGCGCCTGTCTGCGGTCGACCTCATCAAAAAGCAGTTCGCAAAGTTTGGGCTGCGAGAGAAGGCTGGCCGCACCGTCGAAAGTGCGCTCCTCAACGAGACTCTTCACTACTCACGGAACGGCGCCGAAGCGATGCCACGACGGCTTGCAGAAGCGGTCATTGCAGCTGGCGGCGAAATTCGCCTTGGTTGGTCTGCCGAGAAAATCCAGCTCGATGACAGCGGCCAAGTCACCGGTGCTACACTCCGATACATCAACGACGGACTCGAAATTCCGGTGAGTTGCGCGGCGATGATCTCGACAATTCCCCTACCCCGGCTGACGACCCGCCTTGAGCCTGCCCCGCCGAATGCAGTGATCGATTCAGCGACCCGTCTGCGGTTCAAGCCGATTGCGATTTACGGTCTCTTGGTCAACAAGCCGAAGGCGATCGACGGACTCTACATCTACTATCGGAATCGCACCTTTCACCGTGTCGGTGAACCGAAAAACGCAGGGCTCAAAGTCAATCCGGCCGATCACACCGTCCTGATCGTTGAGACCACCTGCGAGATCGGCGACCCGAAATGGTCTGGGGAGCAAAGTGTTCGCGATGCCATCGCCCGCGATCTTCAAGACGAAGGAATCTGTAACCCCGACCAGATCGTCGAAACCCACATTCTCACTTCGGCGACCGGCTATCCAGTCTTCGATCTCGGCTTCGAACCCCACCTTGAAGCTGTTCGTAGTCACCTATCGCCGATCAAAAACTTACGTTCTGTCGGCAGACAAGGCGGGTTCTGCTACCCGAATATGCATCAGGCGATGCGGATGGGACTCGATGCTGCTGACGAAATCGCAGAGTTCGTCGAGAACGCCAACCTTAGTTAGGGAAGGTCTGATTAATTCGGTGATCTGCCATAGTGACCCAGATTTCTCATGGCGAGGCATGAGGCTGGACTTAAGGTTGTGGCGGCTGGCGGAATTAATCGCCTCTCCTAACGTTTTCTCTTTCATTGCGGACTTGATGGAAGTTCGTTTAGCCGTCATCCTCACACTCGTCACCAGACCCAAAAAACCAATCGCACCATGAAATTCGGAATCATCGGAGCCGGCATGATCGGCCACTTTCACGCCAAGGCCATCACCGCTATGACTGGGGGCGAGCTCCTGTCCGTCTTCGATCTTCGCCAAGAAGCCGCTGACAAATTGGCGTCTGAATACGGAGCAACAGGCTATTCTAGTATCGATCAGTTTCTGTCTGACCCCGAACTTGAGATCGTCACGGTTGGAACGCCCAGTGGTGCACACCTCGATCCCTCTCTGGCTGCCTTGAACGCTGGCAAGCACGTGATTTGCGAAAAGCCGCTCGAAATCACCACCGCCCGGATCGACCAACTCGTTGAGGCCGCGAGAACGAATGGCAAATGTATTTCGGCCGTCCTCAATCGCCGATTCCATCCTGGCATGGACGCCTTCAAAAAAGCCGTCGACGATGGCCGATTTGGGAAACTTACCAGCGCCTCCGCCTACGTGAAATGGTTCCGCGATCAAGCCTACTACGACTCCGCAGGCTGGCGTGGAACTTGGGCGCTCGATGGTGGAGGTGCCCTGATGAATCAATCGATTCACACGATCGATGCCCTGCTCTATCTCGCTGGTCCGGTCAAATCCGTGGTCGCGAACACCGCCTGCTTGGCGCATACCGACATCGAAGTCGAAGACATCGCCGTTGCCATCCTCGAGTTCGAAAACGGGGCTCGCGGAGTGATCGAGGGGTCGACAACAACTTGGTCAACTGACGGCCACCCAGCCCGAGTTCAACTCGCGGGAACCGAAGGGTCGGTATTCCTCGCTGATGAAGCTTTCGACCTCTGGGATTTCATGCACGAGAAGCCAGAAGATGCCGAGATCAAGTCGACCCTGATGACCGGAGCTGACGCCGGCTTGGGTGCCAACGATCCCAGTGCGATCAACTTCTATCAGCACCAACGCAACTTTGAAGAAGTCGTCAACGCAATCGTTGAAGGCCGCGAGCCCACGACCTCATCAAGCGAAGCCCGCAAGGCCGTAGAACTGATTTGTGCGATTTACGAGAGCGCTCAAAACGGCAGCAAGGTCGTTACTCTGTAAGTTCAGCGACGAACTCCCATGCCAGACCGGATCTCGATCCCCGCGTACGCGATGGGCTTGGCTCAAGTTGCCAGCCTTCGCTCCGAAGATCCATTCAGGAAGGTCGGAGCTGTCGGACTAGACTTTGACAATCGCGTCATTGGCACCGCCTACAATGGCTTGGCGCCCGGCTTCGACGCTTCCGAAGGATTCTGGGAAGACCGCGACGCCCGCCAGAAATACATGCTTCACGCTGAGGTCAATCTGTGCAGCCTACTGACCAGAAAGACCGTCCGCCTTGTCGCCTGCACCACAGAGCCGTGCACGAGTTGCGCTCAGATGCTCTGTGTCTACGGAGTCAAAGAAATCTATTACCGCGACGCCTACCCGGACTCCGACGCGAAAGAGATCTGCCGCCTCTATGGCATTCATCTAGAGCAACTCACGGAGTATCCTAAGATGGCCATGGATGTCTGACGAACTTCGCGTCTAAGGGCCCCTAACGGGTATCGTCGAGCGTCATGTAGGAATTGAACACATGAGACTTCCGTTCCGTTTCAGGAGCCTGAGCTGGGAACTCTACACTGACCTCGACACGATAGAGACTTTGCGTCTCGCCGATCGTATCGCCCACACTGTATCCGGTCGTTCCAGACATGGGCTCGATATTGACTCTGACAATTTCGGTTAGAGTAACTTCCTCTGGGCTACCTCCAACAGATGTGATTGTCCCACTAGAACTAACGCCGGTTTGATAGTCGGCCAGTGTGAGTTCTGCCTGAGCTCGCCCATCATCTGCATAGGCAACAAAATAGTCTAAATTGGGGGACACATCGTAGATAAAATCAGAGGTCGCTGAAGTCGGTGATAGATCTCCGCTGGATCCTCTGCGCAAAATTATCCCTGCCTGCGCATTGCTCCTTTTCAATGTAGACAACACAGAATCGGCAATCAATACAGAGCGAGACTCCGTGTTCGCCTCGCGCTGGTTATTAGCTCCGATCACCAAAATTGCGATCAGTGGAATCAGCGTTAGCGCAATGATCGTGATCGACATCACGACCTCAATCAGAGAAAACCCAGCCTCTGCAGAGCGTGGGGCTATGGTTGGAGTCACCTTCATCGATTGACGGAAATGATTCGGGTTCGACCACTATAAAGATTAATGGCCATGGCCTCAGAAACAGGGATCTGTTGCCCTGAAATTGTTGGATGAGCCATCTTTGCCGTAATGACTCGATCAGCCACCTGGTCTCCTTCACAGAAGCCTTCGACTACCCCAACATGGAGAAAATCAGTTTCATAAAACTGGGGGAATTTCACTCGCCCCTCACCATTGAACATAATAAACGGTAGAGTTTGTGTTAAGCCCGACCCGGCAGGCTCAAAAGGAAAACTTCGGACTGCCGACGATTGTGTCGTCGGTTGATTACCATCAACAATCGTCTGCACAACAGCTCCAGCAGATACCCGAGCAGGAAGCTCCGTTCCGATGGCAAACATCGTTCCAGTCGGCAGGGCAGTCCAACCCTGAACTTGAATCAAATTGCACGTAGTTTGATCAAAGAAGTATCGATCGGAAGGGCGTCGATTCGGGTCGTCGAGATCGCGTGAAAAAACCGCATAGTGGGAATACCGATAGCTATCGTCAATCGTGGTTCCCGACAAATTGTCGGTGAAAGCAATGAACACCTCATTGTTTGTCCGAATCGCCTCAGCTCGAGCAGATTCGACGGCCGCCTTCAACTGAACGAATGCAGCCCGGCGCGGAGAGGTTCCAACAAAGTGTGGGGCAGCCACCGCGAGCAAGATCAACATCAGAGCAACAACCGTGATGATCTCTACCAACGTAAAGGCCGAGCGGCGGGTTTCTGACTGAGAATCTAGCATAAAATTATTAGATCATTTCGCTACTCAAAGACACTGGCTCCGAGCTTTCCTGAGCTGGTGTTGTAGACAAACACGAGCGCTGAACCTCGATCTCCAACTTCGGCACTAATCACAGTGTGTTCACCTTTGGTCAGTGAAAACGCACCTGTCATCGGAACTGTCACTGGCTTGAGCCTCGGCAATGAAATCGCCTTAGAACCCGACAAGGTAAGTGTCAGCAGAGGGGCTTCAGAAAGGCTAACAATTGTTAGAGTCGACTTATCCGAAACATCGGCCGATTGAGAAATGGAGTCAATCTTCGTCGTACTTGAGACAACCTTCCCTTCGTCATTCCGCTTCACGTCAGCATAGTAGAAGACTGTAGTGACTTTTCCCTTCGGAAGCTTCACAGCCTTCTGTGCGGACTTGGACTCAGGATGATCTCCACTAAAGCTCGCGGATTCAGCCGTTGTCCCCATCGATAGCATCGTGGCGCCCAAACCATAGGGATTGCGCCGCTCCACTCCATTGATCGCAACTGTCAGATCACCGGGAACATGAACCGCATTAATCAATCGCAAATAGGACTTATCGAGGTCTCGCGACTGGGGTTTCTTCACGACCTTACCCGACTTCTTCTCAACAGCTTGCCCATAGGAGTTCACTGGCACAACAACAGCCAAGGCGAACCAAATGAAAATAGATATTCGAACGATCTTCACAGTCAAATTAGCGAGCCCTCTCCGATAGAATTTCACATTGAACTGACACAATCTCACCCGAGTCATCGCGGACGGGACGAACAAACACTTCGTAGACTCGATTCGCTCGAGCCACCGGAATCGGCTCACCAGTAATCTTATCGCGTTGGCGAAATGTCTCTCCGGCCACGTGAATTCTAAAATGACGGCTTGAGAGGTTGGTCATGTTAAACACACGAGCAAACAGTTCCTCTTTCAATGCGTCACCGGTCGGCAAATAACTTCGAACCCCAGGATTTTCATTTGGGTGAAGTGTAGGGTCGGCTGCTCCCTCAATCAGAACGTTCCCAGCATTGACCATCGTCTCCGCAACAGAATCCCAATAGACCGTTTTGTTACGAATCGAGTCGAAGCCTACTTGTCGATCGACCTTGATATTGTCATTCCAATTCATTGGCCAACCTTCTGGAGAACCAGTTGGGGTGTTCTTTCCAGGATCGGCATTGGGATCTCCAGCCATTCGAGGAATTGCCTTCCGTCCTCCGAGCCAATGCCCAGAAAATCTCTCGTCCATGATGTAGCGAGAGTCATCGCTCCAACCAAAGGTTACCATCTGAAGAAGATCGTAACGGGCAAAGGTCTCGGCAAGTTGACTCTTTGTGTAGAATGGCCGGGAATAGTAAATTGCGGTATCGAACATCCACCCTGCACGCTTTGGAAAACGCTCAAGAAATCGATCGGTGCCATAACCTTGATCGGCCGAAAGCGGGATACGAGAAAACGGCAGAAGCATTGAGCCCACGGCCATCGTGTTGATATTCATATGCCCACGAATGAGCCGAAGATCTCCCTCTGCATGGAGCAGATCACCATAAAGCCCCGTATTTGTTGTATCTGATGAATCATCTGGTGCCTGAGGTAAGACGTGCGTATCTGGGTGATAGGTCGCATCCGTGATATCGGTCGAGGGCGTTCCCGGAGTTCCAACCGTCAGAATATCGAGAAGCATGTAGGCTTCCGTTCCCGCCGTTGGGGTTGGCACTTCCTCGCGATCCGATTGCGGAGTTTGCCGATTGTCCCAATTCCCATCAGAAAAGCGAAAATGTTCCGGCCTACCAATCCGCAGCGTATTTCCACCGCCTTGTGCAGTACTTGGATTGGCATTGCTATCAATATCAAACCACTGCCGAAAGTCCTCTCGATCTTGCTCATGGTCGTCGTTTGCCGAGGGTTGGGATCCCCACATGATTGGATCGTAAATGTTCCCTAGCTCTGCCAATGAATAGAACCGACCGGCATTGGATACTCGGAACGGGGCCTTGGTTATATTGACCGCATAGAACTTCTCGTCGTCGCTATCAAGATTGGGCCTAGCCGCCGCAGGATTTGGGTCAAAGGGATCATAGCCCGCTGGCCTTTCAAGTGCACTAAACCCTGAATAAGGAATCGTGTAGGTCTTCTCTGGATTGCTTGTCGACTTTCGGCCAAGAGTTCGAAAATCTGCGTAGTAGGCAGCATCGTCGTCGTAGTCGTTCACTGAGTGGCCGTCGTAATACAAACGCCCATCATAAGTGATTGAATTGTAACCGCCGTCCGGCCAGATCTCTAAATTAACTTCTTTATGAATTTCATCATTCAACGATGAAGACCCATTTCGAAAATTCCTGGCACCGAGAGTGTTACCAGCGAATGAAGTCATCTTCTGTTTGTTCCCCTGAATAAATGCCGACATGAAGGGATCTCCGGGATTCGCGACAGTGGAAGCATTCAGATTAAAGCCAGTGCTCGCTGTCGTACCCGAAGTTGTGTAGTGATAAAGCGACTGATTGCCATGAGTACTGCGATAGCACTGATCTTGATTATCCACATACTCAAATGTCGCATTGTGACTCTGGATTCCCCCACCACCGAAGTCGATCACTTGCTCGGTGCCATTGATTTCCATCACAATGATGTAATTCGACTCCCAGTCGAAAACCGGTTCCCCTGTACCATTAGACAGAATATGCCCTCGCATGTCAGCTTTTGGTGGCCCCGTATCTCCAGGTAAGCCACTTGGCTGAACTCCGAACTCGTGCGTCACAGAATCGAATTCAACGACTCTGTATTGATTAGGATCTAGTGGGGTCGATGAGAAGTCATACCACAAGCGGCCATCCGGAAGATCGTAAGTGTCGTCGAAAGAAAAAATTCCATCACCTAGTTTAATATCGAATCGATTTGCGACGGCATTATTAGTAGGGACTCGTCCGGGCCGAGCGGGACCATCGGCGTAAACATAGCCAATTCTTCCATTGAAGGGCTCCTTGAGAGAATTCCCAGAAGCATCGCGGCGAGGATCGACGGGCATCACTGGGTTCCAAAACTCGACCGTAGGCGTCACAGTGAACGTCACTACCCAAGCCGGACCAATCGATCCGTCAGGAAAAGTCCAATCGAGATCTTCTCTCGTACTTTCCCACTTATATCGGAGTGAATGCTCAGTAACCATTGGGAGCTGTTCGACCCCACGATAGTAGATTTTTGGCGTGATAAAGTTATCACCAGCATCTGTGTCAAGGACTGAGGAAACCGTCGGAACCTGATCCTCATCCATGTAATCAATCATCGATGCTGCCAAGGCATCGAAATAGCTCTCTGAGTAGCCCCCCTTTCGACTCTCCCAATTTGAAGGTAAATTCGAGCTTAAGTAACTTGAGAGCGTGCTCACTCCAGATCTCGCCAGTTGGTTGAGATTTGCCGGACGAGATCCTTCGCCGGGGTAGCCCATCCCATACGGAATAATCGATCGCTCTGCATAGGGCCTCAAACCGATCGCCCAGAGGTGTTCTGTGGAATCTTCGGCCACAGCACTAGCCGTCGAAGAGGTCAGCATTCTACCATCCCGACTGAACCACATGACCCTATCACCGATCCAAAACTGCCCGGCCTGACCACAGAGCATCATTTCCTTGGTGTCGAGTCCCGGTGAAGGGAAGTCGACTAATCCCTGAACAGCTGTTGGGTTCTCCTGCCAATCTCGATCGAGCGAGACAATCGGAAACTGCCAACCTTGCTTCTCATCTTCTCGCCGCTCACGAGAAACTAACCGTCGCCCCAGACGCAGGTCCCAGTTCGAAGCTCCTAACACAATCGCGTTACGGTGGTCTCGGATACTGCTGATTTGAAAACTCACACCTGCTGGATTCGCGCCGAAAAGATTATGGTCTGGGTTAGCATTCGAACTCGGCGCGTATCGGTTCGGCCCATCCCTATAGGTCGTTCCAGCAAGATCGGGCTGCGGCATTCCCTGAAGATCTTCCACCCAATAGGTGTATCGAATTTTTTCGTCGCCGTTACCTGGCTCAATCCATGAAGTGTATGCTTCTGACAACGCGACCCGTGTTAATTGCTCGGAACCATAGTGGAAAAACGATTCGCCCTCGAAACCTTGCTCACGCATCGAGGCTAACACTCCATCTGCATTCGCAAGCGAAGACGAACGTTTCCAAATAGGAGCATCATGAACCGTCGTGGACTGAACCTCGCCCCCGGCGAACAGCGGAATGTGGAGATAGTCTCCACTACTGTCTTGCCGGGAAATGAAGATGTATGGCGTTACAGCCCGCTGGTTAGGGTCGTTGTCCGAATTCACAAAAGTCCAGCCCTTATCATTTTTCTGAACCTCCCCTTTCTGATCGTTTTCATCGGCATCGCTCGCCCATGCTAGTCCATAGCTTGTTCGGTTGGGCGTTGCGATTACCATGTAGTCATCATTCGCAGTGACATCGAGAAGCATACTTTTCACCGATTCAAATCCAGCATGCACCGCGAATTCGGCGCGCATCTGATCGGCGTATCTCCGCGACGACCGACTCTCTTCCTGCGACAGAGTGAGAAAGGTGATTACCAGCAGCGTAATCGCCGCCATGAAAATCAATGACGTTAATAGGACGAACCCAGATCGACGCTCGCCGACCCTCTGGATAAAGTCTGTGGGGTGTACCTTGATAACCATTCGCTCCTTCGTTTACCGTTCGTGTCCAATATCCGCACTGCCGACGTAGATATGTTCTCTAAAAACCATGGACTCACGCTCAACGAGGTCGTTCAGCACGGGGTCGGTCTTCCAAGTTTCCCAATCTCCTTGGTTCTGAAACTTGCGAGCCACCTCATCGGAAATCACACGCAGCTCGACCTCGATGACATCGGGAGCTAGAACCACCGGCCACTCGTCAAGATTCGATGCATTTAGCCCATAACCCATGTTGAGAGATTCGGCGTCGAGAAAATGCCCACTCGGTCCACGGCGAAGCGGGCGGCACTTGAACTCAACAACATTGAAAGCAAGGGGCTCATCACCCCAGACATAGTTGTCGTCTAGCAAAAATTCCTTCCAAGCAATCGTGTAGTGCGTTCGCACATTCGGCATATCACTCGGCAAGTCTTCATGCAGGGAGACATAGTTTCTCGGCCAAATATGCATCGCATCAAACCACCTCCGTGTGTTCTTCCCTACGGCACCATAATACTGGTTAACCGGCATCAGGAGATAAGGCAGGTCGGCATTGTCCAAATTTCCCGCCTCGATCTGAATCAGCATCGGCTCTGCAATCTTCGTGATCACTGAGCGAGCGCGTGACTGAAGGTGGCGCTCTCCAATATCTACTGCTTCGCTTTTTATGCCCGTAAAAGCGCTTCCACTATCTCGAAAGTGGCGAAACAATTTCATCGATCCGTCAGAATTTTCGAGAGCGGAATCATACGTGTAAGCAACATAAAATGCGGACAGGCAGACCTCTCCGGTATTTCGATAGCGCTTATCGATATTTCGCTCCTCGCCTTCATTCTCCCCTCGCTCAATCGACGTATGAACTTGGCGCCCCTGATTCGCACGCGTGGTGAATGCCAGCGTGTCGTAATTTTCGTGGTAGGAGACACCGCTGGCATGAGCGTTCATCAGTGCTCGCGGGAGAGCCGTACCGTTGAGATTCCAGCTGTTGGTTGGTAGATCTTCAAAGACTTGGCCGACGTATCGATTGTGCTCAAACGGAACAAAGTAGCGATTCTCGAAAGCACCGAATTCCTCAGAATCCGTCGACCCGAAAGCGATCCCCGTTGCAGTGATTCCGCCTTCTCGATGCTTGCTGGTCACACAGCCCTCCAGATCTCTGCGGATAAACTCCATTGCAGCCCTGCCTTCCGAAAATACGTCCGACTGGCGCTGCCCCTGCGCCATCATACCAGCACTCACGTTGAACAGCGAAGCCACCGCGAGCAGGACGATCGCAGAAACGCTCGCTGATGTGAGCAATTCAACTAGAGTGAATGCCGCTCTCGATGGGGATTTAAGAGTCACAAGAAGGATTGTAAATTATCGTCATTACAAAGTAAAGTCGCTATTTTGGCTGTCGAGAAATTTACAAGGGGTGCACCTATCTCGAATAGCACTGTTACCCATCTTAAACGCACGGCCGATCGCCTTTCTAACAAGAAATAGCAACAGTTCAGACACCCTCACAGCAGAAAACGCAATCTTCCGAAACGACGAATAGAAGTTCTCTGACGGCAGCAGGTCCCGACTACCAAAAAAAGCGGCCACCTCATCGAGGTGGCCGCTTTAAAATCGATTTGAAGTTAGGATCAGGACTTACTCGCCTTTTTCCTCGGTAGCTTCTGGTGCCTCTTGGTTGGTTGAAGGAGTAGCCACTGGCTTCTCAGCGCGAATCCGCTCACCTTTCTTAACAGTGGTGGCACGCTTACCGACACGGTCACGAAGGAAGTGGAGCTTTGCGCGGCGGACTTTGCCTGGCTGGGTCACTTCGACTTTGGCGACTTTCGGTGAGTGGAGCTGGAAAACACGCTCAACACCCTCGTTGTAAGAAATTTTGCGAACGGTGAAGGATTGACCGACACCCGAGCCGCGGCGTCCGATCACGATTCCAGCGAACAACTGGATACGCTCTTTACCACCCTCAACAACACGCGTGTGTACCTTGACTTGATCGCCCACACGGAACTCTCCGCGGTCGGTTTTGATCTGCTCTTTTTCGATCTTGTCGATGATATTCATGGTGCTTTTCGGCGGCTGGAAATTGAAGGAGGGATGCATAGTTCAAAAGCCCCGATTGCGCAAGAGAAACAACGCCCCGTTCTTTAGCAGGGTGTTGAAAAACTCGGCAACCGTCGTTTTGAAGGAATTGTTGAATAGAAAAGCGGCTTCGCCGAATCGAAGGCTACGCAAACCTTTCGGGCGTAACCTCATGAGAACGAGGTCGTTGTTGCTCGTCACGCATGGATGTTCATCCACTTGATCCTCGCGCCTAACCCTCGATCACATGAGGCTCCGCGACGGGGCACCATCTTTTTCAACACCCTGCTAGACTGACCTCGTAGGGCGCATCCTCGTTAGAGTTTAAGCCCTCTTAACCATTCTTAAGCCTCGACCTGAAGTCAAAATGCTCTCCAGCCAACATCTTCTCGTATTCCGAGCGGCTCAGCTTCTGCTTGGCCTGCCGTCGCAGCACGCCGGCCCCAGTTCCGCGTCAATTCGTAGTGGTCAGCCAGCTTGTAGTCCAGAGGTGGCGTCCCACCTGGGCCACCCGGCAGAAAGATCGAATCAATCCACATCCGCAGCGGGGCTGTGGCGAACTGGAGGGTCTCAGGAACGATAACCAGCGAAGCGAGAACAAATCCAGCCACCCCGAAAATCGCAAATGGAGCGGCAGCAAAGATGTCCCCCATCCGATAACCGCGCATGATCATGTACGCCGAACCACCAAGAATCCCGATTGCGAGCAGCCAGCGCCACCACGCGCTTTTCTGATTCGCTATGAAGTCCATGGCTCAAAATATCTGAACCGGAGGAGCTATCAAGCCAACCTGTGTTACCGAATGGTTCGCGCTGCACGCCAAGCCAAACGCGTGCGTGCGAGCCGGCGGGCCCGGAAGGTCAGGAGAGCAGGGCGTGGCGGACAGGAATGTCCACGCTCCGTCCCAGCCCTACCTTCCGATCCAACGATGTCCATTTTCGCTGGTGATTTCCGCCGCTGCGCTTCACTCTGCTCAAATGAGTTTACGATTCCGCCCAATCGCCTCTGTTTTTTTCGGCCTAGTCTGTCTGTGGACGAGCAGCACCGCAGCCATCGAAGAATCAGCGACGATTCAAGTCGAGCGAACTGAACGAGTGGTCGAAGGCTGGACTTTAGAAGTCGATAACCGCCTCCTTTCCGGTGGAGAAGGCGAACTCGTCGGCACTCAGGCCCTAGCTCTGGCAGCCGCCGATCTTCATCGCATCACCCGATTGGTTCCGGAGTCGGTTTTAGAGCGGCTGCGCACGATTCGGATCGTCTTCGATTTCAACCATGGCAGCTTGAAGCCCGGGCAGTACCACCCCTCAGCCAAATGGCTGGAAGACAATGGCTACAGCCGTGACTTAGCCGAAAAAGTTCACATTCCTGTCGCAGCGGGCTATGCCGACGCGAACCACCTGTTTGCCCAACCAGCCGTCTTGATTCATGAATTGGCCCACGCTTACCACGACCAATTTCTCGGATGGAATCACCCGGATATTCTCAAAGCCTACCAGATGGCCAAAGCCAAAGGCCAATACGAGTCGGTGCTGCACATCAAAGGCAGGCCGAAGCGCAAACACTACGCTTTGACCAACCACAAAGAGTATTTCGCTGAGGGCACAGAAGCGATGCTCTACGTCAACGACTTCTACCCGTTCGTTCGCGCAGAGCTTCAAGCCCACGACCTGGAACTCTTCAAAATTCTTCGTCGAATCTGGGTCGACGGCGAGATCCCTAAAGCTCCGGCCAATGAAAAGCCGGCCGCTGCTGGTGGTTCGGGAGGTTGACGGCGGCCCTTGCTCGGGCGTTGGTCGCGGATGCAGCTAACTGCTACACAAACCATTCGTCAGCGGCGGACGCTCAAACCCGCCCTGATGGACGCAGACCGCGCCGTGCCGGCCGAGCTGCTTGATCAGATACTCGATGCGGCCAACTGGGCACCCACCCACGGAAAAACGCAGCCTTGGCGCTTCTATATTTTCGAAGGCGACGCTCGACCAGCGTTAGCGGCCCGACTTCAGGAGATCTACAAAGAGGAGGTTTCTGCCGAAAATTTCCGTGAGGACAAGTTCGCAAAACTCGCCACGAATCCCCTACTCGCTCCGTGTCTCATCGCCGTCGGCGTCGAGCCAGTTACTTGCGGCAAGATCCCCCTTGTTGAGGAAATCGAAGCCGTCGCCTGTGCCGTTCAGAACCTCATGCTCGCAGCGACCGAAGCAGGACTCGGCAGCTTTTGGTCAAGTCCACCGATCAGCTATGGCCCCGGAATGAAGGCCATCCTCGGCTTACAATCCGAGGAAGCCCAGGGGCTGGGTATGATCTATCTCGGCTACCTTCGAGATGGCGAAGTGGCTCCCGAATCGAGTCGTGAACCAATCACCGAGCGCACCTTCCGAATGAATTCCGACCTCACTCCCCTTCCCTATCATAACGGAGGAACTCCCGATGCTTGACTGGCTCGACGCTTCTTGGGTAGGCCCGACGTCGTGGACTCTGATGTGGGTCTGCTTAATCGTCGGAATTCTGGGCACCCTGTTGCCATTCTTGCCGGGGCCGCTGATAGTGTTCTGCGCGGCGGTGATCCACAAAATCGGAGTGCCGAACAGCGAGATTGGAATCACAGGATTGGTCGTCTTGACCATTTTACTGATTGCCGCCTACATCGTCGACTTCCTAGGATCCGCCGCTGGCGCGCGCTGGTTTGGTTCCTCGAGATGGGGTGTCGCTGGAGTGATCATTGGCGGACTCGTCGGATTGTTTTTTGGACTGCCAGGAATGCTGATAGGGCCACTGATCGGTGGCTTTGGGTTTGAGCTCATGTTCGCTCGAAAAGATATTAAGGACGCAAGCAAGAGCACTTGGGGCACGATCGTTGGCACCGTAGCCGGACTATCGTTAAAGATCGTCATCGCCCTGATCATGACTACAGTGATCCTAGTCGACCTGTTCGTTTGGCGCCAAGCCGCTCCGACAAGCACAACTCCCGAACTCCCTCCCATTGCCGAAAGCACCAACCCCGGCGCGGCTCAGATCAATGCTAACCAACCTGAGGAAACAAACCCTTGAGCGAATCCGAAAAATCTTCCCCCCAACTCAAAATAACCAAAGACGAGGTCAATGAACTCCCCCTCTGGTCATTCGAAGGACGCCTCGAAATGCCCGACACCGAGGAAGCTGCTGAGAAGGCGGCCAACGAGTTACTGGCCGCGTCCCGAGTCGGGATCGATACAGAAACCCGCCCAGTGTTTCGAAAGGGAGTCGTTCACCCAGTGGCGTTAGTTCAACTGGCATTACCCGAAGTGGTTTATCTGTTTCGGCTGAACATTTACGGCCTCCACGACGGCATCCGCGAGCTTCTTGAAAGTCCAGACATTCAGAAAATCGGAATCGCTCAGAAGGACGATGCTAAAGAACTACGCCGTGACTTCGACTGCCATCCAGAGGGCTTGGTCGACCTTAATGACTTGTGCCGCGACTACGGCTATCAAAACGGAGGAGCTCGCAATCTCTGCGCGATGATTCTCGGAAAACGAATCTCTAAGAGCCAACAGACCAGCAACTGGGAGGCGAAAACTCTCAGTCCCGCCCAGCAACGCTACGCGGCCACGGATGCGTGGATTTGCTTGGAGATGTACGAGAAGCTTTTGGAGCGAGAAAAATAGCGTCTTGATTCAATCTCCGACCAACCGCTCGACCGCATCCACTTGCCCAGAGGAGAGCCGCTGAACTCGGAGATCAATGGGGGCAAAGAGCCCATCGGCCATTCGGACAATGTTTCCGGGATGCGTATCGGAAATCACCACGCCATTGGCTTCGTCGTAGAATGCGAGGTCGTCGCCGATCTGAAATGGTGCCCAACCCCCAGTCGTGAAGAACTCGCGAATCTGGGCTTCGTCAGCGGGACACCCCTCAACCCCACATTGACGAATGACAAGACGGAACCCGTCATCATCATCGATCACTCCTAGGAATTCGACACTGTCACCGAAAAGCTGGCAGTGTAGGAGCCAGCGCTCGAGGTAGCCGACGGGGGACGCGTTGGGCGATTCATCGGAAGCATAGAGGACGAGCTTTCCGAAGAAGCCAGGCCAGGTAGCCTTAACGACATTCTGCCGGGCTGGTTCCCACCAGACTTGGTGTTCGTTGCCCTCACCGAGAGGCGGATCCTGTAAGAACTCGGTGTCTCCCGAACCAAGAAAATAGCGATATTCCCGGACATAGCTCTCGAATACCGCCAGTTCGTCTCCGTAACTGGGGTAGCCTCCTTGAAGGCGGCAAACTGCTTCACAGCGGCCTCTGAGCACCTCAACGTGTGCTTCAAGCGGGACGCTCTCAGCTCCTCGGGAGTCCATCGTTTCATTCCAACTATCCCCTACTATCGGGGACAATGCGGAATTTGTCATCCGGATTTGAAACCCCAACCCAGATGAAATTGAGGCGTCGATTCGCCATCGACGACACATCGACCAGACCAAATCCGCGACATCAGGGCAAAAATAAGCCGGGCCGACGTTTCCGCCGACCCGGCTAAATCAATTTTCGTCCTAGCCCTTCGCCTTGTCCATGACCTTGGCCAGACCTGCGACCATGCCGCCAACGTCTCCCATTTCGGTCGGAAGCAGAAGTGTCGTCGACTCCTTCGCTAGGTGGCCGAACTGCTCGACATACTGCTCGGCAATCCGCAGATTCATCGCCTCAGCGCCACCTGGAGCCTGAATGACTGCAGCAATCTGGCCAAGACCCGAAGCCGTCGCTGTGGCAACGAGCTCAATCTCCTGAGCACGACCCATCGCTTCGTTGATCTGACGCTCTTTTTCAGCCTCGGAGTTTTTGATGACCTCCTGCTTCTTACCTTCAGCGACGTTGATCTGGCGTTCCCTTTCACCTTCGGACTCCGCAACAACCGCACGCCTTTCACGCTCGGCACGCATCTGCTTCTCGAGGGCGTCTTTAACCGACTGCGGAGGGTTGATGTTCGAGATCTCGTATCGGGTGATCTTGAGTCCCCAAGGCTCGGATGCCTTATCCAGAGCTGTGATGATGTTCGAGTTGATCTTCTCTCGCTCCTCGAAGGTTTGGTCGAGGTCGAGCTTACCGATCTCCGAACGCAGTGTTGTCTGCGCCAGTTGTGTAGCGGCATACTTGTAGTTCTCGATCCCGTAACTTGCCTTCTTCGGATCGAGCACCTGCATGTAGAGAATACCGTCGATCTCAATCGCAATGTTATCACGAGTGATACACATCTGAGATGGAACATCACTGGCGACCTCCTTCAGCGAGTGCTTGTAGGACACTTTGTCGATGAATGGAAACAGCAGGTGAAACCCCGCATCTAGCGTCTTCGAATATTTACCCAATCGCTCGACCACGAACGCCTGTCGCTGTGGCACCACGCGGGCCACTTTGAGCAAGGTGATGATTACAAATAAGGCGATTCCCGCCGGAACGAAGAAGCCGGCGTCTAGAGCCAAAATCGGCCCAATGTCAGTTAGTGTGTGTGTCATTGTGTATTCCCTCCTTTGAGAAGTTTGGTTTTGAAAAACTACCGAGGCATCCGAGCTCGGACGTGGACAGTCAATCCATCGCGGCTGACAATTTCGGCGTCATCCCCAGGGCTCAGCGGATCCGACGAGATCGCTTTCCAATCAGCTCCCTTAAACTCAATTTTCCCCGACCCACCACGACCGTCCATGGCGTCGAGAACAACGGCGGTCTTTCCGATAAACTCATCGGCGTCGACCTCGCCTTCCCCAGAATGGGCATCGCGCGAACGTCCGACAAACATATCCTTAAAGAACCTGCGGAGCGTAAATAGCAGCGCTAGAGACAGCACCGAAAACACGATCAAGGCGACCCCGAGGCTGCCAATGAGCCCGACATGAATGAGGGCAGCGACGACCATCGCCGCGATGCCGAAGAAAACGAGAATGACCCCCGGCAAGAAAAATTCAGACAGCACGAGCGCGAGTCCGACGATGAACCAGATGAGAGCTTCCCCTTCCATATTTATTTGTATTTCGGTGTTCTGTGGTTGAGTTGAACCTTAGCTTTAACTGGATAACCATCTATTATAAAGGCTGAAACTGATTGTAATTTTGAACTACCAAGACGCTCGGCCCTCGTTCGCTCCTTGCCGGTCGCTCTAGCTGCTGTCGTGGCTCTCTGCGGAATCGGCTGTTCTGGGACGAAAACCGCCACGGTTCACCCCAGTGAGTTAGCCGAGCTCCATCGCGCTTCGCCCGGTTCCCGAGCCTTCGTTGGCCAAGCCCTCAAGCTCGCGGGACAGGGCCACGCCTACAAATTTCGCGGCGAATCAGCCTCAGAGGGCGGCTTCGACTGCTCGGGCACAATCCACCACAGCCTGCGGAAAATCGGCCGACAAGACGTGCCCCGAACATCATATGATCAGTATTGGTGGACGCGACGCGCAGGAACCTTACGACCAGCAGGACTAGCCCGCACGCTGGGATCCGCTAGAGCTTTTTCAGCAGCGCGCCTGAGTTCCAGTAGATCGTCTGGTTCACATTTTCGAAATCATACTTCGCCCACCGGTTGCAACTGCGGCGATCCTTGAAATTCTCGCGCACCGCTTTGCGGTAATCCGCCTTGTCCGGCATCGACCGGCGGGCGCTATCGAGGTAAAGGCCGATCTCCTTAAACGGAATTTCTGGCATCCAATCCTCCCGCTCGATTTTCCAGCGGAAATCCAACGCCCCTGGAGCGACAAATAACTTCTCTGGATCGATCAGCTTGGTGTTCTTGAAAACCAGCCGATCCTTCGGGATCCCGGGGTGCCGGTAGGTGATTCCCTCCCCCATATCCGCTCCCATATTGCCGTCGACATCGTTTTCGATCGGCCAGAAGCGGCCATATTTTCCAGTCTGTGCCATCACCTTCGGGAACATCGGGTAGCGGCTCATCCACGGCTCATCGTTCCAACCATTCTCACCAACCACCTGTTCACAGCGCCACACGTAGTCGTGCTTGTCCCCGCGCTTGAGTTCTCCAGAGTCGAATTTTGCCTGCATCTCCATGCGCTCCTTGACGTTCCCGATGATTCGCACCCACACGCCGTAATCGCCGCTCATGAAGACGTTGCGATGGATTTTCAGACCGGTGCCACCGTTGATCGCCAGCGACCCGTGGCCGGTCTTGTAGAAGATGTTCTCGATCACCTCGCGCCCGGAATCATGGTCGTCTAGCATGATGCCAGATCGGGTCATCAGACCGTCAGTGGACATGATGTGGTGGAGAAAGTTGTGTTTGATCTGCACCCCGTAGCCCCAGAACTGCGCACCGGAGTAGATCGCCGCCCCATCGCCCTCCTCGAATCCAATGTTAAACAACTCATTGCGCTCGATGCGGTGGTCGTTTCCGCTAAAAACGATCGCCTGCCCCGGCAGGTTGTGCATCAGGTTGTTGCGGAAATGGTTGCCAACCCCGCTAATACCGACCCCCGGCGCAACACCGGTGAGCTTGTCGAGGTAGAAGTGGCAGTTGGAAATGGTGTTGCCTCCAGGCGTGATTTCGTCCGGGGTCGCGCGCCCCCCACTGAGCCTAGCGAAGCGGGTCACATCGTAGACGTCGCACCCGTGTACGGTATTGTTTTTCCCCTCGACCGAGATCGCCGTCACCGGGCTATTGCGAATAGTGCAGCCGCTGATGCGATTCCCCTCGCCGGAACGGATCTCGATCACCGATCCGCCGGTTGCAACACCCTGGATGATCAAATTTTCGAACCTGACATGAGATGCGCCGCGGATTGAGAGGAACGGCTTACCGGCCGCGACGACCAGTCGGCTGCCATCGCCAAGCGGTTGCGTCGGCCACAGGTATAGATTCTCTTCTACGGCGTCGAAGTACCACTCGCCAGGGCTATCGATCTCACACAGCAGGTGCCTCACGCACACCCGCGACTGAAATTCTCGCGCCATTTCCCCGAGCCCGTAGCGCGTCTGGGTGACATACTGGATCGACTTCTTCTCCGGGTCGATCGCGTTGATCTCGCGCGTCTCGCGGTACCACTGCGCGCTGAGGTAGCCCGTGCCGATCGCGCGCTGCCGGGTATTCACTTCCTCCGCCCACTGCTCCCACGTACCTGCGGGCTCCTCCCGAAGGGTGAATATTGCGCCGTTTGGTTTCTCACGCGTGCCGATCACCGGAGTTTTCTGCCAGCGCGTCGGCTCGTCTTCGAAGATCAACTCCTCAGCCGCATGCGCGAACCCAACGTTGGGGAATCGCGACGCGGCCAGCAGATCATCACCCTGCATCATCAACCGTCCGACTGGCGAGTTGTCATCGAGGAATTTCGCGAGCCCCTCGTCCTTGATCGGGATAGTGACCACTTTCCCGCGCGCATTTGTAGCGAGTCGATCTGGCTTGGCGGTCGCAAACCCGTCAGTCGGAATGACGATCGAACCGTCGAAGATGACCTTAGCCCCGGGAGCAGCACGGTAGATGATCGGATTCTTCTCAGTGCCACTGTCTTCTCTACTCAGAGAAAGAATATCAGCGATCGGATAGATCCCCGCCGCAATCTCGACGATTACTGGTTCATCTTTTGCGAGCGTGCGCACGTGGTCACGAGCAGCGACAATATTGCTGAAGCCTCCAGGTCCTACCTGAACATCAGTGGAACTAACCACCTCAGGCAAGAAGGTAAGAGCAGCCAAAAGGCAGAATGCGAAATGTTTAGACATCGGCAACCCTACTCCACCTTGTAGCAATATTTTCCCGAAAAACACCAGGAAATCGATGGCTACAATCTACAAAAACTCCTTGACGATCTGCTCGCTGAATGCATGGGCTCAACCAAGTGCGATCCGCGTTTAACTATGGTGACACGGAAAGTGAGCGGGTTGAACAAGTCTTCGTTCGACACGTATTCCGATACTGGATGGGGCGGAATGAGACGATCGAGGATGCTCCAGTACTCCAGGATAAGTACTCTTTCATGCTTTGAAGAGATCGGGCGGCGAGAATGGAAGGGAGGAACGACCGGACATAGGCAGCCGAAGGCTGCCCGCAGGGTGAGCGAAGCGAATCACACGAGCTACGCCGAGATCAGCAGGCGGCGAATGGCCGAAGGCCATAGATCGTCCGGAGGACGACCCCGAAGGGGCAAGGATGCGAAGCAACCGCTGTCAAACGGAGCGGCGGAACACCTTGCACTTGATGCACTCCGCAATCACCAAACAGCCCGCGGTGGATGTGTTGAAGAAGGGTATTCCCCGTGGTTGTAGCTTTCCTAAATATGAGC
>Ga0114953_1000873_pt1 | contig 21849 bp, 28 predicted proteins | sample SidtaG_FD_87298 | JGI IMG/M metagenome (GOLD analysis project Ga0114953, IMG submission 87298) | Marine algal microbial communities from Sidmouth, United Kingdom - Sidmouth_Male2 metaG | ecosystem: Host-associated > Algae > Red algae > Unclassified | place: Sidmouth, United Kingdom | collected...
AGGGCTTTGCCGTGATCCTCTCCTCCCGTTGGGGGAAGGCTGGGCTGTGGGTCGATTTCCGGGGCAGTTCCTTCGACGGACCGAGCTGATCAAGAGGTCACTTCGGCTGGACGACGAACCAAAATGGTGCTGCTGAGAACCGCTACAGTTAGGTTTTTATTCAGGTGCAGAATGTCTTGTCGTGAGTAGTCTGGCCGCCCACGCTGCCATAGAGGGGCGAGGGGGCGGCCGTCGCCACAGCCTGCGCCTCTATTGCGTGTGCATATGCACTCCGGCACGGCATTCATGCTTTCTTCTGACCTCAATGGGCTTCACGAGCACCACCAAATTCGCAGCAGGAAGGACTTCGTGCACCAAAGATGTGGCTGAACGGGTCGATTCCACCCTGTTTGGCCCATACATTTTGTGCCAGAAGGAACACGGGTCTGGACCCACTGTGCGGGAGAGATCAGCAGGCGACCCCGATCCGGCGCATTGGCTTTCAAACAGCATCTGGAGGCGGAGTATCCAATACATTCAATTGGGCTCGCCCGACCACGGACCGTCATCAGGGATCAAATGATTGGTCAGCAGACGAGCACGTGTCGGACGCGAGACAGCCCCTCAAAGCCCCTCTCCGCCCGGAGTCACCTACAGGTCTAAGGGCTGCGGAATGGCAAAAACAGCCGGGTGTGGCTGTGCCTTAGACCTGCCCCTCGATGCTGGAAATGCTTCAGCGTTTTGGATTGTTTTACCGTGTACCGCGCGCGGCCTGCTCCCTGCTCGTTCGCCCGCGCACAGGCCCTCCAGCAGGCCGCCGTAGGGGTCCTCTCAGGTGGGTGCTGATCTGGAAATGGCGTTGCTTGCCGCGCTGTCGGGCGCCACCCCGTGCCAGCGCCACCACTGTGGTGATGTAGCGCGTGCTCGCGGACATGTGCCCCATCCGTGCCGACACTCACAGTGGAGGTGGGGGCCCTGGGCGGTGGAGTTTTACGTGGTGGATATCCTGGAAATGACGCTTGGATCGTTACACGCCCACACTCAGCACTTGGTTGGGCGCGGGCGCGGGCCGGCTGGTGGGGCGCGCGGGCGTGGGCCCCGGTGGGGCGCTCGGCAGAGCAGCCCTGCCGGGTATACGGGCCCACAGAGGCGGAGATCGGATCACCACCCCCCCTCTTTTCCGCCCTCGTCTGCCGAGGAGGTGCGGGGGCCATCCTGGCACTGCACTGCGCCTGCAATCCTTGAGCCTCTGACGGTGCCGGACGACCGGCGGCGGCCGCGGCAGCCCACACCCCCGTCTCCTCGACAGCGCTGCTACCAACCGGCCGCCGCCGGCGGTTACCGACGTTCTCCGCTGCCGCCGGAAGTGGTGGCGATGCCCGCGGCGCCCGTGCGGTGGCGACTGTCGCGCTGGGGCGCGGAGGGGGGGTGGGGCAGGGCGGCCCCCCCCCCCGTCGGCCGGCTATTTACAGAAGACCACCTCCATCGCCGCCGGTTTGTATTCTCCCCTTTCTGTGTTTTTCTGCTGTCCCTTCTATCCCCCTCCTCTCTCTTGCCCCCTCCTTAGTCTCCCGATACCCCCGACCATCAAAAGACCGACATGCCACTCGAGGCCAAGCCTTCCGAGCCCACGGATTCCCCTGAGCCCTCTACATGCGGGTTCCGCTTGTGCTTTTGCGAACGTGTCTTCGGTAAGCGCCGGCGCCGTCATCAACTACAAGGAAGTCGCGACTCCCTATGGCAAGCCCAACCCACTCGCCAACAATAAGAGGCGGTACCCATTGTGGCGGCCGCCCCCTCCCTACGCACCAACATGCACAAGCGCCACCCGCCGTACGACACCAATCCAGCCGCGCCTGCCAACCACGGAAAGGCGGCCCTCCCCGCGGAGGTTGCACCCGTCCTCTCGGCCGGTCATACTACAGTGAGTACATCAAGAGCTTGGTGGCGGTCGCAGTGATGAGCGCTCCCTCGCCCGCCGCCGCCTACGTGACTGGAAACGCTCGCTCAGGTGTGGTCTACCTTTTATTGTGCATTGTCCTTTTCGTTTCAATTGTAGAGCAGTTATACGATCAGAAGACACACCACCACATACATACAATATGAAGTAGAACTGCAGCTGCCCCTTTAAGGTATCCCGCCGTCAACCTCATTGCCCTCAGGGCGCCTCCAACACCCTTATTACCCCGGCGTCTCCTCGCCTGGTGGCCGCCCCTCCACCACTTGCTCCCGTACCCGCTGACGGGTGACTTTGTACGGATCCGCGGGCATGTCCCTCTAGCACGTACGTTGGGCAAAACGTGCGGATAGCGTTTACCGGACACGGAAAGCGGTGGAAAATGGCACAGTGCCGCTTGCGCCGCTTGCGCGGCGTTGACCCGTTCGTGCTCATACCCGCCGAGTGGGCACGCCGCCGCGGCTCGTCGTATGGCGCGAGCGCCATGTCGACGACCCCCCGAAACTGTGACGGCGGCCTGGGTTGGATTCGGACTCCCCGCAGGGAGCCACTCGGACTTAGTCCGTCGCGTGCCGCGGCGGGGGAGTACACGGAGCCGCCAAACTCCGACGGCAGCCTCCCTTGGTTGCGGACCCCGTACCGGGAGCCACTCAACGTGGGCTGGACGAGCGCCTCGGAAGGGGTGACGAACAAGGCGGGGCCCGCGGGTGCGTCCGAGTGGCACATGTGGGAGCCGCTAGCTACCCCAGGAGACAAACCACTACGAGCTGCGATGCGCGAGTGGGGGCGGCCGCTGACGGGGCGGTGAGCACTGGCGGCGTCACCAAACGGAATGGTTGACAACGTGGCCTCAACAATGCGCGGCCGCGACTGGGTGGGGTGGCTGAAAAGCAGCGTGCTCGCAATGTTCAGGCTGCGAATGTACTAGGCCTCGTAGGCCTGCATGTGCCCGACCGTCTTGAAGAAGATGTCGGGTAGGTCTACCCGGCCAGCCGCTGGTCCTTCCTCGCGGCCAGTGGCGACGAGTGCCGCAGCCGCTCGTCTTCCGCGGCCTTGTTGAATGCGTTGGCCATTGCCACCGCGGTCGGTGCCCCGCGCTTCTCATGCCGCAGCCGCAGCTGGATGTCCATGTTGATTATCTTCTCCTCCTTGATGTGGACGGGCAGGACGGGAACCCCGGTAGCGAGCGCCTTGGCAAGGTAACGCTTCTGTTGAGACATGTGCACCATCAGCGGGCTGATCTGCTCCATCATCTCACCGCCCGTAAAGCCACACTCGTCGATGACGTCCGGCGCCAAGCCCGTGACGCCAACATAGAATGTAGGAAACGCATACTCGGCGGCGCGCTCGCGGGAGTGGTGAGGCACCCGCTCGCAAAACACATGCTTTTGCAAGCGGAGGATGGCGTCCAGGATCCACGTGTCGGCGTGGCCGACGCACTCGCCCCCCGTCCGGTTGTGACGCTCGGCGCGGATGTTCTGTCAGTAAATCCACTCCGTCCACGCGTAGCTCACGAGCTCCGCCGAGGCTCCCTGCATGCCCATAAATTTCTTAACGAATTTCTGATGGACGTTTCCCTCGTTGGCGTTAATGCCGCGGCTGCAAAGCCACAGGGGGAGCCCGTCGGTGTCGTGCGCCCGCAACTTGTACGGCGGGGCGCCGTCTGAGTCCGTCACCCACCCGGCCTTGACCATAGCGATGACCTTGCGGGACGCCTTCTTTGCGGCGTTGTTGAAGAGCCGCTGCCGCGTGCTGGCGTCCAAGATGTCGCCAAAGTCGGTGAACAGCCCCTCCAGCCGCGGGAAGAGGACCTCCGGGGATGGCACGATGCGCCGCACGCGCCGGTTGATCCACACGGGCTTCCTGTACAGCATCTCCCTCCACGTCAGGTCCGGCCACTTCTCGGCGGCGACTCTCGCTGCGAGCTTGGCGTCCCTCTCATTGTAGAACATCAAGGAGAGCGCAAAGAGCCTGCTGAACAGCGCCGTCGCGCCGTGGTTTTTGGGGACGTGTCGCAGCACGCGGTCCATCACATGCATGATGTCTGAATTGACACCAGACAGCAGGCCGCGCCGGTCGGCAGGTGCCCCATCCCCTGCTTTTCCGGTGGCAGCGCCGGCTTCATCGTCCCGTTTCGCGATTGTCTCGTCCGCTGCGTCCAGCTCCTTGCCGCTTCCGTGTTCATCGTCTTCGTCTGAGTTTGAACCGCCGCAGCCAACACTGGCACCGCCGGGCACCACGCCTCGACGGCACATCTCGTCGACCGATGCGCGGAGGCCCTACAGGGCGTCGAAGCGGCTGTCACCGATGCCCTAGCTGGCGGCCGGCTGCGCGACCGTGGCGCGCTCGTCTGCGAGCCGGCTCTCTGCCTCGTGGTTCGCATCCCGCAGGTTGTTTCGCGACACGACCATAACCCCATCCGTGCCCAGCTCAACGCTCGGCCCCACCAGCTCACCCAACGAATGGGGCTCCCGCTTGTCCGCGAGGGGAAAAACGAAGGCCGGCACGATCACTCTGACAACCTTGATCCACATGCGGTTCTTGGCGGTCACGACAAAGTTTTTGTGTTTGGCCGGCTGCGAGTCGTCCACCACGCAGGCCGCCACCCGCCTCGTCCCGCTCGCGTCCGTGACTTACAAGTCCATGCCCTTCAGCGACGCCTTGAGCACAGGAATGGGGCTCTGCGCGCACAAAGGAACCCACCCAATCCTCCGGCACGGCAGCGTCATCGGCTCATATGGGCTCCTTTGGCCCCCGTTCCAGGCCATATGCGCATGTCGGCACGGCACGTCCCCTGCCGATGACGCCTTGCCTGCGTCCTGGCCAATCAGCGAACGACATTCCGCAATTCCTGACCCAGCAGGCGGGGGCGACACCGGGTTAGGGGGCCTCTTTTCACCGGCCGCTATTGCTTAATTGTGGTCCCTGCCGGTGCAATTTTGAAATGCCAGGACCGGCCTCTGCAGCACGCTGATGGGGGGGGCTTAATGCTCACCGTCACCGAACCATTGGACGGTCATATGCTGTCAGCAAAATGCCGCACCAATGAAAATCGTTCATGAAATGTGACAGGGGACAGAATATCGGGCCATCCAGCACCTGCAAGGACCCCGCGTCAACCGACGCAGGGTCCACCTGGGCCCCGATTCGAGGGTGCCTGGGCGCGCGCGCGCGCACGCTAGCGCCACCTCCACCGTCGACGTGGCGCCCGCGCCCACCCGACCGCGGAGCGACGTCCGCTTCCCCACGACGAGCCCACTACCCGGGTGACAACACCCATGACCACCCCTACCCATCGTTCTGGACAAGTACCACGCCCTTTCATGCTTTGAGCGGTTGAGCATAGCCCACCGCACGATCCCCACGTGCTGCACTTTCTCCCCCCCTCCACCCCCACCGTCCCCCCCCCCACTCCCTTTCCGCGGCTGTCCCCACGAGAGCACAATGGAGCGCGATGCCGCCGGCCAACCGCTCCGGCGCCTCCTCATGTGCGGCTTTCTTCAAAGCTTGCCAGTCGTTGAGGACAACGATGAGGACGCGTATCTCCCTCTAGGAGACACGTCGCAAGCTCTGCTCGTTCAGGCAAGGAGCGCCTACGCGGACTACATTGCCAACCACGACGCGGGGGACGCAGCGGTTGGCGCAACCCCCGGAGCCACTCACAACGACGGCTACGACGCCGATGGCGGCGGGCCACCCGACGACGCACAAGGCGCGAGCCACTCTGCGCCACCTGAAGCGGAAGAGGACGGACCGGGGGCGGCACCGACGCCGTCTGCGCTCTCCAAATCACAGCCAACGAGCCGCCGCCGACGACCAAAGGCGGCCACGTCGTCAACCGCGACGACCACCCGCCCCAAGAAGCCGCGCCAGCCCACCAAGATGGAGCGGGCGTACTCCAAGGAGGCGCTCATCGCGGTCTTCATCTCCGAGCTCCGCGTGGCCGTCGATCTGGACGCGCGTATGGGTGGCGATGACGAGCTTGAGGGTGGCTGCGTCCACGGCGCCAATGTCATCGGCTTTGTCGAGGCTTTTGACCCAATCTGCGTCTGGACGGCACTGCTCAAGGGCAAGGTCACCGCCTTCTGCTCCTGCGGGGGCGTGATGGGCAGCGGCTCAGCGGCCACGGTGGAGCACGCGCTCGAGCACGTCGAGATACAATGGAAGCGCAAGATGAGCTCAACGTGTCGCCATGCGGCGGCGCTTCTGGCGGCCTACCGCGTGATGTCGGCTGAGTTGAGCCTGAAAACTCCCGAGGCGTTGGTCAGCGCGATGCCGGTCTTGCGTGGCCCGGACGTGACAGCGGACGGAAAGCCGGACGACAAGGTCGTCCATGTGGTGGGCATGGTGGGCAGGCGGATGAACATTCCACTCTACGCCGTCTGCTACGACAACATCTGGTCGCCGGCCATCGTCCGGCCGGGTGGAAACCGGTACAAGTTGGCCACTTGCTGCCTTCTGTCCTGTCAAACCCAGCCTTGGGGGTGCCCGCATGCAAAGGCAGTCAACGAGTTCAACCGCGTCGAGGCCTCGACTGCGTCGGAGGCGGCGGCGGCTGCTCAAGAGGCGCTGCGATTTGGACCAAACGGTGTGCTAAACGAGATGGGCGACCCGCCACCTGTCGAGCCCGTGGCCGCCGCCCCCACCGCCGCAGCGGTGCCGCCGCCGCCTCCGCGCCCCCGACGTGCACGCAACATGTTCCCGTGCACGCAAGAGGTGGCGTTGTGCGACGTCTACAGCAAGTTTGTGGACGAGGCGCGAACGTTGAATAACATCTTCCGGTACGACTCGAGGCTGCACGTTGAGGAGAAGTGCATCGTTTGCCAGGAGCCGCGGGGCGAGTCGCTGTCGTCCCAGAGCATTGCCCTCCTCTTCACTATCAGGGGACGCATGCAGATCTTGGTCGGGCAGTGGGTGTGCGCGAATGGGCATGAAGTCCTCTACGACGGGGCGGGCGACGGGCTGTTCGCCGCGACCCTGGATACCGTCTACTCGCGTATCTTTTTGGACCTTGTGCTGGAGCTGTGTGTCATTGCGCGGTCAACCATGGCGGCCGCATGCCAATACCTCACGGCGCTGCTGCGGAACACAGCCGCCTATGGAGAGGGCGAGCCAGGCCAAGCCCGGCAGCTGCTTTCCGACGCGGCCGGCGAATTTTCCGACACGCTGGTGGTGCCGGCTGCGGCTTTCAAGTGCCATCTTTGTGGCCAGGAGGAGGCGGCCGGCGGCCCCTTCAAGTGCATTGTGTGCGACGGTCAAATGCTCTCGGTGCTCCAAGCGCACGTGAAGGAGATGATTCGGCCGAGCGGAAACGCGCCGCGCGTCGACTTCTCCATCCTGTTTGCGTGCGCCATCCGTAAGTCATCGATGAGGGGGCTGGTGCGGCGCCGCGTCCGGGCCAAGCCGGACGAGGCGGTCGAGCTGACCATTGCCGAGTCGCGTGCATGGCCCCAATTTGCAGCTGCATCAGACGAGCCACCTCCTCAAGCACCGCCCCTGCCCACAGCCGATGGGGTGGTGCAGCGCGCCCCGATCGATGACGAGCGGGCGCTCACATGGTCGACTGCCCAAGTCGTCAAGCACTTCTTTGCGTTTCAAGGCGGCGGCGATCCCGGGGCGCCGGCTGTACAAGCCGCGCCGGCCGCCGCGGTGGATCCTCCCCTACATATTGGCGCCAACGAGGACGGCGCCACCTCCGCCGACGAGTACGAAGACGCGGACCTGATGAGTGGAGAAGATGACAGCGGCAGCGACAACGACGACAGTGGCAACGACGAGGACGCCACCGACAGTGCCGATGCGGAGGCTGGCAGCGGTGATTCTGTCGGTGCCGCCACCGACGGTGGCAGCAGTAGGGTGGCGCAAGAAGACGCCGCGGCGCCGGCCGAGGAGACCAGTACGTCGGATGGCAGCCCAAGCTCATCGTGGTTGCCCGGCGATGGGGCATCAGCGATGGATGACACTGTGCCCCCCGTGTCGCGCTTTCCATCAGCACCGCCGCCTGCTACGCGGTCGGGCTCGTCTTCGTCCTCTTCATCCCCCCCTCCAACCAGACGCCGCCGAGATACGGCAGTTGCCGCCCGCGCGGCGCGCCGCACCCGGCAGTCGAGGCGTCGGCCAGCTGCCAGGGTTGGGACTGACGCGTGGCACCTGGTGGAGGGGGAGGTTGAGGAGGTACCGGCCGGGGAAAGGGCCAGCGAGGACCCAGTTGCCATCGATCGGGCGGATCCGCTGTCACCGCTGACGTTGCGCGCTATCAAGGCGACGGCTGACGTTATCGTCCCGCCGTCAGATGGCGTCGCCACCGTGCTTGTCAAGATCGGCCCCATTCCACTACAGATGGAGGACTTCCAACTGACGCTGCCAAGCCAGTGGTTTAACGACGAGCTCGTGAACGCGTACGTCGAGCTGCTGCGCGTCCGACAAATCAAGTTTGCATCCTCTGTACGGCCCAAACCGCAGTATATCTTCTTCAACTCATTCTTCTACGACAAGCTCGTCGAGAAGGGCCGCTACGACTACAACGCAGTGCGGCGTTGGACAAGAAAGGAGGTCGTGCTCAAGGCCAACAAGATCTTCATCCCGGTCAACGTGACTGATGCTCACTGGTTCCTGGCGGTTGTGATCCCGGCGGCTGGTCTAGTCGAGCTCTACGACTCTTTGGGCCGCGCGCAGGAGCATATGGGCAGGAACATTGCGCGGTGGACGAAGCAGGAGGCCGCTGTGCACGGCTTGCCCAAGAAGCAGTGGAAAGTCGTCACCATGCCCTGCCGCGCACAGGAAAACTGCGACGATTGCGGCGTGTTTACGTGCCGGCACATGGAGCTCATGTCCAAGGGCGAATCGGTCATCGGCTGGGGCGGGAGCTCGTCGTACCATCGTCGCCGGATAGCGGCAGAGTTGCTGTCCGGGTCTCTATGAATGTTTTCCTTGTTGCCTCTATCTCATGTCATGACGTGTCCTTTGCCTCAGCATCAACATGCCTCGATACACTGATGTTTGTTTGTATCCTAGTGCGACGGGCGCCAGACGAATAGACGCAATCGAAAACATGTTCTCGACAATGGCGTGTCAAAGAAGACAGTTGGCACTCAGGCAAAAAGCAATGAGAATAGAAGCACACAAAGAACCCCCTCCCCCCGCCAGCGGCTTGTCGTCAGCGTCTCCGTCGGCCATTTCCCCGCTGATGGCGGACACCGCCTCGTCGGAGGCAATAGTTGGCTTGACGCGGACGCCGGCGTTGGCGGGCGCCACGTCCTCCGTCGTATCCAACGCCGCCGCGTTGGCCGGCTGATTGTCGCCTGGTGCGGCGGACGGGAAGATTAGGTGGCCGTCGGCCGCCTCCGTCAGTCGTGGCCATCTCTTCGTCGGCGATCATCGGCTTGGCGCCTTGGTGGCCACCGCTCCGTCGGCAGCGGCGGGCTTGGCCCGGACGGCGAAGGTGCGGGGCGCCGCCTCTTCCGTTTCCGTCATCGCGGCTGTGACGGCTGGCGGCTCCCCGACGGGCGTGGCAGGCACTTCCGGCAAGTTGATGTCGGCTGCTTCCCCCGTCATCGAGGCCATCGCCTCTTAAGCGTTGGCTGCCTTCAAGCGAACGGCCGGGGCCGCGCCCAGCGCCCCATCTGCCACCGTGACCATCGCCATCGGCGACGTCCGGCTGTACGACAACTGCGGCGGCGGTGGTCGCCGCCACGTCCGCACAAGCCACCTCCGACGTGTCGACAGACCACCCTTCTGCGGGCGCGGTGGTTGAGACCGGCAGCTGACCCGTGGCCGTAGCTCCCGTGTTGGAGGCCACCACGTTGCCGGCAGTGGTCGAGCAGCCGTCACCGGTTCCGGTGCCTTCGGCCAGTTCCACGACCTCCACTTGCACAGCCCATCAGGCCCAGCAGTGGACATGAGGTCGCAAGGTGGCGTTTCGACAGACGTGGCTTGTCCGGTATGCGCGCCACATTGCGGAGAGTACCGCGGCCTGAGTGGGTACTTGTTTCCCTCAGAAATAAATATGTGGCATATGTCTACAGTTCCTGGAACTTCTAGTACTTCGCCACGGCCACTGAGATCATTTGGCGAGCTCACCATATTCGGACCGTTCACCGCGGCAACCGCCACCATCTGCAAACAAGGTCAGTCGGCAGCCGCCAGATCGTGGCGTGGAGAGGCCACGGTTCGCAGTCTTGAGATGTGTGCCTTGTGGACCACTGATGCTGTCATGTGTGGGCCATGTCCTTTGGCACAACTGCGCGCGAGGTGTCCTTTCGAGACTGTGAGGCATGCCGGTGCGTACAGTGGCCTGAACGGGTACACCCTGCTGTGAACCCGATCGCACGGCTCCACTGTCGCACAACGTCGCGATCCTGGATCGGGAATATCTTCCTTGGCCAGTGACAGTCTGTAAGTGCCTGCAGAGCATCTGCGCGTGGATCTTGCCGGTGCCATGCCCCCGATCAGCCCTCATAGGCCCCTACCGCGGACGGTTCTCCCGCGACCACGATGTCCGTGCTGCCGGACTCTGTCGCGGACGCTTCATGCCAGAATACCCCTCTCCAGAGGTACGCTAGTGGCCTCCCTTTTGAGGGTATCACGACAGCGCTCTGCCTGTGGGTCGAGAGCCTCTTTCACACGTGAGGCAAGCTCCCAGTTCAGGTCACCAATGGCGTGCTCTGGCGCTGCTCCTTCCGCTTCTCCCCCCCCCCCCTCTCCCAACTGCTTTGATCTGCGGCTGCACAGCCCCTCCGCTGGTCCGTTGGGCCTACCTTCACGGCGACTGTCTGCCGTTCCGTCAGCGATCGCCCGCCGCCGGCCGGCCGATCGGGTTCACGGCCGACCCAGTGGACACCAACCCGACCGCTGGCGTCGAGTCCGTTACTTTCGAGACGTGAGTGGCAGCCGGCTGCGACGTGCTCGTCTCTTGTGTCGCGCCCGCCGACGTGCAGCCGGCCGATTGGCCGGTGGTGCAGCAGGGGGCAGACATTGCGGCGACCGCCACCAGTGCCGTCAGCGCCACTTCGACCGCCGCCGACCACGTCGTGGCGACCAGCGCAAGAGCGGTGGCGAAACGCAACCTGTCGGTCCCATTTTCCACGCCAACCGACAAGCCGCCGGCCAAGACGTCGTTGCTGAAGGGGACGGACGAAGCTCCAGCAGCTACCGCCACTTTCGGCGCCTAACGAGCCTCTGCGGACGAGGCGGTGGCCGCCGGCGAGGGACACGTCGCCCAAGGGAGGCTGCCGGTCGCGTCATCTGCGACCTCTGACGCGGTTCTCGCCGACGCGGCGTTGTATGTCGTGACGGCGAGGGGCCCACAGCCCCAGCCACTGTCGGCGCCACGTCGTGCACCGCCCAGCAGACGGCAGTCCCCGTCTAAGGGGCGTCGGGCGCGCGTAGCCTGCCCGTCACATCTGTGGCAGCCGCCGGCCAGCCGCCGGCCGTTGTGTCTGCGGTGGTGGAGACGGCAGTGGCGGAGATCTCCTCCGCCGCGGTCGCCGCCAACCGTACCTTCGCCGCCGCCGCGGTGTCTGTCAAAACGGGAGGGGATGCGACCGGTACGACCAACGGCAACGTGCCGGACCTATATTCCGCGCCCGTCGCCGTCTGGCCAGCGCACGTGCTACCAGCTGATGTAGCGGCACGCTGCCGCTGCCTTCGCCGCCAATCCGAGCATCCAAGCGCTGGTCGCAGGAAAGGAGCAGGTAACCGTGCGCACGCTGCCGGCTTTCTTTGCAGCACACGCTGACGCGCTGCCGGTCCGTGTGTTTTCGGCGGTGAGCACGGACGTGGAGGCGACCACCGCTGCCGTCTTCGGCTTGAAGCTGATCGCCGTCCACGCGGCCCACACGGGTCTGGGACGTCATGGTGGATCCCGTGCCTATCGATGATGTGGGTGGAAATGACGGCAGCGCGCCGGCATCTAGCGGCCTCTTTCTAACGACCGTCGCGTCGGTGTTTCCGCCTACCGACGATGCCGACCTGGAGCTGGATCGGTGGCGCAAGGTGCGCGTCTTTGTGTCGGCTTTTTTGGCGGAGCCGGCCCTTAACGTCTTCAACGGCTGCGACATGCTCGACGTCGAGGTCTTGGCGCGCTCCCTCATTGCTGGCGTACCCAGCGAGTTTTGGCTCCACTACATGGATTGCATCCAGGGCGTCGTCTTCGTGTGGCAGTTCTTGCTGCTGATGAGCGACCACATGGACGCTTCACCGGCGTTGAGCCGCGCTGTTGGAGAGCTCTTGTTTTTTGCCTGCCGCACAGACGCGCGGGCGCTCGTGCTTTGGGAGGCCAAGGCAGGCGAGGATGCCAAGGCGTTCAAGGACGAGTGGGCAGACGCGTCCGTGGAGAAGTATGAAGCTTGGCTGGCCCGCCAGGGTGTCCGCGACGCCGAGACTCACGTCGTCGCCGTCGGGCCATCCACGGCCCGCGTCATTGAGCAAGCGAACGAGTTGCGCTCAGGCCAGGTCTGGCCCGGACGCAAGGCGGTGCGCGCCTTCCTCGAGGACTACACCGCTGTGCGGCAGCGGAAGAAGGCGGCGGACAAGCGGGCTACTGACAAGGCCGGCGGCAAGACCGGCGGCAAGAAGAAGGGCGGCAAGGACGGAGACAAGGCCGGCAAGAAGAAAGAGCGCAAGGCCTGGGATGAGGACGACTGCCGTCACCATTTCCCTGACAACGTCCTGCGCGCGCCGGGGGTGCTGACATTCATGTGCGGGTGCGGATACATCGTCGGCTTCGAACTGCTGCGGGAGACGGAGAGCCCGGCGCACGTCGTGTCGTCTCTGGCGCAACGTTTTATAAAGCTCCCACGGGTGGTTTATTTCGATACTGCTTGCCAAGCACAGCGCAACGCGCTTCGCCGTGTGCCGTGGCTCCTTCACCAGTCCCTGACGGCATGGTTTGTGGACCGCTTCCACCGTGTCGGCCACAACTGCTCGCCGGTTTTCAACGCCGACCAGTACCCGGTGCTCTCCCAGGGGCACGACACGTCGGGTGCCGAGAGGCAGCACTCCATCAAAAAGAAGTATAAGAACGCCCTAACCTATATGACGCAGCGCCGCTTCATTGTTCGCTCCCGCTATATCGCGGCACACAACAACATCCGCCTGTCCCAGAGGCGACAGGCCCGCAAGCTCAACGCCGCGGGCCGCCTCCCCGGCGAGGCCAAGACGTCCAAAGAGATTCAGCATCACCCAGTTGAGACATACTTCCATTGGAACATCGTGCAGCACTGTGAACGTGAAGGGTGCTTGTGTCGTGAGGGGGATATTGGGCAAGGCGAGGCCTTTGGCCTTGAGACCAAGTTGTAGAAACAAAAGTTCTCCCAAGATTCTAAGCTCTTTTGATCTCAAGAAAGAAAGAACTCTATGTAGAGTATAGATGAGTTTCGGTTTGAGGAAGAGTGTGAAGCAAGCTGCCGACGCCGCGTGCGGCCACAAGCGCTCCCCGAGGCGGCCGGGACGGCCTCCTCTCATCCCGGCCCGCTTCTTCCCCCATCCTGCCGCGAAAGGCGTTGACGACCTCACACTGCAAGGGTCGACCGCAGCGGTGAACAGAGGGCTGTGCGTACACGAAGAAACGGATACCACCAGAGAGTCGGCCCAGGCACCCAACGCACGCCCACCGGCGTCTTTAAACAGCGCTTCTGGATAGTGGGCCAGTGTTCAACTCTTGCACACATTCTACGGAGCTGGCCGAAATGGCTGTCTGATTGCGACCGCATAGGGGACTTGCCGTGCCGACACGCACATATGGCCTGGAACGTGGGCCAAAGGAGCCCCATATGAGCCGATGACGCTGCCGTGCCGGAGGATTGGGTGGGTTCCTTTGTGGGCGTAGGAATACCTACGATCCGCCGGCACGGCGCCGTCACTTGGGCGTACGGGCTCCACTCTGAGCCTGCGAATGGGGAACTCCTGCTATTGAGGAAACAGTCAGACTCTGGTACCACCGCAGAGAGACAGGAACAGCCCATGGAGCAGCACGCCACTGACAACTGATCATGCCCGAACAGCCCAGCAAACCTCGCATGGCTGGCAAGTGAGTAAGCACGGGATGACTGCATCCGTATTCCTGTGGGTAGCAGGAGCGCTCCCACACCGAAGGAGAGAAGAAGGAGAGGGACGCTGCAAGGTATCCCAACCAGGGCTTTCCGGCCCTGACACGTTAACGCATTCTGCGTGGCTGGCCGAACTGGTTGTCTGATTGCGACCGCATAGGGGACGTGCCATGCAGACACGCGCATAGGGCATGGAGCAAGGGCCAAAGGAGCCCATATGAGCCGATGACGCTGCCGTGCCGGAGGATTGGGTGGGTTCCTTTGTGGGCGTAGGAATACCTACGATCCGCCGGCACGGCGCCGTCACCTGGGCGTACGGGCTCCACTCTGAGCCTGCAAATACGGGAATCCTGCTATAGCGGAAACGGTCAGAATGAGATCATACCGCAAAGACACAGGAACAGCCCAGAGAGAACCACGCCCCCGGCAATTGAGCATGCCCGAACAGCCCAGCGAGCGGCACACTTCTGTCAAATGGGCATGGACGGGAGAACTTCAGCCATGTTCATGTCGGTAGCGGGCACGCTCCTACACAGAAGGAGCGAAGCAGGAGAGGGCGCGCTGCGAGGTATCCGCATCAGGGCTGTCCTGCCCTGACACGTGACCCCACCTTAGCTGGCTGGATCAGCGGGTTTCAAGCTTCTCCGACAAGCACAGCGATGACCACGATAACTGCCCTCACAAGCCAACAATTTCTGTCAGCAACACTAGCTCTATTGGGGAGATGTTACATCTCGCACGACCTATTCTTGGATACATCTTGAGTGCAGGCTTTCATTGGCGGACAAGGTCCGTGCCGGACTCTGCATCTGACACGTCATTGTGGATGTCGGGCTCACACCGCCGATTTCCCGCTGAAGGACGCATCCCGTCGCGGTGTAATTGCAGGCCCGCCAGGCATCCTCCGGCGGTTGGCTGCCGCGCTGCTGCATGTTCTCGACAGTGTTCTGACACATCCATCCAGGACATCTGATGGGCCTCAATGAGGCTGAGGGGCCACGACACCGGTCAATGCACTCCATGCACCCGTGCCGCGCACGCGCTCTGTTGCGCCACGCGTCCATCGCATCAAACGGTCTCCCAGAGAGCCACTGTCTCACCGCTCGCACTGTGTTCCTCTCCCTACAGAGCTGTTTACAGCGTAGCGTGGCTCAAGATCTTTCCCACCAGTGCGCCATGTCCACGTGATGGCCTCACGCCACGCCGGGGCCCTCAAAGCGGCGGATTGCAGTCACCCAGCGGCTGTTTTCGGCGGGCCCCTCCAGGAAACTTTTCTGGGCCACGCCCTGTTGCTCCGTAGCGCGACACTCGTGGCGTCGGCCGCTTCCAGCCCGCTCTCTCATGACCCTGTGTTGCGACGCCCTACCCGGTGCCCCACGGCCCCGTGCCGTAGTCACAGCGGTTGCGAGCGGGCTCCATACCTTCCTTGTGGCAACTGTTTTTCGGGCCGGTCCCGCTTGCCACAGGACCTGCCGGCCTTGGCGGCGGCCCCTAATGGCGTGGACCTCTTGACATGCGAGCTCCCACTTTGACAATCGACTCCTCTTCGATGCCCTTTTCATACTTCACCCTCCCCCCTGTCTTTCGACCCGATCCCCCCCTGCATGCAACCCCCGAGCCCCGTACGTGCTACCCCCGGGACGTGGCGGGGGCGACGGTGAAGGACTTGTCGGCAACCCCTGCCGTCGCTGTGGCCGCCAAGCCAACGGCCACCGACATCATGAAGTCCATCCACAAGGAGGCGGCCGAGGTGAAGCCGCCCTTTCTCTTTGGCGCACTCTCCTACATGCAACCGGCGGACACGGCGGCGGTGGCGGCGACGGACATGTCGGTGGCGGCGGCCGTCGCCGTTGGCGACAAGCTGATGGCCGCCGACGAGTCAGTTCTCGCACATGAGGCGCGGACGAGCGCCTGACAGCAGCCGGTCATGCTTCCAGCCCTCATGTACAAGCGGGCGACCGACGCATCGGCGGTTACGGCAGCACACGTCGCGGCCACCGCCGCCCCCGTCTTCGGCACCATGAGAACCACCACGGACCAAGTGGGGACCATTAGAATATCGGTGGCGGCCGATGCAGCTGTTCTGGACGTGTGCACAACTCACACGGCCAAGCATCCGGCCGACGCGGCAGCGATTGTGGTGACGGTCGTGCCGTCGCCAAAGACCAGCAGCTTCGACGTCTCAACGACGGCCGCCGACCAGTCGGAGACAGCTAAGGAGACTGGGGCGCCCGGAAGGAGCGCGCAAACGCCCACTCTACTGCGTACGGAGATGTGAGGCCGGTTGAAGCTGCGTCGATGGTGGCACAGTACCTGGTGGGTACAACTGCCGCCGCCGTGGTCGCTATGCCAGCCGCCGCCGACGTGCTGGTGGCCTTTGAGACGGGGAAGGCGGACGGCGGCAAGCTGTTGGCTGCTCCTGCGGGTGGACGCGGTGGTGGGGGGGTCAACTGTCGCTGTCCGCGAACGCCACCGCCGCGGTCGACGCTAGCCCGACCGCGTGACGGGCAGGGTGGTGGCCACCAAGTCGGATGCGGCCAGCCCAGTCTTCTTCGCCCGTCCGCTGAGCTCGCCGACGTGCAGCTAGCCTGCGAGGCGACGGTTGTGGCAACGGACGTGGCAACTACCACCGCCGCCGTCGCCGCCGCCGCGCTGACCGCCGCCGCCGACATGTTGGTCTTCAAGGCGGGGGAGGTAGCCAACGACAGACTTTTGATTTTGTATTCTTCGGACGCGGACGTGCTGTCGACCAGCGCGGCGGCTCGATTGTAGGCAGTGTCAACGAGATAGCCAACAAAGCAAGCTAGAGGATTAAAGCGAGACTCGAGCTACTCAAACAAACCGTGCGACTGCTGAATAACATCTTCGGCTGCCCCCGCCGCACCTCGATGTTCCTTGCATGTGTATCCAGGGTCCGTGCAATAAAGCAAGTCCCACATACTACCAGCAAACTCTGCAGCAATCCTGCGGTGGTACCGGCGACACTCGGTGTCTGAATGGCCCTCCGGCACAAAGAGCAGCTCACATATCATGATGCAAAAGGTAGGACGCGCAAAACACCCCTTACCCACGGTCCGCATCAGACGCTGCGCCGCGAACATGTTGGCTTGGTTGGGCTGCGGCACCAGCTTGACCACGTGCCCCGCCACCATGCGAAAAACCTCCTCCGAGATGAAGGCGGAGAGGGGCGGGCTTGCCTCCCCGCGCTTGACCGCCGCCAGGTACTTAGGGTGCTTCAGGGGCAAGGTGCGGTCCGTGTGAGCGCACACCGGAACGCAGGAGACGTTCATTGCCAGGGAGTGAGGGAGGGGAGAGAGCCAGGAGGGGAGGTCAAATGGAGAGTAAGGGGGTGAAGGGGGGATCACGAAGAGAAGTGCACACGAAGGGGGGGGAAATGGTGAGGGAGAAGATGATGCTGGGGAAAAAGGAAGCCATCCAATGGCGTGATGAACTGCCGGCGTGATCACTTATGGACCGAGCGGAGTGGGGTGCCAGCGACTACCGCGAGCGCAACAAGCCGCTCGCCACGGGCACGCGTGCGCGCCCCCCCCCCACCTCCGAATCACGCTCTGGCACAGCACCGAAAAAGGCGGTCAACCGCTTCTCTCGTCAATCGTACTTTATCATCAAGTATATTATTTAAGTTGATTCTGTCAAATGGTCAAGTGTTACTTATAGGCAATGATGCGGATCTGCTGCAGTAGACATCAAATCCCACGGCGAATGCAAAGCGCTTTCGTCTTGCGCTCGCCGCCTTCCCAGACCTGACTCGGGGTTTCCTGGAGCCTCTCTGGGAACCGTACGCTTGGCACGCAAGCGCTGCAGGGCCTGTTACTCTGTCGCTGAGCTGACCACTGCATGATAAAGAGCTTTCCGTTGCATACGCAGTCCACAAAGAAGCCGAACAAGTGACGCACTCAAGCACGTGATAAACGCAACACAAGGACAAAGACATTTGACGGTCCTCATATTCCACACCCTTGACCGCCGCGCCCCTTCTTGCGCGGCGACCGACGCACCGGCTTAGTGGCTGGCGCTGCGGGCGCCGACTTGGCGGTTGGCTCTCGACGGATCGACTTTGCGGCCGGCTCTTCTGCGTCAGATGCAGGGGCTCCAGGTCTGGCTCGAGGCCGCTTCGACCCGCGAGGACGGGCTCGCACGTCCCCATCCCCTCCAGCTGTCGGGCGTAAAGAAGCCCCGCCGTCCGCCCCTGCCGACGTGCCGCCAGTCGCCGCCTGTGGAGATAATGTCATCGCTGTATTCATGGCGGCTACTGCCACCGCAATACCGACGAGAGGGGGACTGGGTGGGCAGCGTGCCGTGGCGGTGGGCGTGCGGCTTCCTCCCGCGGCGGGCGTCGGTGTAGTCGTGCGAGTTTGCTCTTGGGGGACCACCGCAGCGACCTTGGCGGTCACCCGCGTCGCCGTTGCGGGCGTCCCCTTCCGCAGCGTCGCCTTCGTGGAAGCTCGGGTCGACCGCGTCGCCGGCAGCGTCGCGGGTCTTGACGCAGCCAAATGCAATGACGCGGCGGACGCTCGTGTCGCCTGCGCACGCCTTGTCGATGGCGCGAAACTTGGAGGTGCTGCACTCCGTGTGCTCGCTCCTCGTCTTGTTGCTGCCGACGGCGTCGACGTTGGGGCCCTGTTTGGCTTCTTTGCCAGCGGCGGCTTAGGCGGCAACGGGGGCTTGGATGCCGCCGCCAGCTTGGGAGAAACTCGTGCCTTGGCCGGCAGCGGCTTGGCGGCTGGTCGCGGTTTGACCGGCGGCGGCGTCTTGGCCGCTGCCGATCGTTTGGGGGCTGGGGGCGGCTTGGGAGCGCCAGCCGAAGCGGCGGCTGCCAGCTGCCTCGCCGCCATCGACCTCACCGACAGAGCGAGAGTTCCCGCCAGCGGCCTTGCGGCCGCCTTTGGTCGCCGTGGGGGTGCTCCGGCCATGGTTCGCCCTGAAGCTGGTGCGCCAGCACCCAAGGGGGACGCTGCGTCGACGTGGTTGGCGTCCTCGGCCTGCTGCTCATCGGGTGGCCGCTTTGTGAGCGAAAGCGCGTCTGGCAGCAGCTTGTCAGGCGGCAGCGTGTTGGGCGGAAGCTGGCTGGGCGGAAGCCCGTCCGGTGGCGGTGAATCTGCGGAAGGACTTCCGGGAGCGGGGGAGCCGACAGACGGGGAGACGGTGTTGGGGGGCGGAGTTTTCGGCTCTAGACGCAGAGGCGCCCGAGAAGCAGGCTTGGAATCTGGGGCTAATGCGCCTGCGTCTTGCGGAGTCGAAGACAATAGTGCTGCGGGCAGCCGCGTTGGGGCAGCAATAGCGGTGGGCACAAGCGGTGACGATGTGGAAAAAGCCAGGGGTGGTTGATGAGACGATGTTGCCGTTGATGCCGACGCCGCCGCTGTCGACGCGCTTGACTGCGCGTTTCTGCTCCCAATTGACGTCGACGATGGCGCCTTACTCGCCGCGGCAGCCGACGGGACCTCTCGAGCCGATGACGGCAGCAGCGCTCGCAGCCACGGCAGCTTGGCTGTCTCGATATCCTTAGCCGTAGGAGGCAGCTGCGCCCATGTCGACTTGGGCACCACCGGCGTCGGCAGCGGCGGTGGCCTAGGACGCGGTGTAAACGCAGGTGATACCTGCCTCGACAGCCGATGCGTAGGCGTCTGTGCAGCAAGCGACATCTGCTTGGCGGACGCGGACGCAGCTTCAGGGGCAACCGCAGCGGTCGACGTAGCAGCCCCGCCCGTCGTTGGCAGACTCTTCCCGTCCGACTGTGCCTCCGCCATCGCTTCCACTGCCGTCTTTGCCGCCATCACCTTTGCCGCCGCCGTCCTTGCCGCCGTCTTCTTGGCCGCCGCCGCCTTCGTCGGAGTGGCCTTTGCCGGAGCGGCCTTTGCTGCCGCCTTTTTGGCCGCCGCCGACACTGCCCCCGCCGTGGTTAACGCCACTGTCCTTTCCACCACCGTGCTTGTTGCCGCCGTGCTTGGCGCTCCCGTGCTTTTCGCCGCCGTGAGTGCCACCCCACTGCTTGCCGCGGGCGTCCTTGCTGGTGCCGTCGGCGCCGCCGCCATTTTTGCCGCTGCCGTGCTTGCCGCTGCCGACGGAGCCGCCGCGGCCCTTGCCGGTGCCCTCGTTTCCGCCACCGGTACTGCAGCCACCGCGCTTGCTTCCACCTTCCTTGCGGTCGCTGTTCTTACAGCCCGTATGCTTGCCTCCCCCATGATTTCCGTTCTCGTGCCAGCTGCCACCGTCCTTGCGGCCGCCGTGCTTGCCGCCCCTATGATTGCCGCCCCCGTGATTTCCGCCACCGTGATTTCCGCCACCGTGCTTGTCGCCCTCGTGATTTCCATCCGCGTACTTGGCGCCGCCGTTGTTGCCGCGGTGCTTTCTTGGATCGCAGCCGCGGCTGCCGCCAGCGCCTCGCGCACACGCGTCTGGTCAAATGCTGATGCCGCAACTCGTTCTCCTTGCGGCAAGCTAGCAGCGTGGAGACCGAATCCGACGCGTGGTGCACGTCCTTGTGCACTACCGCCCGCCGCCGCAGCCGCAGCGAGAGATGGGCGGGCGCCCTGGGAAAACGGAACGGCCGCAGGTGTTGGCGCCGAGGGCTGTCCTTGGCCGGTGGGCGCTGACGGCTGGACGAAGCCACTGGGCGCCGAGGGCTGGCCTTGGACAGCAGGTTCAACACCAGCGATGGTCATGCCAGTCATGGGAGCTAACGGAACGGTGCGACGTAGCTGCGTCCGCTGCAGCCGCAGGTTGAACTTGATGAGCGTCGCCTTCGCCTTTGGCTCCCTCTCGACCATCAGCAGCATGTCTGCCACCCTCTCGAGGGCAGGCGCCGAGCGCGTGGCCAACATTCTCCGCACGGACACCATCGTCTCGCCGTTTGTCGGGCCTTTGGTCTTGTCTGCCGCGCGCAGAAGCACGTGGTCCACTTCGACTGTTTGCGGCCACAGCTTACCCTTGTCTGTCTTGGGCCACCAGGGGCGGCTGACTCGGATCTTGGCGACGGAGGCCCCGCTGCGCACACTCTTGACCATTGACGGCACGAGAGTCCTCATCAGCGTCAGCGGCTTGGTTGACGCCGTCAAAAACGCCATCACCACCTGCTTGGACGACTGGCTCGGGATCACTGGCAGCGGCGGGGTGGCGGTTTCGGGGCAGGTTTTCGCCGAAGAGCGGTTGCGGCCGCCCGTAGGAGCAGCCTTTGAAAGAATCTCTTCATCCTCGTCTGTAGCGGAGTTGTCGGTGCGCGCATCATCGTCGGTGCGCGGGTCGTCAGGGTCCGCATTGCCGCCGTCCGCGCCGTTCAGGTCCGGCAAAGTAGACGGGGGGGGAGCTGCCCCAGTCGAGGGGGCTCCAGTCGCAGCCAGTGTGGTGGAAGACGTCAGGTTAGAGGCCGTAGGAGGAAGCCCGCGTGGGACCGACGTCTTGTAGGACCGGTTTTTGGCCGCGGCCCGCCAGGTCTTACCCTCCAGCAAAGTGGTGGAGCCAGCAAGCATGCTGTCGGTGCTCTCAATGTAACGGTAGACCATGTTGAGCACACGCTTTGCAGGACTGTCCAGGACGACCTGGTCCTCAAAGATAGGCACCCAAAACACCTTGCCGCCAAGGTCGTAGCCAGACATGTGCAAGTGGAAGTTGATCGTCGGGTTGTCGATCGCAAAATGTTCGACCAAGTCCAGCAAGACCTCCACCTTGGCCATCGACGCTGGCGACATGCGGCGACCAACCAAACGGTTGATGTGCTTGGTCAGTTTGGCGTGCGTCTCACGCACCGCCTTGGAGACCATGGCAACGACCGGGATGACCACCACCACCAACCCCCGGTGCGTAGATGGGGGGGAGGCGACGAGCCAAGGGGCGAGCGCGCGGGGG
>Ga0114953_1000888_pt1 | contig 21683 bp, 17 predicted proteins | sample SidtaG_FD_87298 | JGI IMG/M metagenome (GOLD analysis project Ga0114953, IMG submission 87298) | Marine algal microbial communities from Sidmouth, United Kingdom - Sidmouth_Male2 metaG | ecosystem: Host-associated > Algae > Red algae > Unclassified | place: Sidmouth, United Kingdom | collected...
CATGAGGCTCCGCGACGAGTCGCTGCCTTTTTCAACACCCTGTTAGTTTTCGGTGCCGTCGAGGAGTCGTTGAATCAGGCTCGCGGCGCTCATTTGGCCGGGTGCCGATTCGGTTTCGGTGTAACCGTAGTTCAAGAGGGAGCCCGCCTGCGCGAGTTCCAGTCTTGATTGGGGGCCGAGTGGCCCCATGCCCATCACGGAGAGTGGCGCTTCTGTTGTTGCGAGCAATTCAGAAAGTGTGGCCAAATCGCTCGGTTTTTGGAGAAATGTCGCGATCTTGACGACATCGACCTTGAGGTCTATCCCCAGTTGGACGACAGCCTTGAGAGTTGATAAGTCCGGGGTAGAGTGAAAGTCGTGATAAGAGCCTATTAATACGGGTGGGGAGGTATGCCTGTCTATGTCTTCTCGGATCCCAGCCCAGAATGCCTTCTCTTCCTTAAGGCTGCGAATTTCAATATCGATGGCTGCGGCCTGTGACAATCTGGGGGAGACAAGCTCAGCTCGCTCCTGTGGGGTTAGGTCGTTTGCTCCACCTTCTGCGGGGTGGCGAGCGGTCAGAAGAATGGGGATCGCTTGGCCTAGGGCTTGTTGGAGAAGCGTAGAATCAGCGATTTCCGTCTCCCTACAGAGCAGGTCGAGCCGGTATTCGAGCAGCGATGGGCGAGGTTTGAGGAGCTTTAGTGATTCAACGCTCCGGAGGTCGGCGGCGTCCGTAATCGTGGCGACAACTCGGGCATTCCCAACAATCGGGAGAATCTGATTTATACTTATTGACATTTATTGATAATTTTCATAATATTCGCAAGCGAACCTCCCCATATCCCAACATGATCGGTAGAAAACAGGAGATCAATCTCCAGCTTAATCAAATCATAGACAGCGCTCTCATCGCGCTGGCGTTTTGGCTCTGTCACGCCTTGCGCTATCATATCCTTCCGCAATTTGACCCGAGTCTGCCTCCGATTCCGGAGCTTTCGAAATTCACTTGGTTGATGGCAATTGTTATCCCTTTCACTCCGATTTTTTTAGAGTTCGAAGGGTTTTACAGTCATCCACTTCGCAAGCGTCTCAAGGAATCCCTTCGTCAGATGGGTCGGACGGCACTCTGGTTGATGCTCATTCTCGGCGGTTGCGTGATGTTTCTCAAATGGAGGGCCGATAGTCGGGCTGTGCTAACCCTTCTGCCATTTGTTGGCGGATCGTTTCTATTGGCAAAAGAGGCTCTGTTAAAGGGTTATCTCCGTCGTCGCCTGAGTGGAGATAGCGACATGAAGGAGCGAGTGGTCATCGCTGGGCTTGAGGAGGACATTGAAGAGGTTGTCCGTGGTCTTGAGCAAGAGCTGGACGAGATGAAAATAGCCGCGCGCTATAATATCAACGATCACAGTGTCGAGGAGTTCGTAAAATTGCTTCATGATGAATCCGTCTCCAGAGTGATCTTTGCTGCCGGACACACTCATTTCGGTAAGGTGCAGGAGGCAATTCATGCCTGTGAGCGTGAAGGTGTCGAAGCGTGGTTGTCTACAGACTTTATCCAGACTTCGATCGCGAAACCGAACTTCGACATGTTAGGTGGCCGCTTGATGTTGGTTTTCACCAGTGCTCCGAATGTTTCTTGGGAGCGCTTCTTTAAAGAGGCGTTCGATCGAATTGCAGCCTTCATTATTTTGGCTGTGACACTGCCTTTGTGGATTTTCGCTGCGATTGGTATCAAGATGTCATCGCCTGGGCCGGTGTTTTTCCGCCAAGACCGCTGTGGTCGCAATGGTCTGCCATTCAAGATGGTTAAATTCCGCACCATGTGCATGGGGGCTGAGGCAAAACAGAAGGAGCTTTTGGCCAACAATCAGATGGAGGGGCCGGTTTTTAAAATCGACCACGATCCGCGAATCTTCCGTTTCGGAGCACTCATTCGGAAACTTAGTATCGATGAGCTTCCTCAGCTTCTCAATGTGCTGTCAGGCGAAATGAGCTTGGTCGGGCCGCGCCCGCTCCCTGTGCATGAGATCCGACAGATCGAAGACGCTGCCCAGCGCAGGAGACTTTCGGTGAAGCCAGGAATCACCTGCTTGTGGCAAATCAGTGGTCGCAACAAGATTACCAAGTTTGAGGATTGGGTCGCTCTCGACCTCAAATACATCGATAATTGGTCGATCTGGCTCGATATGAAGATCCTGTTCCGGACGATCCCAGCCGTTCTGTTCGGCGTAGGGGCTAGCTAGTCCGCGCAAAATCTTCTCCTCCCAAGCGTTCTCAGCATTGATGAGTTCCGATGGCATCGACGTGTCGTCTTGAAATTTCGAACACTTCATTCATCCTAACATTAAGGTCTTCTGTCCCTGACTCCCATGTCCGAACCCTATCAGCGTATTCTAGTTACCGGCGGTGCCGGCTTCCTCGGCTCACACCTCTGCGACCGCTTGGTCGATCAAGGTCACGATGTCATCTGCCTAGACAATTTTTTCACCAGCCAGAAAGACAACATCGCTCATCTCCTAGAGCGTCCAAATTTCGAGCTCATTCGTCACGATATCACCAGAGACATCTGGTTGGAGGTCGATGAGATCTATAATTTGGCCTGCCCTGCGAGTCCGGTTCACTACCAATACAATCCGATCAAGACGACCAAGGTCTCTGTAATGGGGGCAATCAACGTTCTGGGCATGGCCAAGCGCAATAATGCCAAGGTGTTCCAAGCTTCGACGAGTGAGGTCTATGGTGATCCCGAAATTCACCCGCAGCCTGAAAGCTATCGGGGTAGCGTCAATCCGATCGGGATTCGGGCATGCTATGATGAAGGAAAGCGCTGCGCCGAAACCCTGTTTTTCGATTATCACCGTTCCAATGGAGTGAATATTCGGGTGGTGCGGATTTTCAATACCTACGGGCCGCGCATGCATCCTTACGATGGCCGGGTGGTAACGAACTTCATCGTTCAAGCGCTCAAGGGGGAGGACATCACAATCTATGGTGACGGATCCCAGACCCGATCGTTTTGCTATGTCGACGATTTGATCGACGGGTTTTTATCCCTGATGGCTGGTCCGGATGACTTCCCAGGGCCTTGCAATATCGGCAACCCCGGTGAATTCACGATTAAGGAACTGGCTGAATTGGTGGTCGAGATGACTGGAGCTGGAAGTGAAATCGTCTATCTGCCGTTGCCAGCTGATGATCCAATGCAGCGCAAGCCGGATATCACTCTCGCCAAGGAGAAGCTTGGATGGGAGCCGAAAGTGGCCCTGCGCGACGGGCTGGCAAAGACGATCGATTATTTCAAGTCGGTCGATCTTGAGTCATTTCGAAAGCCAACAGACCACACGGCACATAAAAACACCGATGCTGCGGCATCAACCGCCTAGGCCGCCCTTGGTCTCCATCAATTGCCCTTATGTGGTGTTGCGACTTCGATTGATGTCGGTCGTCTCTTTGGTGTGGCAATAGTGGTAAATCGTTCGGGATCAGTAGGTTTCGCTGTCTGGGGTGCTAGGAGTGCCTGATTTTCGGGGGGATTGTCGACCTGTGATTTCTCATGTTTACCTATTGAGAATGGGGTAACTTAGGCGTCTAATGTTGGGAATTCAGGGGGTGTCATGTCGCCAAATTGAAAAGAAATTCCGGACTTCCGAGATTTTTTCTGGCGTTGCTTGGCGAATCCGCTCATTCTTTGGACATCTACGATCTGGATCGCATGCGCACACCCATTTTATATCACCTCATCACGCCGATGGTTGCCGTCGGATTTCTGACTCTTCTAGTAACATCCGCTCAGGCACAGCTGCAGATGAAACTTGGGGATGCGCAGGTCGACAAAGTTGAGCGAACCATGCTCAAGACGCCCGAGTATACCGTCGACACTGGTAAGGACAAAAAGACTCCCCGACGGCGCGAGTGGTTGGAGCTTGAAGTCGAATTCGAAGCTGACGCAAAGGCGGCTGGTGGCAAAGATGCGGAATACATCGATCAGCTGCTGTTCAAATACTATGTCATGGTCGAAGACAAAGAGACCAAAGAAAAGATCATGCTGACAACGACCGTCACCCATGTAAACATCCCGACTGGAGAAAAGATCTACTCCGCAGTTTATCTGTCGCCTTCGAGCCTCGATAAAATGGTTGGGAAAGGCCGTGGAAGCGAACGATCGATTGAGGGTTACGCGGTTGAAATCATTTACGGTGGTGTTTTGGTTGGCGGAAAAAGTGATCCATCGGGGACTTGGTTTAAGACCAGACCCGGCAAGCCAGGCTTACTCCTGACCAAGGATAAGACTCCATTCGCTCCGCTTTGGGGTGATCGCTACGCCGAGATCCAACAACGCCAAAACTAGTCATTTCGTTCTAACTTTCACCATCTCATTTGTTTCCCGAATGAGATCATCAAAAGTTTCTGACAAATCCTGCGTGTTGCGGGAAGAAGTCTACCAATCTCTCTCTCATCCATGGCCGACAAACGTTCAGTTGTAGCCCTCAACCTCGGATCCCAGCGGATCGGCGGAGCTAAATTTTCGCTGGGTAAAGGAGGCGCTCTAATCCTCAAGGATTACGCCTTCACCGAAATCCTAGGGGATCCAGCCGCTGACTCCTCCCGTATTGCCCAGCTTGAAGTCGCTGTTGCAGAGATCACAACAAAGCTAAAGGCGAATAACCAGCCGACCCATTGGGCGATGTCTGGACAGTCGGTGTTTACCCGATTCGTCAAGCTGCCTCCACTGGGGAATGAAAACGTCGACAAACTCGTCGCGTTCGAAGCTCAACAAAACGTCCCGTTCCCAATGAACGAGGTGATTTGGGATTACCAGTTTGTTGGAGAGAACGCCGCAGGAGATGTTGAGGTCGTCTTGGTCGCGATCAAAGCCGATTCCCTCAACGACTACAACGATGCTGTTGAAGGCGCTCCGCTGAAAACTGAGGTTGTCGATGTTGCTCCACTGGCTCTCTACAATGCGTTCCGCTATAATTATGGGGATTTAGAGCAGTCTGCAGTGGTGATTGATATCGGTGCCCGGTCGACCAACTTAGTGCTTTATGACGGTGATCGCGCCTTTACTCGGAATATTCCAGTGGGCGGGAGCCTGATTACCTCCAACATCGCCAAAGAGTTTCGGGTTTCCTTTACCAAGGCGGAGCAGCGCAAAATTGAGTCGGGATTTGTCGCTCTTGGTGGCGCTTACGCAGACCATGAGGATCCTGAGATCGCCGCAATGTCGAAGGTGATTCGAAACACGCTTAGCCGACTGCATGCGGAAATTGGTCGGACGGCTAGTTTCTATCGTAGCCAGCAGGGCGGGCGTCCTCCAGAGATCGCTTTTCTTGCCGGTGGTTGCGCGGGCTTGCCATACATTCGCGAGTTCTTTAAAGAGAAGCTCAATATTCCGGTCGAGTACTTCAATCCGCTTCGGAACGTTGCGATGGGTCCTGGAGTTGATGCGGAGAACGCCGCGCGGGATGCTCACTCGATGGGCGAACTCGTCGGCCTTGGTCTCCGAGGAATCGGTAATTCGCCAATGGAGCTCGACTTGGTGCCAGACACCGTCGACCGTCGTCGGGATATTACCAAGCGGAAGCCGTTCCTGATCCTCACCACGGTGGCCCTCCTATCACTCCTCGGTGCGGGAATTTTCTACTTCAAGCGCGCAACGACTGTCGCCAAAGAACAGCTCGCGCGGGTGCAGGCCGAGTATCAGGCGCTCAACAGAGACGAAAAGAAGATCAAGGCAATCAGTTTGGCTGAATCCGAAGTCGATGAACTCGCCGCGCCCCTCAAAGAGGTTGCTGCTGCCCGGGCATTCTGGGTGCAGGTTTTGGCTGAGCTGAACAACAAGCTTCAAAACGACCTCCTGTGGCTGACTGAAATCGAACCACTATCTGGAGATCAATCTGTGACTGACCCGCTTAGTGCAAGTTCAACTGCCCGACCTAGCTTCGAGGGCTTCGCAGGGTTCGGATCGTCTGCTGCTGGCGCAAATGAACCAGCGGCCGGCGAAGAGGCGTCCGAAGGACTGATCGATACGATTCGCATTCGCGGTCTTTGGAGAATCAATGGAGCAGGTCAGCAGATTGTTTACGACTATTTAGATAATCTCTCGACCTCTGAGGTCTTTGCCCTAAAAGGGTATGAGACCAACCGAGAAAAGTATGTCACCAGAATCGATAGCGAAGTGTCAGCAGAACCACGGTGGGCCTATCCATTTGAGCTCCGCATCCCACTCACAGGTCGAATCAAGCTTCACGACAAGTAACCGATGAACTGGATCCAAGAGAACAAGTTCCTCACCGCTTGGCTCATCATCACCGTTCTTGCGGTGTTGGGCCTAGGGTTCCTACTACTAAAGGCTCGAGGGGAATACAATGATGCCTACGCTCAGTACGATAATCAGCGAAAGGCTGTCTTCCAGCTTGAGAGTAAGCCGCTCTACCCGAACGAGAAAAATGAGGGTCAGATGCGTGCTGCCGTCGACGCCTACGAAGAATCGGTCGAGATGCTTCACGGTGAACTCTCTCAGTTCCAGCGGGATTTGCGCCCAATCGAGCAGGTCGCTTTCCAGAGTAAGCTGAAGGACAAGATCCAGAAGATCAATAATCTAGCTGCGAAGAAAAACGTGACTCTACCCGATGGGTTCTCTCTCGGGCTTGAATCCTACGCCGCTACTCTGCCTCCTTCCCGGTTGTGCCCCCTTCTCGATTATCAGCTCGATGCTCTCGACCTGTTGGCGAATATGCTAATCGAGCATGGAGTCACCGAAATTATGGAATTTAAGCGCCATAAAATTGCGGGTGAAGTTGGCGGGCCTCGCCCTCCGAAAGACGGGGAGGATGCGCCAGTCCCAGTGATTGAGCGGTATCCTGTAGAGATTAAGGTGAAGATTCCTCAGGAGGCAGTGCAGCTATTTGTCAATGACATCAGCAATCCAACGCCTGGTAGTTTCTTCTACGTGATTCGCCTTCTCCGGATTGCGAATGAAGAACAGGTTGGCCCGCCGAAAACTCCAGCTCCAGTTGCTCCAACCCCTGCCTTAGTTATTGAGGAGGACGTTGAAGACCCAGATGGTGAGGGCGACATTGAGGGGTTCTCAGGGGATGATTTTGAAATTGGTATCGCCCCAGTAATGGACGCCAATTTTGTTCTCGGCCAAGAGGAGCTGGAAGCGTTCTTCGGCATAGATCTTCTCCGATTCCAGCCACCGACTCCGAAGGACGACGAAGAGGAGGGGCAGCAGAAGTAGCGGATTCTCCGCGTTTTCTGAAATCCAAATTGTTTTCATGAAGAGCTACGATCGAATTTTGCTCCTACTGGTATCCGTGGTCGCTATCGCGTTCTCGGTCATCATGATCCTTAAAGGCCTAGGCTTTGCGGATCGCTTCGCTCAGGATCGCCCCTCTCAAGGCGACAGGCTAGGGGAGTCCGTCGCCAAAAAAGCGGATGTCGAGACCTCCCTCGCCGCCCTGTCAGACCGAAATACCTGGAAGGGAATCCAAGTCGGGGAAAAAAAAGTTCAACTGATGGTTTCTGTTCCAATCATCGAAAAGGATGGAGTCATCCACGACCCACTTCTCGACCGCCCGCCCTTCCTTCGTGACCCTGTCCCTAATCGTTGGTTCCTAAAATATAAGCTACCGATCACTCGGTCAGATGTCTTAGAAATGGACCAAGATAAAGATGGCTTCAACAATAAGGACGAATGGAACGCTTCAACTAGTCCGGTTGATCCGGCTGAGCATCCGCCACTGACCGATAAATTGGTCGTTCTTCAGCGAATCGCTATTCCTTATACCTTGAAGTTTTCCGGAGCTTTCGAACCAACCTACCAGGTCACCAGAATGGCTCCTGATCGCCAAAACTGGTTCTTGGAGAAAGACAAAACCTTCGAAGATGGACGGTTCACAGTCGTTGGCTACGAGAAAAAAATCGTTGATGCCAAAGATGTCTCGGAATTGACGATTAAAGACAACCTGCGGGATGAGCTGATCGTCTTAGTCAAAGGCGTCGAGAAGGAGCTTCCAAAGCTTTTTGCCCTCTTCCAATATCAACTCAAAGGGAAGACGGAGATCGAAGTCAAACGCGACGATACGTTCACTCTTCCTAATGACACCTCTGGTGATTCCTACCTTCTCAAAGACATTTCAGAAGAGAAGGCTGTGATCCAGAAAGTCGGTGATGAGTCCGGAAAAGGACTCGAAATACTTTTTGCACAGTAAAGGCTTCCCTTTTTTCAACCAGTGTCCATAATGGCTGCGCCCCGTCCCATTCTTTCTTTCAACATCACTAGCATGACCAGAACCCTGCGCGGCAAGCGTAGCACTCTTGGTAGCCTTATCTCGGTTACCCTATTTGCCTGTTCAACGACCGGCCTTTTGGCCGGCCCATCCGGTAGCGGAGGGGGCCATATTGGCTCGATGGAATCAATCGCTGACCGGGAAATTGCCCGCAGGTTAGCCATGGCTGAAGACGCTATGGCTGCTGTTGAGCGCGGTGACGCCCTCCGAGCCGCAGAAAAATTTGACGAAGCCATCGCGGAATATAAGGTCGCGATCGACTTACTGCCAGAAGCTCCACGGACTGCTGATCGCCGTCAGGTGGCACTCGACCGTTACGTTGAAGTCAGCGTCGATTTCGCTCGTCAGCAAGCAGATCGGGGCCGCAAGGATGAAGCCTTGAGGTGGGTTAGCGCCGTTCTTGACCGTCGCCCAGATCACGCGAGAGCTCAGAAGCTTCTTTCCGAGCTCAGTGATCCTGCGATTTACCCTCCGGCAATGACCGCCCAGCATTTCGACAATGTTGAGGCCGTGAATAAGGGGCTGCAATTGGGAATCAGTTACTACGATCTCGGTCAGTTTGATAAGGCGCGAGAAGCTCTCACCGATGTTCTACGTGTCGACCGCTATAACACGGCAGCTCGCCGAATGTTGGAGAAGGTTGATCGTGAGATTATCGTCTATGCGAAAGATGCTCGTCGTCAGACACGCGCCAAAATGCTTCAGGAGGTCGACCAGCAGTGGGAGACCGTAGTCCCTGCATCTGGTGTTGGTGACACGCTTCGCGAAGCTGGCTTAGGTGCCGTTGATCCAGACGAGACGGCTTACGTCAGCCAGAAATTGAACTCAATCATTCTTCCCCAAGTTCAGTTCGACGATACAACTGTCGAAGAAGCGATTTCCTTCCTCGCTCAGCGTAGTCGGGAACTTGACACGATGGAGTCTGATCCCGCGGAGCGCGGAGTGAACATCGTTCTCAAAAATACATCCGAGGAGGGTGCCGAGCCGCCAAGGATCTCGCTGGATCTTCAGCAAGTGCCACTGGCTACCGCTCTTCGCTACATCACGGATTTGGCAGGTTTGAAATATAAGGTAGAACCTTATGCGGTTGTGGTTGTGCCAATCACTGATGTTACTGACGACCTCTACACTCGTGTTTTCCGGGTTCCGCCAGATTTCGTTAGTGGTGCAGGTGGCGCTGGTGGTGGAGCCGCAGCTGAGGTTGACCCGTTTGCTGCTCCTGCCGACGCAGGTGGTGGCGGTGGAATCGCCGCAAGGAAGACTGCTCGAGAGGTTCTTGAGGAGCGTGGTGTTACCTTCCCAGACGGCTCATCGGCGTTCTTTAACCCAACAACTTCAAAACTAGTTGTTCGGAACACCCAAACCAACATCGATCTAATTGATGCCTATGTAAGGAATCTGATCAACCAAGTCTCTCGTCAGATTCACATCACGACAAAATTCCTTGAGGTCACTCAAGATAATTTGGATGAACTCGGTTTTGATTGGCTCATGGGGCCATTCAATATCGGGGGCGAACGTCTGTTTGGAAACGGTGGCGTCGCAGGAAACTCCGGTGGTTTCGAGCCTGGCGACTTCCCAATCAATAACCCAAACTTAGGCCCTGATGGAAACCCGACTGCAATCGGAGGGAATCCGCTCACTCGCGGGCTTCGTTTTGGCCGAGACGCTATCGCCAATGACAGTCTTGATGGATTGCTTGCATCTGAAGCGGCGATTGAAGACGGGACTCAGCTCAGTCCAGGAATCTTTGGTCTGTCTGGTGTCTTCTCCGATCCTCAGTTTCAGGTTTTAGTCCGTTCCCTCTCGCAGCGGAAGGGTGCTGATCTGATGACAGCTCCAAGCATTGTCACACGAACTGGACAGCGTGCGAAAATCGAGGTGATTCGCGAGTTCATCTACCCGATTGAATTCGATCCGCCAGAGATTCCCGAGCGTATCGGCTCGTCGACTTTGGATGTCCCAGAAAACCCAATCGTGGGTGAACCTGGCCAGGGTCAGGTCAACTCCTTCCCGGTCACTCCGACCACGCCGACAGCCTTTGAGACTCGCAATGTAGGTGTCACTGTGGAGGTCGACCCTGTCATCGGAAATGATGGTTATACGATCGATCTTAATCTCGCTCCTGAGGTGGTTGAATTTGAAGGTTTCGTAAACTACGGATCACCGATCGAGACCACTGCAGTCAACGCAGCAGGTCAGTTGGTCAGTGTTGAACTCACTGCTAACCGGATTGAACAACCAATTTTCGCCACTCGCAGGGTGACTACTGCTGTCACAATCTGGGACGGTCAGACAGTTGCTATTGGCGGTTTGATGAGGGAAGACGTCCAAACTGTGGAGGATAAGGTGCCGGTTCTCGGTGATCTCCCACTCATCGGACGCCTTTTCCAGACCAAGGCTGACCAACACTTTAAACGAAATCTGATGGTGTTCGTAACCGCTAGATTGATCGACCCATCCGGCCAACCGATTCGGTCGCATGAGGAACTTATTGGAAACGCAACCGCAGACCTGGAAGTCCCCCAGTAAGCTGGCGGAACTACAAACCGAAAGACTTTGAGCATGATGATTCAATCACGCAGCTTCCGAAGCAACCTTAGGGTTTCTGCCATAGCAGCAACGGTATCCGCCGCGCTATTGGCACCAATCGGCATCTCTTACGCAGGACCGACCGGTTCTGGCGGTAAGAACGGGCCTATCGGTGTCCAAGGCGTAGCCGAAGCAGAGATCGCTCGGCGTATGCAGCTAGTAGCTGATGCTTTTGCCGCAGTAGAGCGTGGCGACACGCTGAAGGCAGAACTTGATTACGAGGGTGCAATCACCGAATACCGGGCGGCTCTCGACCTCCTTCCTGATGCGCCAATGACAGCCGATCAGCGTCAAATTGCGCTTGCTCGGTACTCCGACACCAGCGTCGAATTGGCCAAGCAGCGGGCCGACAACGCCCTATACGCCGACGCCGTCAAATATCTTGAGAGCGTTTTGGCAGAGAATGCTGATCACGCTGGAGCAAAGAAGCTTCTCAAAGAGGTCAATGATCCTGAGATCTACCCAGTCGGCAATACACCTCAGCACGTAGCAAATGTTCAGCGAGTCAACGAGCTCCTGAGTCTAGGCGTTGGCTACTATGAGTTGGGGCAGTTTGACAAGGCACGTGAAACATTTCGCGAAGTGTTGCGTATCGACCGTTACAACAAAGCAGCACGGAATAATCTGACGAAGGTCGAGCAAGAGATCGCTCTTTATGCGAAGGATGCTCGCTCTCAAACTAGGGCTCAGATGATGCGGGATGTTGACCTCGCTTGGGAAACATCAGTTCCGCCTACAAAGGTTCGTGACCTGACCCAAGGGACAACACTCGGTGAACCGAGAAGCGATGGGAAACGGTCGATCAATCGGAAATTGAACACCATTCGGATTCCAAAAGTTCAATTTGTCGATGCGAGTGTTCAAGAGGCGGTTCAATTCCTTCGACTTCGTAGTCGGGAGTTGGACACTCTCGAGTCAAATCCAGAAGAGAAAGGGGTGAATATCATTCTCAAGCCGGGTGCGGAAGAACAAATTAGCGCTCCTCGGATTTCGCTCGATTTGACAAATGTTCCACTCGCGGAAGCACTTCGATACATCACAGATCTCGCAGGTCTGAAGTTCAAGATCGAACCCTACGCAGTGGTGGTCGTTCCCATCACAGACGTTACTGACGATCTCTACACACGGAATTTTCGAGTTCCTCCGACGTTCCTAGAAACTGCAAATGACGGTGGAGGCGGTGGAGCGGAACTTGACCCATTTGCCCCAGCAGCAACTGACGATGGCGGAGGTTCGATCAAGCCTCGAAAATCGGCTCGGCAGGTTCTTGAGGAGCGAGGTGTGATCTTCCCGCAGGGAGCATCGGCATTCTTCAACGCAACAACGTCCCAGCTCATTGTTCGGAATACTCAGGGTAATCTGGAACTCATCGAAGCCTACGTTTTAGATATTCTCGATGAAGTTCAGCGCCAGATTCACATCACAACCAAGTTTGTCGAGGTAACTCAACGAAACCGAGAAGAACTCGGTTTCGACTGGATGCTCGGCCCCTTTAACGTCGGTGGTGAGCGCACATTCGGAAGTGGAGGTGTTCCTGGTTATGCTGGTGGAAACGTAGCCGGCGATTTCCCAACAAATCTGCCCGGGAGTGCTGGCGCAGTTCCGGTTGGTGTGAATCCAGTGTCCCGAGGCTTGCGCTTCGGCAACGATGCCATCCCGGTTGATACTATTGATGATCTCATCGCTTCACAGTCTTCTGGTGGTGCCGGTGGCGCTACTGATCTGAGCCCTGGAGTTTTTGGAATCTCTGGTGTCTTTACCGATCCGCAGTTCCAAGTTTTGATTCGCTCACTTGCTCAGCGCAAAGGGGTGGATCTTATGAGCGCCCCGTCGGTGGTTACCCGAAGTGGGCAGCGCGCTAAGATCGAAGTGATCCGCGAATTCATCTATCCAATCGAATACGATCCACCAGAGATTCCAAACCAGGTTGGTGGTGACACTATCGTCGGTGGAGACGATAATGACTCAGGAACTTTCTCCACGTTCCCCGTCACTCCGGCTACTCCAACTACTTTTGAGACCAGAAACGTTGGTGTAACAGTTGATGTCGACCCAGTCATCGGTCCTGATGGCTTTACTATTGATCTCAACCTATCACCAGAGGTGGTAGAGTTTGAAGGATTCATCAACTACGGTTCCCCCATCCAATCGGCAGGTGTCGACGGAACGGGCGAAGTCGCTACCATTGTTTTGACAGAGAACCGCATTGATCAGCCGATCTTTGCTACTAGGCGGGTAACCACTTCGGTAACGATCTGGGATGGCCAAACAGTAGCCATTGGAGGTCTGATGCGTGAAGACGTTGACACGGTGGAGGATAAGATTCCGTTTTTGGGAGACCTTCCAGGAATTGGTCGTCTTTTCCAGACTCAGGCAGACCAGTATTTTAAGCGCAATTTGATGGTCTTCGTGACCGCTCGCTTAATTGACCCTTCCGGTCAGCCAATTCGTTCTCACGAAGAGCTTGTCGGCCAACAGGCACCAACCTTCACGCCTTAGAGTGCTAGCGTTTTAGTCTAGCTAATGACTTTGGGGCGGTGGTTGATTCCACCGCCCCTTCTTTGTCTGCCGCAGAATGTTTTCCGTCCACAATGCCGGACGATAAAAGATCTCAGGTTTGGATCCTCACGGGAGGAATCGCTTGTGGAAAGTCGAGCTGTCTCAAAAGGCTTGGCGAACTTCTTCCAAATGCCAAGATTTTTAGTGCGGATGCAGAAGTGCACGTGCAGTTGACAAACCCCGATACCATCGGGACATTGGTCGAGTCCTTCGGTGAAGTAGTTCTCAGCCCGGACGGTTCGATTGATCGGGGAAAACTACGAGCGGCTATATTCTCTTGTGAATCTAGTCGCAAGAAGCTGGAGCACATTCTTCACCCTCTTGTCAGGCACCGTTTTGACGAGGAGGTGAAGGTCGTCATCTCTGATACTCAATCAGACATCCTCCTCGCGGAGATCCCTCTTTTCTATGAAACAGGGGGGACTTATCCAGCCGACCGTGTCGTCTGTGTAGTAGCGAGTCAGGAAGTTCAAATCGAGCGGTTGAGGGCGAAGAGAGGCATCAATCGACAACAGGCCAAAGACATTATACAAACACAGCTACCAGCACAACAAAAGGCGGCCCAATCCGATATCTGCATCTGGAACGATGGGACGGAAGCAGTCCTCTACAAGCAGGTCGAAAGGCTCGCGAGTGCTTGGCATCAAACTTTTCCCAATCAATCCTAAAGTGGATACTCCCACCAAAAATAAACAGGGGCCAAACGATGACCCCGAAGCCGCCAAGCCGGTCCAAGTCAACACCGGCTCTAACGATGAAACGGCGCCTCCCGTGCAGCCAGATTTGCCACAGGGATCGGAGTCCGAACCTCAAGAGAATCCGGATGCCGCCAGTGTATCGACCGAGGCTACCGATGGCACTGAGGCTCAGGCAAAGTCCGCCACGGCAAAGAAGGCGCCCTCTAAGCCGACCCCGGCTCCTGAGCCCGAATTTGAAGTGCCTAAGGATTGCGACCTCGCAGACTACCAAGGGCTCAGCCTCGCCGAGCTTTACTCTCGCGCCATGGAGGCTCGTGTTCGACAGACCGCAGGACGGACTAAGTCGCAGCTGATTTTCGATCTACTCTCACTCTACTCCAATCGTGGGACGATCATTCGCGCCGAAGGTATTCTTGATGTCATGCCGGATGGCTTTGGCTTCCTTCGTTGGCCGCTCCTGAACTTCCGGAGTGGTTCGGATGATGTCTATGTCTCGCCGACTTTAATCCGTAAGCATAGCTTACGGACGGGGCAGTTTCTCAAGGTCTCGGTAAGAGCGCCAAAGAATCGAGAAAAGTATCTGACGGTTGATGAGATTTTTGAAATTGATGATCAGCCTTCTGAATCTTATGAGAGCCCACAGGGCTTCGATAGCCTCACCGCTTTGTTTCCAAGTGAGCGGATCATTTTGGAGAATCCTGATTCAGAGAGCCCGACTCCCAGAGTAATCGATATTGTGGCTCCTCTCGGAAAGGGACAGCGAGCTCTGATTGCCGCACCTCCACGCGGTGGCAAGACTCTGATGCTAAAGGACATCGCCTGTTCTATTCATCGCAACCATCCTGAGGTAGAACTGATGATTTTGCTAATTGATGAGCGCCCAGAAGAGGTCACTGACTTCGAAGAAACGGTCGATGCTCTCGTTATTAGTTCGACTTTTGATGAGCGACCACAGCGTCATGCTCAGGTTGCTGAATTGGTGATTGAGCGGGCTAAACGGTTGGTTGAAACCGGCAAGGATGTCGTCATTCTCCTAGACAGCATTACTCGTCTTTCTCGCGGTTATAATGCCGTTCAAGGTGGGCGAGGAGGCACGATGTCTGGTGGTCTAGGTTCGAACGCACTTAACAAGCCGAGGAAGTTCTTCGGTTCAGCACGAAACTGTGAGGAAGGCGGCAGCCTAACGATCGTTGCGACTGCTCTCATCGAGACCGAAAGCCGGATGGATGAAGTCATCTTTGAGGAGTTCAAAGGCACCGGAAATATGGAGGTCATGCTTGACCGCGAAATGGTCGAGAAACGAATTTTCCCAGCAATCCAGTTCGCCCAATCAGGCACGCGTAAAGACGATCTTCTCTACCATCCCGATGAGATGCAGGGCATTAACACTCTCCGGAAGCAGATGGCCCAACTACCTGTCGGCGAAGCCATGGAGACTTTGATCAAGAATATTCGGTCCACCTCTTCAAATGTTGAGCTGATCCTGCGGGGCTTGAAGTAGCGTCTATAAACTCAACTCCTCTCAGTGAATAAAGGACGGAAATCGTGCTCGTAGAAGATAAATCAGCTCTTGAAGTTCTCGTTGCAGAGGCCCGTGCTTCGACTCCAAAGGGAGAGAAGGTGCGCCTAGCCTTAGATACTGAGGCCGACAGCTATCACTGCTATCGCGAGAAGCTTTGTCTCATTCAATTTGGAGCTAATGGTCGCTTTGCTGTTATTGATCCGCTAAAGATCGGCAATGACAACCATCAGCCGCTATTGGATTTGATGGCTGAGTCCGAAATCTGGTTTCATGGGTCAGATTACGATTTGCTACTTTGGAAGCGGACTTTCGGGATATTGCCCCATTTCGTTTACGACACCCAGATCGCTGCTCAACTGATCGGGACGGAAAAGTTCGGCTTGGCTGCACTGCTAGAGGAGCACTTTGACGTTCATTTGGCCAAAGAGTCCCAACGAGCTGATTGGGGTAAGCGACCGCTATCCGCAGAGATGGTTGAATATGCGATCAACGATGTTCGCCATTTGCTTCCGCTGGCAGATCGCTTGCTTGCCGAACTTGATCGGTTGGGGCGTAGAGAATGGTTCATCGAGAGTTGTCAGGCTAATCTAGACTCATCGGCCAATCGCAAAGAAAAAGACCCAGACGAATTGTGGCGAGTTCGGGGTTGGGGTCGCCTAAAGCCGAGAGGATGGGCCTACCTTCGAGCTATTTGGCAATGGCGAGATATGCAAGCAGCGGCCGTCGATCGACCTGCCTTCAAAGTTATGCCTAATGGGAAACTCATTTATTTGGCAGAGCGGCTTCAGACGGGAAAAGAGAGTCGCCTTGTCGGGAAGTATACAGAAGCGCAGAAGGCAGCCTTCAATACGATGGTTGATGAGGCCCGAGCCTTACCCGACAACGAATTGCCAAAGCGACGCCGCGGAACCGGAAGAGGTCGTATTCCAGATCTCCCTGAACGCGTTGAGCCAATCAAGCTATTTAGAGATGTCCAAGCAAAGGAACTCGGCCTTGATCCAGCGTTGATTGCTTCAAGGACGGTATTAGAAGATCTTGTGATCAATCCGGCCGACGCTGAGGATACTCTGATGCGATGGCAGTATCAGATTATGGCACCGGCGATTGAGCAGCTTAAGCTGCCCCCGACAGGCTAGTGTCCGAACTATATAAACGCTAATGCTGATAAGGCGTGGTGGCATGTCGGCCATTGGCTTGTTGGACTAACGGCCACCTTCGGTATTTTCGCGCGCGCTCCTATCGTTCGTCGCAGATTCTATCTGTGCAGTTGGAGTTCTCCACCGTTAGACCAAAAAGTGCTGGGTTAGACCCGGCGCGAGGCGGACGTGGATAGGCATCCACAACCAACGAGCAACAAAGCTAGGCGTAGCCTGGGCTGTAACTTGTAACTCAAAGGTCTCAATTTTCATTCGGCGCGCAGCGCTAACAGGCCTGACCTCAATTCCCATCTTTGTGCCGGACAGCTGAGATGTTATTGGGAGGTTTCACCCTGTGTAGAATCCCCTCTCCAGAAAGTCGAATTGTCAATTTTGATAGGACGGGCAGAAAATGAATTGCAGATTCAATAATTCTGGGTTATGTAGAGTCTACACATGCCCATTTGGGCTAACAACAATACCAATGAATAAATTAACTACTGCTATAGCGACAGTTGCTGCCCTAGCGGCACCAAGCGTTTTTGCGTTCACTACCGTCACCGACGTCACATTCATCGATACCAGCGTGGGTGACGCTGACGAAGGAGTCATAACCTTCGATCACTCTGGCGTCGACACATCGATGGTCGAGTCGGTTGATATTTGTTTCTGTTTCGGCGTTGAGGGATGGCTTTCATATGCCATCACTCAAGGCGAGTCAGACGAACTTGAGGTCGAAGGAACTGCGGCGCTCGAATTCGACAACCCCTCGTTTGGCACTACCGCGTTCGTCCAAGATATTGAAGACGCTCAGTATTGGAATTCACCAGGGCCGATTGCATTCGGTGACGCAAATGCCTCAGGACAGTTTGTGTTCGATATCGCTGTCGACAGCAACTGCGTTAACTACACCGTTTCAGATTTGGACGCCTTCTTAGGTGGCGCTCAGACGATTGACTACAGCTTCGACCTTGATGGCGACTATGACGCCGGTTCGGACGCAAATCCGTTTGGTATTGAATTTCAGCAACAGGCTAACTTCGAGCTGAAAGCCATTGTGAAGTACAATGTCGTCCCTGAGCCGACTTCAGGTCTTCTTTTCGGAATTGGAGCTGCGATCCTTCTCCGTCGTCGTCGTCGTTAGACTGGCATTGAGAGTAATTTGTGAAGCGGGCTGTCCTTTAGGACGGCCCGCTTTTTTATTTGGACTGACCAAAAGTGAGCGAGCTCGGGTTTGTGGCCGATTTAATCCTAAAGGCGAGATGCGAATGTGGTCTGAGCTGCTTTTAGTTTGGATTTTACCGAAACGAGGGATTCACTAGAATGTCGCAGGTATTTGTCTATGGATCGCTCAAGCGCGGCTTTTCCAATGCGAGTTGGATGAGTGGTCAGAAATTTCTGTTCGAGGCGACCACTGCCCCTCTCTACCGCATGTTCGATTACGGAGGGTTTCCGGCTCTCATTGAAGCTGCAACGCTGGTCGGCGGCCCGCCTGGAATTGCGATCGCTGGCGAAATTTGGGAGGTCGATAAAGACGGTCTCGGTCGGCTTGATGAGCTCGAAGGTGTCGATGTGGGGCTCTATCGCCGAGGGAAGATTTCGATTGTTGAGCCAGAACTTCTTGAGGTTATTGGCTATCTCTACACAAGAGACCTCGATGGGCTTCCCGACGTCGGGTCGAGTTGGGGCATCGAGATGGACTGCGGGGCTTCTTGACCGTTTGCCGTGCGTGACCTATCTGAATTCATGGCTGACCTGATCATCTATCATTACGCTCATTGAGGCTCATCGAAGAATGCCTTGGCGGTCGCCGAGGAGCTTGGAATTGACCACAAAGTGATTCTTTACATCAAAGAGCCACCAAGTGAATCAGACCTACGCGATATTGTTGCGGCACTGGAGGATCCAGTTGAAGATTTAGTGCGTAAGGATTCGAAGTTCAAAAAACTGGGCTTGGATCAGCAGACGTTTGTCGGGAATCCCGACGCGGTCGTAGAGATTCTCGTGAAGCATAAACAGCTCTTACAGCGCCCCGTTTTAGTGAAGGGAAGTAAGGCGATCATCGGTCGCCCGAAGGCCCGCATCGTTGAGTTTCTGACAAACTAATCGATTAAATCTCATCAGTCAGTTTGCCGATCACGGGCCAAAAACATGATTGGTTGATCAGGCTTCCGCTGAAATAGCGCGGCCTTTTGATCGCAAGTTTTCGTCTGCCCACCGCCAATACCAGAAGTCGGCACGCCGCCAGCCGAAATCCTTGCGGTCAGGTTCTTAGCCAGACCTAGCAGGGTGTTGAAAAACTCGGCAACCTGTCGTTTTGGAGGAATTGTTGAATAGAAAAGCGGCTTCGCCGAATCGAAGGCTAAGCAAACCCTTCGGGCGTAGCCTCATGAGAACGAGGTCGCTGTTGCTCGTCACGCATGGATGTTCATCCACTTGATCCTCGCGCCTAACCCTCGATCACTTGAGGCTCCGCGACGAGTCACCGCCTTTTTCAACACCCTGCTAGTGTCCCGAATCTTAATCCGTTGAAAAAAATTGAGGGGAAAGTTGTCATGGAATCAGGTTCGCTCCGCTTACGTTGGGAACATGATCACGGCTCTTTTTCCCCATACCTGCGTTACTCGTCAGTCACGAAGCCAGCTTCGTTTTGCTCTCGCCCCCGCTCGTCTCTTCGAGCTGCCCTTGGCAGGCTATGTCGCTCCACTCCATTCTCCTCGCGCCTTGGTCTGAGAAAAAATTTGCCTACGGCTTTCTGCACTTCGTTTCGAATCTCGTGATTTTTTTCAACCTTCTAATCGTTCTGAACACTAGAACTGTCGATGCGTTCTGCTACCCGCTATCGATATGACCCTTGGTTAGCGTATAAGTATAGTACCGCTTCAGCTGTCCGCTTTCTTAAACGGAGATTGTCGGGGGGCGCACAGGTACTGTCGGTGCGGACGTTTCGCAGGATGTCAGACCGAGAAAGGCTACGATAGCGAAAAGACAAAGAGCAAATAATTTCATGGTGGGCAGAATCAGATCAAATTGGCTAGTTAGAAAACCGGGTCGGACTCGATTCAGTCTGGGACAACCCGTGGACGCTTCTTGGTCGCGTCGGTGTCGGACTTCGGCTGATGTTGCTCGGAACTCCCGTCATGTCCAGTTGCGGAGGAGTGCGAGGCTTTGTGATCGTCGGGTGTAGTCGCCTCACCTTCATGTGAGTCCTTCTCACCGTGCGAATCATCTCCGGCTTCGTGACTGTCTGTAGCACCATTATGATCCGCGGCTTTTCCGTGTTCTCCTTCAGCTGTTGGGTGCTCAGCGTGGGAGTCCTCGTGACCTCCGTGTCCGCCATGGAGTTCTTTGGTGTCATCAAAATCATGAGGGTCACACGCAGTGGCGAGAAGAGTGAGAGCTGCGGTGAAGGGCAATGCGAGTCCTAGCTTCATTTGTGGATTGGCTCAGGTTGTTGAAAACCGTAGTCCATGGATTTAGCAGCCTTAAACCAGCGCTGCAACACAATACCCCGCTGGTTTCCTCGCATGTACGAGAGGAACTCGACGAAAACGGATGTTCTAATCGGCTAATATTATAAAAGCCATAAAAATTATATTTAACATGTTGCTTAAATTGCGATATGAACTATATTTTTCATAATTCGCGCCCTCGGATTACCCGATCGGGGCGCCCCAACCCACTATTGCTATGACAAAACTACTACTATCTAACAAGGCTGTTACCGCTCTGGCGGTCGCTGCCGTAACTGCTACGCTTTCCTCAGCGAATGCGGCCGACTCCAACGCTGAATCTTCAAAGCTAGATTGCCCGAAAGTTGGTGAGATGGTCACCAAGTTTATTGAGGCTGATCCTGATTCGATCTTGGAGGTTGTCTACGAGGCGATCATTCAATCAGAGGCATGCGCCTGCGAAATCGTGACCGCTGCGGTTAAGACAGCGGGTAAAGACACTTCGCTAATCAAGGACATCGTGTTCACCGCAATCACCGCCTCGGACGAGGCTGCAGTTACTATCGCCGAGTGCGCTGTTGCAACAGCTCCCTATGCCGCTCGTGAAATCACAATGGCGCTTGAGGACGCATTCTCTGCCAGTGCTAATGGCAAGATGGTTGTCGGTATGCAAGATGGGGAGGAAGCTCTCGGTTCGACATTTGATGATCAGGCGAAGGACAATTCCTATCTCACGCAGCTTTCTACGATCTTGACCCCAGCTGCAGCTGGAATGTCTACCCAGAGAGACACCTTAGACATCGCTGATGAGATCGGCGGTTCTGAAGGCAGCTTTAACCGTGGAACGGCTCGCACCACCAGCGCAGACCTGTTCTACTATGGAGGCAACAATGGCTATAGCAGCACAGGCTCAACCGATTCTAGCGGATCAAACAACGGATCGTTCTTTAGCGGAACCGACAACAGCGCCAACAACAATGGCACAGCCTCGGGAAGTGGTAACGGAGGATTCAGCGGTGGCATTGAGGGAACGGTTGCTGAACCGATTACTAACAGCAGTGCTAGCCTAGTTCAGTAGGCCCACTTAATAAACTCAACGAAAAGCAACGGCGACCGGGAAACCGGTCGCCGTTTGTTTTGTTTGGGGGAGTGCCTTTCTTGCTGAGTTCAGTATTCGGGCCGATGGGTCGGCGTCATTGGCTAAAGGAGTCCCATGGTGCCTGACCGTTGTTGCAGAGACCCCGCTTCCGGTGGTTGGGACGCTTCCTGAATCTGACCGCACGGTGACAATTAATCCTGCGACCTCCGCGATACGGGAATACTAGCAGGGTGTTGAAAAAGGCGGTGACTCGTCGCGGAGCCTCATGTGATCGAGGGTTAGGCGCGAGGATCAAGTGGATGAACATCCATGCGTGACGAGCAACAACGACCTCGTTCTCATAAGGTTA
>Ga0114953_1000889_pt1 | contig 21617 bp, 12 predicted proteins | sample SidtaG_FD_87298 | JGI IMG/M metagenome (GOLD analysis project Ga0114953, IMG submission 87298) | Marine algal microbial communities from Sidmouth, United Kingdom - Sidmouth_Male2 metaG | ecosystem: Host-associated > Algae > Red algae > Unclassified | place: Sidmouth, United Kingdom | collected...
CTGCCGCGACTGTCAGAAAGCGCGAGTTGCACTTGATCGCCCGGTTTGAGGTCCACCTCGGGCGACCGGACCACTCCGTCACCTGGCGGATCTGCCCATTGCGCGATCCGCTTTCCGTTCACAAACAGCCATGCGCGCGGAAAATCATCTCTGGGTTTTCCAAGGGAGCCGTCAAGATAAACCATTTGACAGACAAAATTCAAAATATGGCTTCCACCTTCCAAGGACTCGATTCTCTCAAGCATGGGTTGATTGCTACGTGTAGCCCGGACAGAGGTTAATCTACCGGTTACACTAATTCCATTTTCATAGTTCGTCACCGAATAAAATTCCGATGTACCGAAGGAGTCGAGTTCCGCATGTTTCTCTGACGGCTCAATGAAATTTACTGAAAATTTTCCATCAACGACAGCGACAACGGACGTTACGCCCTCATGAAAGCTAAGCGCTTCCATTTTTAAGACACGATCCTGTTTGCTCGCATGGATCGAAACAGATATGGGCTGGCGGGGCTCTGTCAAAGAATGCAACCGACTGTATTCACCTGGGATGTACCATTGCTTTGCCTCCGTTCCAGGCACTTCCACCACTGCCTCCTCCACGACTTTAATCTGAAAATCTGCCCCAGTTTGGGCCACCTCGGACAGAACTAGAGGAATTGAATCCAAATGGGCCAAGTCAGTCCTGATTGTAGGGATTTCCCGCCCGTATTTTACAGCAACAGAATAGGTCGATTTCTCCAAATATGGGCTTCTTGTGGGATAAACGAGGAAAGCGAGTCTTCCGTCGACCATGGTCTTTTCGATCTTTTCAATTTCCGCAGGTAAAGGTACCCAAGTGCCGGGATGTTGGTAGAGGACAGGGCTAGAGTAGTCCACATACTTGCCCCGATGGCTTAGAACAAGTTGGTAAAGGACGGCGAGTTCCTCCGTAAAGTTTGCCCGATGGAGAAAGTTCGTCTCCGAAACTGGGACTGAATCGACCTTGCTGTACCGGGGAGACTCTTCAGGGCCTAAGGAACCCAGAGGCTCAGAACACATAATTTGTATCTTCGCATCTTTATAAGATGCCGGAAGTTGCTCGGAAAAACTCCACGAAAGTTTGACGCATTTGTTCGTTGAGGTCAGGACTTTTTCCAGCCTCAAGTCCACATTCAACACAGGCACACTCTCAATCACTTTTTTTTTTCTTCCTGCAAAATTATAGAATGTCCAAAGCAATCCACCACCTTCAAAGCGTACTCCACCGTATCAGGATTAGCGGGCGGAGATTTCATCATACGATACGGCATGTACACCTTCCTCGATTTATGGCTAGTCAGCGGGGGGCCCTGCCAAGTTACTTCACCGTTATCAGATAAACTAACTACTGCCGCATATTCCACGCCATTATAATACACTTTGTCGTCAAACTCAAAGTCATAGGTAACTCCATCACCTCGTCTTTCGAAACTTAAAAATTTTCGCTCTGGAATCGTGTTCTCAGCTAGAGGGAGAACTTCAAATGTGCCGTAGACTGGACCTGTTTCACCTGAGGGCACGATGGAACATAAAACGCGGGCGGGCGGCATCTTAACCCGAAAACGCATGCCAAGACCAAATAACATGTTGTGATTATTTTGGAGTAATTTTTCCCGTTGCTCCAGAACTCTATCCCAACCTTCATGCATTTCCTGTGCCTCTTCAGAAAATTCTTCACCTCCCCTGGCGTAGTATTCCGCCACGGCACTTTGAGCCTGCTTAAAAAGAGGATCGCTTTGTTTGATCAATCCCCCCAAGCCCTTTTCCTTTAATAGCTCATATTTTAAGGGTGCGGGGTTCAAGGATTCCTGTATTCCGCCTGATGCATCCAGCACTACGACATCAAACGCCGTTATTTCAACAGGCCATTTCGCATGACGAACGACGACATCCAAGTAGTCCCCGTCAAACAAACCACACCCAGAGACCTTCTCAGAAGCGCCCGCTGGGGCAGCTTTGGGTGCATCAATTACCGTTGCAGCACGAGGCGTCGGCCCCTGCTGAGGAGCAGCATTTTCCGAACTTCGCTTCCCGCAAGCGCCAACCAAAAGCAGGCTTAAAACAATTGCTAATCTTGCTATCATAATGAAGAAACTTGGGTTTGAAAGTTGACTTGTCGAAGCAATATCTCCTCCTGCTGGAACCCCAGCTTGTATATTTTCAACTGAGGCACTTTGATTGTGAACTTTCCGTTCTCCGGGTTCCGTGTGACCGAAAGGTCACCGCGAAAAATCAGTTGATTCACCTTACACACCCCGTCCTTCATGTAATTCGCAAATATTGTTGTATCGAGTTTGGCGGTCACATCAAATTCGAATATTCCCGACGCCTCGACATATCGCACATCAGCTGCGGCAGTCGCATTCAAATCCACCCCAGTCTCAAATCCAAATCCATTTAGGTTGTTATTACAGGCTCCATCTTCATTGAACCCGTCAGGAAACCTCCACATTTTATTATACCTAAGCGTCAGGTCACCATCGAACTCAAATTGGGTGAACATTTCGCCAATAATCTCTGTCCGTGAGAACATGAAGTCGCTCGTCCCCTTGAGCAGATGACTTTGAGGCTGGTCTGGGCCAAGTTTTAACACATTAAATTCGGAGTTGGCATTGACTTTGAAGAAACCAAGCGCTGGTTTTGCTACCAGATTCAGATCCGCCCGGGGAACTGAAAATAGACTACCGGTCTCGGCAGGAAAGTTCACCTCAGCTGCTCCGTTAAATGTAATCAGACCGGGGGTCTGCTCTCCTGAGGTTCGATTCTGGAACTGATAGTTGAAGAGACCCGCCGCACAGACGATAGGCGATTCGCCTGCACTGACGGGAGGGGACTGAATCTGGACGGCAAGAGCGATGGACGCTTGATTCCCCCAGGTGGCTCTAACGGCAGAGTTGAGTTGCAAAAACCGGCTTGCCTGATCTGAAATCGAGACACCCATAAGAAATCCGTGGGTTCCCTTTTCAAAGGCCCCCCCTGCAGTGAGTGCATCGAAAGCGGATAGCTCGCAAGGCGATTGACTTGCCACCACGTCTCCGGGGTCCGTGGCAGCCATGTTGTAATTGTAGGCGATTCCACCTGAAGCCCCATTGAGCTTCAATCCTGTGTAGGGAATTGTTAGTCCAACGTTACCACCCTCAAGACTAATAGCGCCGTAGAAGTGCCTCCACCGGCCTTCACTGTCGTTGTGAGACCCGTACTCAACATCCAAGTCAATGCTCGCTTTACCAATTTCTGCGCTAAGCATCGCATCTAATCCATCAAACGGGGCTCCGTCCAAGGTGTCGTAAAAGGTCGCTTGAACATCGATGTAGAGGGGATGAGCATGCAACTCACCCGAGAGCCCATGCAACTTCACCCTGCCCGTGTGGTCGATGTCCAAGCCATGGATCCGGATCTGCACCTCCACATCTTCATTAACACTCATTCCCATCGAGCCTTCCTCAAGGGAAATCTTATATGATCCAGGTGTTGCACCTTGCTCATATCGAAAATCAGCCAGCACCACATTGAAGTTTTTGAAGTGTGCTGCCCCTTTTCCTTTCAACGAAATTAAACTGCCATCTTGAATTTGGAACTCTCGAAGTTCGAGATAGTTCTTTAAATCTCCCCCGGCTGCGCTAGCAGCAGCTTGGACTTCCACAGGAAGATCGCCAACATCTGGCGCAGCTCCATCCATTGGCTCAAGAGAGCCATGAACATATCTCACTCCACCTCCGGAGATTGAGCGCAGCTCTAATCCTGGATCAAATGAGGCGGTCAAAAAAGCCCCACCAGCTTCGTCAACAGATTCTATTCTGCCGCCACAAACACTTGCTTTCAAGCCCTGCGCTCGAATTTCAACTTCCGTTAGACTCAAGTTATTTCCAAATTCCGCAGTCCCCCAAAAGGAGCCTTCAACACCTTCAATATTTGAGATCCCGACTGTCATTTCAGCACCAGTGATCTCAAAACTTTCCTGCCACGCGGCGGAACTAAAGATGTCCACTTCAAACCCAAATTTGAAGTTCTTGAAGGTCAGTGTGAAATGTTCAGTCTGAATTGGCAGCGAACTTTTTTGATCCAGATCCGCGGTGAGGATACCAACATCGCTCAATGAGGCAGTCATCGTACCAATCAGCTGCCCATCTTTTGTCACTTCCACCGCAATATCGCTGATCCCCGCAAAGTCCCACTTAGGCACCTCTGAGTCCAACTCGGGGTATTTCCACCTAATACCGCCATGCATGCTATCTAATAGCCAAGCTTGAATCTTCGAAGTCTCAGTCTCAGGTAACAGTTTGATATGCGTTAGAAGCTGCATCGTAAGCAAGTTGAATCCTGTAACCTTAACTGGCTGTGGCACCCCTTCTACAAACTCACTCGCTCCACCGGTCTCCTCAGCGAACTCCAATCGAAGATCCACCTCACTTATGTTGAAATCCACAAGAGGGTTACCCTCCAAATGCCTTGAGAATCCAAATAACTCCTGTGGTCCGTCGAGAAAATCCCAAATCTCCACAGTTGTTGAATCAACACCCGGCGGCGTATAGAATTCGCTCTCTTCATCGATGTTTAAAGCCTCCCAGCGAATGGTGAAAGCCTTAAACGTCTTAGAGCAATGGTTATAATCGAATTCCACAATTGGGCCATTCTCGCCAACTGCCGCAAGTACCACATCTTTGATGCCTAAGGTGGTTGTACCAAATGAGAGTTGTATTGTTGCTCGGCCTTTGTAGTGGAAATAACCTTCCCCGTCTGACGGTTCATCAGCCGTTATAGAATCATGAATTGTTACAACGAGTTTCTCATCCTGAAAGTTGAGCGTTTGGGGGGGGAAAGTCCCTCCTCCAACCACCTCGATACTTGAGGAAAGGACTTCCGTCCCAGGAGTTTCAACTGTAATTATATAAGTGCCTTTGATATCCGGTGCGGTAAAACTAAACTCAAGCTCTCCGCCCACGAGAACACCTTGCTTCGACTCAAGTTCTGTATCTCCATCCATGAGTCGCGCAGTACAGGATTGTCCAGATCCGACGTTGTAATTAGAGGTAAACTCCACCGTCCCCCCAATCGTCTCGCCAGGGCAAAAATGGAGTGCGGATAAGTTCAGCCTGGCATGCGACTGATCGGGCGTGGGCGAATCTCCAGAATCTGAACCATCACCGCTACCATCACCGCCACCACCCAGGGGCGGCTCTGGCGTTTCCAACGCATAGTCATCCGAAATAGTGTAATGAATCGTGTCTGAAAAAGTCCGGACATCGGTGCCAAATAATTGCTCAACATCAATCGTTATGGAACCATCTCCCTGTCCGACCGCCTGCATCGTAAAATAGAAAACGTAGCTGCCCCACTCGTGATTTTCGCTAGGCGTACTCAGTCCACTATTCCAAAAGTGGAACGGTTGAATTTCATCACTGTATGAAGTTAGTTGATCCCACGAAATCCACTCATTATGAGGGATGAAATCGCCACGCGTTGCAGCGTTAATTTTATTAGCGCGCCACGTGGGCACCCCCTGGCCCATTGGGTATCTTGCCCCCCAGAGACGTGCGTTGCCGTCAGTAACCGACGGTACGCCGGCGATTGAGACGGAGACGTCGTTTACGGGATCTGACACCTCAGAGTAGGAAACCCGGATTCGGCTTGGCGTTGCACCCAGTTTTGAAAACCGTGCAGACAAGCCTATTAAATCCTGCTGATCAATAACAAGTTGGGCGTGTTCATGAATCAACTCCCCATTCTCGTCGCCAACACCGTCATGCACCTGGGATGTACGTCCCAATTCTTGCTTGTGGCACGAATCTTGCAACTGATCGACTCGAATATGGTGCCTAGTCAGTCCAGAATGGCCATCCGACCAGGACAAATCAAAATCGTAAGGTACGACGGGGATTTCAGATGTATGTGATCCGGTTGGGCAGTATGGGTCAGTATTGCAGTGGTCCGTTCCCCCGCTCACCGTGGTCCTTAGAGATGTAGTGAGCACATGACTCGGTCTTACCCCCAGATATTCCAAATATAATCGAACAGAATTCCCTGACTGTGCAGCTCCGCCTGCCACCAATTCACTTACGAGAGCACCATACTTCACATAATGCCCGCCTTCAATTACGCGTTCAGGGTTTCGCAGAGTGGAGGCGGGCTTAGTCCAGATCCTGAATCCGCTGCCTGAATAGAAAGTAGGCCCACAGTCTAGGGACTCCTCATCGGAAAAAACAGACGGAGGTGCATTTATATAAAATGAGATTCTTACGTCCAGACAAGAAGGGAAGCCCTCCCAAGAGACATCGAACGGCACAAACTCTCCACTGTCCAAATCAGCAAAATCGACCACGCCATCACTGTCCAGATCCCCGGTATTGGCCGGAACGATTAAAGTAGCCTCTGAGGAGGTGACATTACTACGAACAACATTATAGCATTCCTCTTGAGAATAATTGTAATCGCTGCAAAGATCCGAGCCGGGAATATGAAAATCCGCACTAACTCGATAATGCCCTGGTGCAGACATATCCAGAACGATTTCAGATCCAGACTGAGAGGAGGGACCTGAACCAGGGCCTTGGACTGACCAAGAAACGTTCACCTGCCTTTCCATTGGGATCAGGTGCGATCCAGGTCCATCGTAACATTCACCGGCTGCAGAAATTGCACGGTAGTGTATAACATAGGCGGGGCCTGAAACCTCAAATCGAAAAATGCCTTGCTCTTCATCCACCGGAATTCGAGTGAAGTGCAGTTGGTGTAAAAATCCGAGTAGTCGACCTCCGTTAGGATCCATACTTATTCCAAAACAACTTGTGTGGTCGGAAGGAGGACATCCTGGGATTCCGGGATTTGTCCCGCCATTTGTATTATGACCGCCACCGGTTGTTTCTGGTGGTGTTCCTTGTGGTGTTCCTTCTTGTGCGACCGTGACAAAAGACAAACCTCCACCTACTATGAAGGATAAAATTACTACCAACTTATACAAATTAACCATAAAACACTCCTGAAGATTCTTTAAATCACCAATGATTAGTCTGGTCAAATGAAAGAAAGTATTTTTTGACAATGATGGCACATCAAGCACGCACAATAGCGGCAGGTGACCACTAATGACGCCCTACTTCCACTGCCGAACGCTCATTCCGGATTTCTGCCAAGAGCGGATGTAGTCGATTTGGAAAGCGGTGGGGAGTTGCTCGTCTTGTGGGAGCTTTTCCGGGCTGATTGGCATGCAGTGGAAGGCGATGCGGGTATCTAAATGGTGGTGCTTGTTTTCGACCCGTCGGACCTCCACGCCATCCAAGAAGTATGTGATCTCGTCGGATGTCCATTTGAGGCCATATACGTGGAAGTCTTCGTTGAGAGGGAACGGGGCGTACCATACCCCTTTTTGGTGGATTCCTTTTTCGAGGCCTGGCGCTTTGAACATGCGCGAAGCCATCTGCAGTTGGTTGCGCTTTCCGGACTGCTTGCCTTGGAGTTCAAATATGTCGATGCTGCTGGCGGTATCATCCTCATAGCCGGTGTGCATCACCCATTTGCTTTTGACCGCAAAGTCGATCGGCTTGGCTCTGACTTCAAAATATCCGTATTGGGCGCGCTTGCGGTTCATGACCGAGGCCGCGCTGTAGCCGTCAAATTTCTCGTCCTCCAACCATTCGGGCCGTTTGTCCTGGCGGAAGGTCAGGTTGAGGACGCCGTTTGATACGGAGACGTTATTGGTGGAGAAGAACGCGGGGGCCTGTCCAAGCCAATCGGGGTTGACTTTGAACCACTTGTCCTCGTCGAGCTGGTCCCCTTCAAACTCGTCGGACAATTCAGCAACCATGGTCCAGCCCTCTTCGTTTGACTGGTCGGAGAGAGGGAACTGCTCATTGGAGCGTTCAGGCGGATTTTCAAGGATACCCCGACGGGTCCAGCCGTTGCGGTTGGCGGCGATGGTTGCGCCCCACTTTCGGGAGAGATAGTCCCGAACCGCAGAATATTCGGTTTCGGTGGTAAACTTACGTCCGTAGACAAGGATCTCACAAATCTGGCCACGGAATTTATTGCCGCCCAGCTTGACGTTGCCGCCAATGGCGAAGACGCCGAGGCTACGGTTGTTATCGCGTTGCTCAGTAACGACCGGATCGTAGGCCTGCCCGCCTTTTCCGGTGATCGCAGAATGGGCAAAACTGGGCCAGACATTGTCGTCCTCGGTGCCGCCGTCCCAACTGGAATAGAGGCGCTGCCACGCCTCGTCGCTGGCAAATTTATCAGAGCGTGTAGATACGATGAAAACGGTGAGGGGGCCGGGCGACGGCCGAAGCGGGGCACCGATGAACATTTCCTCTCCGGTGAACTCCAAGACGTGCCGGCCCGCCACTTTTTTGGAGCCAATCTTGATGGCAGTGGAGTCGGCCTCCACGTGATTGCCATTTCCGGATCGATCGGCCCAGGTTTTGATTTTCTTGGCCCCCTCTTCCGCGCCGGCCTGGTCGGCGTCGAGCCAGAGAAGAAGGTCTTGTTGTGGGAGATCCGCTTCAAGCAACGTGACGTCCACGATTTTATCCGAGGACGAACAGGACGCTAAACATCCCACAAGAGAGAGCATCGCCAGAACCTGGAGAGCTCGGAGAAAACGAACGGACGAAGAAGGAGTAAAGAAGGCGGGAGGGTGTTTCATAAGCGGCTGGCGGTCTGAATTCTGAAAGCAAGGCTGTGTTTAAAGGGGGGCAGTCGAAGCAGCATCCCATCGTGAAGGTGCTTTGGGGACTGGGTGGCGATGATGGCTCCCGTTCCGGTATCCCAAAAGGTGACGGTCGATCCTACGGGAAAGGGAGGAAGGCGAAGTGCCACGTCATGCTTGAAGGCATGATCAAATTCCCGTTCCTCGCGGGTTTCAGGTCCGGGGCGGGGAAGCGCGGGAAACTTGCTGGGAACCTTCGGGGCAACAACCGGAGCGGGGTTGTCTTCGGCTCCGTCGATGGGAACCTCCTTGATTAAAGGGAAGACCGCTTTCTCGACGTACACCCATCCGTCGAGCAAGGTAGTTTGGTCAGGTAATGGCGAGTATACCTGATAGTATCCTTGAATACTGGCTCGGTGGATCCCCTTGGCTTGCACGCGGTAGGTGGAAGAGACCTTCCGTTTGTCGACACCAGAGGCAAACGCTGTGAAGGCCTTGTAGATTGGATATAAATTTTCCCGGTCGGCAAAAGAGTACCACCAGAGGAACGGGGCGTTGGCCGAGTCAAGAAAGAGGGAGGACCAAAGTCCCGCGTGCACATCTGCCGCCACCTGCTGGCGGCTTGAACCATACGGGCTGCCACCGAACTCCCAGGTGGCGTAGGGAATGCTCTGGGCGGTCTGGTCACGATCGTTGTAAAAGACAGAGTTCATGGCTGAACCCATGCTCGGGCCGTAGGCGTTGACCCCGTAAAAGTCGATTTCGGGGGCGAGCGGGAGTTCCGGATCGACGTTGCGCATATCGCGCGAGTAGTGGCATGAAATCAGGTGATCGTTGGGGTCCTTCGCCTTCAGATACGAGGCGGTATCCACATGCCAGTTGCGCATTTCTGGGCCTCCGCCAAAGCCCGTAGCAGAGCCCATGAGGTCTGCCTTTGATGCAAGTTCGATGGCCATGAGGTGCGGGTCGTGCCCCCAACGCGCGATCAGGTAGTCGAGTTTTTTCTGATACACATCCCGCGCCTCCACAGAGGTGAAGAACGCGTCAGGTGTTTGCACCATGCCACCGTTTTTCTTGTTGTAAGGGTTCTCTTTCCATTGGGCGTCGGCAAAGGTGCTGAATTTGCCATGGTTCTCCAGAGAGAGATGAATTCGGATTCCGTTGGCGCGCGCCAGGTCGAACAATTTGTCCAATTGCCAGGCGCGACCGAGATGAAAGTCGGTAAGTCCGTGGCAGCCTGGGTAGGAGCTGTCCCACTCGAGTTCCAGCCACGATGGCGCCATCCAGACTACCGCGGTATTTCCTCCGGCGGCGCCCAGCTTGGCGAAAATGCGTTCGTATAGGTAAGTGCCCTCGTTGCCTTTCTGAATGTAGTCGGGGCCGAACACTTTTTCACTCTTGGTATCGATGGGGCTGTGGACATTTAGTCCGACCGGGTAGACATTCCCGCCGGTGCTGTCCTCGAATAGTTTGGCATGCGTCGTGGAGAGTCTGACGAAGGTCGTCGGCGACTCCGCCTCGATGCATTCAAAATGGTAGTGGGCACTCCAGCTTTCCAAGCCGGGCTGACGAACAGCGACGCGAAAACGGTAGCGGCCGACCTCAGTTGGGCAGTAGCGGAACCGCCAATTGAGTGGGCCTTGCGCCTGGAGGCGCTCGTTGAGTCCGTCCTCCAAGGACCGCTGGAAGTCTTGATACAGGAAGCCGTGCACCACATTGGTGACGCCACTCGGGGCAACCGTTTCCAGCATGACCTGAGCGTTCTCCGGATCGAAGTAGTTGCCGGAAGGCAGACCGGAGATCGTGAAGCGGGGTTCGAAGCGTCCGAAGACAGGAATGTTGGTCGCGGGAGCTTCGAAGGAGACGATTTTCGCCGGTTCAGAGACGGGCGGTGTGGGTTTGAATTGGGTCTCAAGAAGCCGGCACGTGACCGCCTCCTTCGATTTGCAGAGGAATGAAAGGCCGAAGCGGTCGCAGCGGCGTCGATACGTCTCACTCCAGACTGCTCGGTGATCGAGCGCACGGATGTCGGCGTTGCTTTCGTCCAGTTCGTAAGTGAACTCGAGTGCCCCGTCGATTTTTTGGAAAGAGCTGGGGGGCAGTTGAAAGGAAAAGCCGTCCTTGTCGCTCACTATGCCGTGAGGATACTCCTCTGGGGACAGAGAACGATTGGAGGACAAGCGGACGGTTAGCCGCCCAGGACCTATCGTAGAGAGATTTAGTGGATAGGTCAGCAGATCTGAAGACTTCGAAGCGTTGAAAGTGCCACGCCATTTCCCTCCGATCTGCTGCCAGATACCCTCTTTCGCTTTCCACATTTGGTTTAAAAAGGGAGGCACAGGGAGGGGGGCTGGGGAGGGCTGTTCCCAGCGGTAGCGGATGGCTTCGCCGTCCTTGTTGAGCAGAGGCGATTCCTGTACGGTGGAGGACCTACCGACTTGATCTTCCAGCCATTCCGAAAGCTCCTTGGCATGGGTTGAGATGGGGGCGGAGGTATAGAGGAAGCCGTCCGAGGTATAGCGGCCCTGCCAGTTTGACCCGCGGGTACATCTCTCATGTACGTCCAGAAGTTCGAACATGCGTTGGGAGCAGGTTTTCCGGATAGCCTCCGCCACGGCTTCGGAGTAGTCGGGATGGGTCAGGAGGGGGGTGGGTGTAGCAAGAGCGATATGGGCGCCGGGCACACGTTCCTCGAAATAAAGGCCCAAGGCGCAAAGGCCGCGGGCAATTTGCTGTGGGGGTTCGTTCCACAGCAGGGCCTGGCGGGGAGGGAAGAGGACAATACGGGAGCCATCAGGAGGGGCCAGGGCCTTTACCTTGGTGCATCCGTTCACCACACAAACGGAATCTTCCTTGTGGAAGAACTGGGGATCGCAGTGTGGTCCTGCATCAAACGTGAGTCCGTTGACCTGCCCAAGGACGATGCTGTCGCTTTTGTCGGCGAACTTCGGTTTGGAAGGTTTGAAAAATCCCCACTTTTTCTTCTGCTTTTTCGGTGCGGGGAGAATCAGGCTGACGGCTTGTCCATCTGAGTTTCTGAGCAGGCCTTGTTGATCGACCTGTAAGTCGGTCATTTGCTTTAGATGGACACGCTTGGTTCCGGCCTCAGCCAGTTCTTCGACAAAAATGAAGGTAGACTGGGCGTCGGTCTGTGGAACTGCGGTTGCCAGCAGAAGCAAGGCGAGGCCGAGCGTGCGGATTTCTCTGAGCATGGTTTCTTCCAAAAGCGGAGGACTCAGTTTCCTTGGCGTCTGATAACGCTCCAGACGGATCCTTCCTCCAGCAAGGCCTCCGGATTGACGTCCGCTCCGAGCGCACTTTCCGACAGTCCAATCAGGTAGTGCCCGCTTCGGTTGGTCCTCTGTTGCCAACCTAATTCTGCCAAGGGATTGGAAAAGGCCACGATCATTTCTCCGTAATTGAGAGCGGATTCGTAATTCTCCAGTTCATATTCGTTTGCACCGAGGTAGGTTCTCGCCACCTGCACATAGGGATTGGTGTCACCAGTGGCGATCGCAGCACGGAAGAGTTCACGGGAGTGTTCGGGCTCACGTGAGTGATTCATGGTGGCGATATTGGTTAAGAAACTGGATCGGTGAGTGTTTTGCTGGTCCATGACAGCAAGAACCTCGTTAATTCGTTCCCTTCCTGCATCTCGTTGACCCGAGAATGTAAGGCTTCTACCCAGATTGTAAGAGAGGCCTAAATACCGCGTCAACTCCGCGGGTTGCATTACGGAGGGAGCGAGAGTGTTTTCCTCCAAGGCTCTTGAGGCGACTTCAATGACGGTTGCGTGATCGCGCTCGATCCCAAAGGCTCTGGCGATTTCTTCTGCCATCGCGAAACGCCGTGCTGGATCCATGTTGGGAGCTTGGGCGTTGAATCTTTCCTTGGCGATTTCCAAGCCAGTTTCGGCCCAGTCATCATACCCCTGTCGTTGAAGGCTCTGAGCCATGAAGATGGTTTGCTTTACGTCGCGGACTTTCCTCATGGATTCCATAATGGAAGCGTCGAGGCTGGCTGCATCATCAGCGAAGCCGTCAATGTTTTCCATGGCGGTTTGCATCCCGACAATCGCCCAGGTGTGGGCGACCCAGTCGTTCCGCACGAGATGGTGCCCCATTGCATCTTGGAAGGCCACGGCACCCAGACGCGCCTCGCCCTGACTGACGAGGCTTTCTCCCCACCTGCGATGAGCTTCGTTTCCAGACCGGCTGCCCAGGCCAAATTCGGCAGCGCGTTCATAGGCGAGCCCAGCGGTTTCCATTAATTCGAGTCGCTCCAAGGCACTGCCGAAGAGAAGTCCCATATCGGCAGAAATCATTTCCGCCGTCTCAAGGAAGTCAGTGATTTCATTGACCATGGGGGTTACATCGTCGCCGGCCCGAAAGTGAGCTTCCAAGGATTTCAAATAGTCTTTTTGCCGACGGTTCAATCCGCGGTCATCTTCCGCTAGGAGTTCTCCCCATAGCTCGGTTGCTCCCTCAAAGTCCCGTCGCAATAAGGCGTAATCTGCCAGTCGCTCCAACGCGCCGGTTCGAAGTTGGGCATCATCCGATTCGCTCAAGACCTGTAGTTCATCGTACCAAGTCCCCAGATCATGCTTTTTCACGACATCTGCGAGTTGGAGAGCGATGTTGGCGAATTGTGGATCGGTCAGATCAAGAAGCGCCATTTCCCGAGCGAGTTGCGCCCCCTCGAAGTCGCCCATACGGTAGAGCGTATCGACCCATTGTTTGTACAACTTTCCGCTGACGTGAAAACGCGGACCACCTTCACTCAGGGCCGACGCAAGTACGTCACTTGCTTTCGAGAGTTGCCCGGCATTCAGATAATGTTTTGCCATGCGTTCCGCTTGATTTTGACCGACCTTAGAACCTGATTGGATGAGTGGGTCCAATACTGCGTGGGCCCGATCAAGCTCGTTCATACGAATCGCAGCCTCGGCCAGCTTTTTTCGAGCGTTCGTCTCTTCGGTTTCGGATAAAGACGCTTGAAGGAATTCCTCGGTCATTTGATCCAGTGCGCGGAGTGCTTCATCCCCCCGTTCCAATAAATGCAACGCTTGTATCCGCTGGATTCCAGCTTCCATGCGAATGTCGTCTGACACATCGTCAGCAAAATAGGCATCCGTGAAATAGGTGAGCGCTGTTTCATACGCACCGTCTCGGAGAGCTTGTTGACCGAGGAAAATCCAAGATTTGACCCGATGATTGGGATCGGGGCTTCGCGTGAGTTGGTTATATCCTTTCAACAAGCGCTTGGTTTTATCGGCAGATCCTTGGAACACCCGATCACCCGGGTGCTGAAAGACGAGATCTTCGTAGAGTTTTTCGAATGGTTTTACAGACTTCGTCTTTGCTCGGGGCGATTCGTATTGCTTGAGCATGACCTCGCGCACCGAAGGTGTTTCAGGGGAACTCCTCATGGAACTTGTTGCGTACCAAACGGCCACAAGAAGCACCGCCATTCCGAGCAAACCAAATCCTGTTGCCTTCTGCATCCTCATCTCCTATTCATACGCATGCGGGATCGTTCCCGCAAGAGGAAACAAATTGCTCCACAAATGAAAATCGCGATCATCACTTTTGCCTGTCTTCTCAGTGTTTCCGTGGCCGACACCACCTTCATCATCGAAACGACAAATACCAAACAAGAGTATCGTGGCATGGGGTGTGGGACGATTTTTTACAGCAAACACATGACGTCCTTCAGTAAGAGCGGGAAAGACAAGCTGCAGAATCGGTTTTACGACGACATCTTCAAGGAGGTGAGGACGGACTATCTTCAAGTCATGATTCCCCCCGATTTGGAGCCCGTAAACGACAACGAGGACCCCTACAAGATCGCGTTCCCAGCAACGAATTTCGTCGCGAACGCCAGTAAATTGGCCATCTGCAAGGCGGCCAAGGAACGCCGCCCAGAGATGAAAATTTACGCCACCCTGTACACGCCTCCAGCGTGGATGAAAACCAATGGAGCCGTGAGTGGTGGTGGCGAAGCCTACGGCACCTACAAGAAGGGCTTCGGCTTGGAAGTGTGTGAATATGTGTGGGCTTATCTGATCCACATGCACGATGAAGGCGTGCCGGTCGACTATCTCAGTTTATGCAATGAATCTGATTGGGGACACAGCCAACCCAGCTACTATTTGACTCCCGAGAACCATGCCAAAATCCACAAGACCTACTTCGACTATGCGGATAAAATAAAGCTGCGGCACCCCGATGTGAAGCCACCCAAGGTAGTCGGCCCCAACATGTTGAGTGCACGCGGGGCGGCGATGAAATATTGGCCGGCCATGAAGAGATTGAAGGTGGATACAAAGATGAGTGTGCTGGCCAGCCACGACTACCATCGCAGCTCCAAACGCTGGACGCAGCTCCGTAAAGTTGCAGGGGAAGAACGTGACGTCTGGTGCAGTGAATGGAGCTACCACCGAGAAGACAAGTCACCTGACCTGATTGTCAGTGCGACCGAATTCTGGGCGCGGATGATTGAGTGCTTCAACGACGGGGTAAATGCATGGCACGCGTACGATTGGGCCTACCCGCCGCGCCAGGCGGGTGAAGCTTTTACCCACATTCAATGGGGTAAATCCTACCATAAGCCGAGGAGTTACTGGGCCTTCAAGCAATGGTGTAACGCCCTCGAACCCGGAATGGACGTAGTCCAGTCCTACGCCCTCGGGGTACACAAAGTCCATGTCTGTGGGTTTTTGTCCCCAGATAAAAAGACACTTGTTGTGCACATGGTGAATTTGGAAGACGAGGAGGTAAAGACCAAATTGAAGGTTAAAGATTTCGGCCCCTACCGATACACCACCCAGCGGACCTCCAGGACCGAAACAATGAAGGAGACGCCCGAGGAACCCGGTAACGATTCGCTTGAGCGCGTCATGCGGCCGCGTCAAATGGTGACCTATTTCATGAAGAAGAACCAGTAGTGTAGTGCCTGACTCGAGAAGGCGCAAACGGTGACCTTTGAGGCCGATGACAGACACGATTCCTCGTGGCAATGGGGGCATTGCCTCATTTCCGTGTTTTTAAATCCCGCAAAAGAGAGGGAGGTATCCGACACTTTTACTTTAAAAACGCACGGGGGGATGGGGTACCCGGGGGGTGGGGTCGAGTTTTTGTCGGCAAGTTTAGGGGGAATTTATAACCGCGCATGTTTTAAGCGCGCCTTTCTACCTGAGTACCTTTTGGGTCCATCTTTTGCCGTGCAGGTTTTACTTACCTACATTTTAACCGCCCATGTTCAGGCACGGATCTTTAGGCACGGATCTTTTGCCTAAATCTTTTCCACTCCCATCTTTCGGTCACGCACTCTTTTGCCACGCTTTTTGGGGATTCTTTTGCCAGCGCATCTTTATACCCGCCTCTTTAACGACGTTTCCTTTGGGCGCACCTGTTCCCGCATATTCTTGGTCGCTGACCTTGGGGTGTTAAAAGCCGGCGGCCAATGCGAGCCACACTACGAGACCCTGATGCTCGGGTGAACGAATTCGACACCTCGATCGGTGGTGTCGTTAGGGGCAGTCGCCGCGGTTGACTACATCCACTCGAGTTCGTCGTCTTCCTCGTCTGGGGCTTTCGCTTTCGTCAACCTGCCTTCAACGGCAACGACCTTGTTTATGACCTCAGCGGCTTCCTTAAGGATCTTGAGCCTGGCATGAGGGTTGGCTTCTAGCGCGGCGTAGTGGACGCACTCATTCGCCTGCTGAGTGATCTCCTCTATGATCGCTCGGTTATCCCTTGGACCAGCCTCAGCGATGCGCTGCGTTACAGTTTCGCGTTTCTCGGCCTGTTCCTGACGGTAGCGTTCTTGGGCTGCTCCTAGAACTTCAGGATCAGCGCGCCAGATGGAGACGCTGCGTTCAGCGCAGCCGAACTTTTGGGCGACGGCCAGAAGGGTCATGGAGGGATAGAGGGAGAGCAAGACGGCCTCGACCTTTTGCTCGTGTGTGAATGCGTTGGCCTTCTGGGTCATTGGATCTTTGGGGTGGGGTTTTCAGGCGCGAATAGAAAAGGAATGGCTGAGTGAACTTGCTGGGCAATGTGCCATAGCGCAATAATTAACATGATTAATCATATTAATATATACATATCCATGTGAGAATTGAAACTAGCCTGGAGAGAAGGAATGGCTTCGACGAAGTGCGACGACATATCATCATCAGAAATGTACTCTATAAAGCTGACGAGTAATTCTAGGTGGGCCAAGGATCCTTGCGCATTCCATGCGAGAGACTACTCGCCCCGCATGATGATATCGTCTTATGCATGTAGGGGTTATCTATTAATGTGATTAATATGATTAATCCTGCCCATTACACCTCACCTACCTATCTATTAATGCGATTAATCTGATTAATTATGCTCGCGGCATCTCATTGACCCGTTGATAAAAGAAGGTTCATCGACCCTTTTGCGCTGGCTTTGACGGTTTGGATCTTGGCACTCAAGGATTCCGACATGGCGTTGGTGATGCGGCTGTCCATTTAGGCGAGGATGCCGAGATGTCGCTTCAAGGTCTCAGCCGCCTTCCGGATGGGTTCGATTTGGGAGCGCCGAGCCCACCTAGTACCACAAGTCAAAGTATTTATGGGCGCACGCTTTGCTCCGGAATGACCATCTCAAGGCCTCCTTGATCGCCCATGCCCGGCCCACTTTGAGCCCGACCCTGATTAGTTGCGCGCGCCGTACAAGTTGGGTGGCTCTGACCTCATCCACCTCCAGCGCACGCCCGTTCCAAGATCCTTGAAGTCGGTCAATAACATGAAGCCCGAACCGCCGCCACCGGCCCCGCCGACGCGGCCAAGATCGAGGCTGGCATCCGCGGCTGCGGCGTCAGCGACATCGACAACGATGGCGACGCCTGAGGCAACTCAGATGCTTCTGGCCGCGGCGGAACGGCTTATAATCCAGACCAATGTGTTCGACGTCTTCCTGCCTCGACGTTCCCGTCGGCGATTCAAAGCCCGCGTCATGATCGGCTGCAATGTCGAGCCAAATGTAATCAATTCGATTTATTGAAATACAGCCCGCGGGTCGGCCGACCTGGTTTCCCGGGGATCTTTCGCTGCTCCCATGACCCGAACCCGTGCTTCGACAAGCTTTTGAGTAGCGCCTCCGCCTCGTTCCGATCCGCAGCCCATTTGGTCTTGCTCACCATATAGGGAGTCACGTGGTCTTTGTCCTTGGACCTAGCAATTTCCATCAGGTCAGTGAATTGAGTTTCCATCGCTTGCCGTCTGGAGCCCTCGAGAGCCATCATTTGCTGCTCCGCGAACCAACGCATCAGACCAATTGCTGCGCCCATCGTATCCTCCCCGATCTCCGTCAGTGTAAACCCTCCTTGCGCTTCGACCATGTGCAGGACGATCGCCAACCGAGAGGCAATTTCCCCATGCCGGGCATAGAATGAACCAACATCGGGACTCTTATTCGCACTGCCCAACGACTCCTGATGGTAGGCGGCGTGAAGTGCTTTGGCTTCGTCAGAGAGAGTCAGGCACCATGGTTCCTTCTTGTCACGATAACGGACAATATTCTCGAGTATTCGTGCCCATTCCCGCTTGATCTCCTCAGCCACATCGCGGTCTTTAGGCAAACTCCACCTCCGTGGCCCTTTGGTGAAAAGGCATCTTGCTAGGAATCCGGAGGTCTGAAGTGACTCGTTTTCCCAAAGCTTTCGACCCAAGTCGGGCTGAATCGCCCAGAAAAGCGTCAGGCATGGTTTCTCGATTTGAACAGACTCGCGCGTGATTCGATGGACCTGACAGGAGTCACCAGAAAAGGCCTTCACCAAAAAGTCATCATCCGTCATGCCGCTTTTATACTGGCCGAGAATATTCTGAACGCAGGCCCGAGCGTCTGATGACACCGAAAAGATGTCTCCGCCGGCATCCTGCGTCAATTTTGTTAGTGCTTCTGAAGTAGCGTCTTCAACCGTCCAAATCGGTGGCCGGGCCTTCTGCTCAGCCTCTTCAAGAGATCGCAAAAGGTCTGCGAGATCTTCAGCGGTAACATCTTTGCTGTTTTTAATTTTTTTAATTTTTGCTTCAAGAATCTGTTTTTCCGCCTCTGCGTTTCGTCTCGCATTTTCGCCTTTCAGCAACGCTTCCTTTTCGAGTTCTCGAAAGGGGCCAATAATTTCCTTTGCCGCGGCAGACTTCCCAGTGCCTGAATCAGCCTCAGTCACCAAATATAGATTTGGGGCGGTCTTATATGGCGGATTGGATAGTTGGATCTTCGAGCCAGGCGCTGCCGCCACGGTAGCCAGTGCCATACCCGCGGGGATCTCAGCGGGCATATTGAACACATCCGCCACTTCCTGTACAATATCCCGCATCACTTTGGGGAGAAGACCCACCGGGAATGGCGCTGGTTCCTGATCAGATTCATCAGTTTCTTTGGTTCGTGCCTGACCTTCGATCGGTAGTGGTTGATCATCGAGAATGGTGTGTTGATTGGTGCTCACGACAAGAACCCTCCCCAATCGCCGTCCCACCGGCCTTGGTCTTGATCGAGGTATAACAGGTCTTGGGTCTTCCCTTTATCATGTCGCAGGGCCCCCGGCAGTCGGCCTAACCGCGAAGCCGTTTTACACGCGGGATCAGCACCCAGAGGCCGGAAGACTCTCTCGAATGTTTGGTGTGCAACGATTTCTTGCCAATCCTCCAAGGTGCGGATGTCGCGAACTCGCAACCAAGCATGGATCGATTTACCCCCACTGTAAACGAGTGCCACGAGAGGTAGGTCGACCGCTGAGAAGAATGCCAACTGTCGCTCAATCGGCTTAGTTTCCTCGTCATCGAACTCTAGGAGGCAATAGCGAAAGTCGGCGACATTTGCATTGCCTCGAAACGTTGGTTCCCCGCTAACGGAAGTTCGTTTTTGACCATCTAGCGGGTTGAGGCATATCAGGGGCGGAAGCTCTTTGGCAGCTTTGCCGGCGAAGTATCGCTCCCATTCGGAGCTCTTTCGGAGAGTCTTGCCAATGACACTTCGTTGGCACCTTTTCCCGCAGAACACAAATTCCTAAGGGTGGTACACGTTTCTGATAAAGGCTGCCGCCAGTTCCCCACCCTCAAGGCCGCCAAGAGGATAACGTGAGCGCTGCCGAAGGCTTTGAACCGTTGCCCCATCCCCCGCATTAGCTATCTCATCAAACCGTTCAGTGAGGTTGGACTGCAATGGCATAATCTTGCGGCGCTTCCTGGCCTTATATGGCCGGTTTGGTGCCCCGAACGCTCTCGCAACCGCCTGAAAGACCTCTGATTCCCTACGGTGGGGACATCCGCCCGGAGTGAACCGAATGATGTCAGCTACAGCTTTCCGCTCCGAAATTTCAGCAAATTTGGCAAGCCATGCCACGCTCATGAGATACTGGTGCCATCCAAGTCCTTTACCCGGTTGGGGTATTTTTCTCAGCGCATCCTGATAGTTCGTCAGATTTCTATATAGTCGCTTAGCATGTTTCGCTGGGCTCTTCATTTGAAGCCTCCGGAATCACGATAGTCATGTTACTGGATGCGTTTTTGATACGCACCAAAGTATCGTTGAGATCCACATAGAAGGGCTTGAGCTTTTTTGGCTTCCAGTGGTCTATTGAGGAACGCACGCCATATTCGACCAAGAGCCAGCCGTTGCGCGCGTTGAGAAAGGCTAGCGCGGACGGGCTAACCCGGATTTCGAAATTCGAAAGTCGAAGAAGATAGCATTGGTAGCGTCCCCCTTTCATCATTCTGACAACTCGACAAATCTCGGATGTCGGAATGGATTTGAGGACATTGCGTTTGACCACGAACATCATCAGCGTGCCTCCTTGGCGGTTGATAAATCCATCTCCGCATCGGCTTCATCAGCTTTTCGGTACAGATACTCGATTAGAGACTCGTATATGATGAGCCGTGTGCCGCGCTGTGCATACTTATTGAGCTTGTGCAGGAAGGACCTTACCGGAGGGGCGAAGTCGTTTCGCGCTGTCGGCAAAATGAGTTCGTTCAAGCTGCCCCTTGTCATCCCTGTATGTGGACAACGTTCTCCAGGCCGGGGAAGCCGTATAAACTGGGGCGTGTTATCTGAGTCACTTCTGTTCTTTTTTGTCATGCATGAGCGATGCCAGAATGGTTGGGGTTCCTCCCAGATAAGCTGACTTGAAAGCTAGCTTTATCTTTTTACCATGATCGCATCTTGCTGATAACAAGTAGCTTAAGGTGGGGAAGGCGGCGCTGGTAGCATAACGCCTTTTGCAGTCGGCTGAGTCGTTTCCGCCGGCCGGCCCGGGGGACTTTCGCATACTCCTGAAAGTTCTGGATGTCGTGATACTGGACCACTCTGCCCCCATTCCTGCCGCACAAAGTCCTCGGTGAACTCTCCGATTCCAGCAGATCCAATACGCGGTTCACCGATCCGCCAGAACGGCCTTCTGCAAATGCTTGGCCATCTTTTCGATACTGGGCCGAACCTCCGCCGACTTCTCGTTATAGACGATCCACAGTCGCTGCTCGAACGCCTTTAGCTCCTTGAACTCCTGCACATGCATTTTACTCGACTGCATAAAGGCGAAAATCTTTGGCAAGATCCCTGCCGCCACCCCGGACTCGACCACCTCCTGCACATGCCGAAATGAGTAGGCCTTGAAGGTCAGCGCTGGATCGACCGCCGCACGTTCGCGACACTCGGTCAGCTTCCTGGTAAAACGGCCTGTCCCCGAACGGGTCGCAAACGGCAGCGCCAAAAAGGTCTTCCAGTCTTTCGGCGCTTTCTTGCTCAGCTTTTTCGGGGTCACCGCCACATAATCCATCTTGCCAATGTCCAGGGCCGCCAGCCCTTTGGGTTTCACAGCGCCCGAATACACCCCGATCTCGTAACGGCCACTGTTCAATCCCTTCAAAACCCCTGTCGTGCTGTCGCCCTCGAACACGAAAGACTTCCTCGGAAACATCC
>Ga0114953_1000890_pt1 | contig 21593 bp, 19 predicted proteins | sample SidtaG_FD_87298 | JGI IMG/M metagenome (GOLD analysis project Ga0114953, IMG submission 87298) | Marine algal microbial communities from Sidmouth, United Kingdom - Sidmouth_Male2 metaG | ecosystem: Host-associated > Algae > Red algae > Unclassified | place: Sidmouth, United Kingdom | collected...
AGCTGGCGGGCCGACGCGCCGATGGCGACCAGACCTTGACTGTCACCGGCTCCCGGGAGGATCGAAAGTTTGCGTCGATCTTCGGGCGCGATGGTCGGATCATGGCGGTGTTCGGATTCAACCGGCCGCGCCACGTCATGAAATTTCGTCGGCTGATTGCGGCCGGCGGATCGTGGGACCAGGCACGGGAACTCGCCGATGAGATGGGCTGAGCCCGCGGTCGATGATCCTCCGGTGGTGATCTCGTCGGTGGCGTTCTGGCTGGTCCGCAACGCGTCATCGTGAGAACTCTGTCCTGGAGGGGGTGCATGGCGGCGGTACTGCTGGGATTGGCCGCGGGGTGCGCGCCTCAGGGGGGCCTGGATGCGGTGGCCCTTGAAGCCCAGCTTGAAAGTGGGATCCGTGGCCAAATCGCCGCTGCGTTTCCCGAGGTCGATGCGTCCGCACTGTCGGTCACCGTCACCTGCCCAACCGACATCCAGCCAGCGGACGAACCAGCAACAGTGCGGTGTTCGGCCGAGTTGGATGGTCAGGTCGTCGACCTGGACGTCATCGTTGGAGGACCCAACGGTGCTGACGCCGTTGAAGCGTCGATCGTTGAGCCAATGGTCAGTGCATTGCAGGTCGAGCAGTTGCTGGCCGCCAACTTCGGAGCGGACCTGGGAGTGCCCACCAGTGTGTCCTGCCCCAACCCGGTGATGTTCCTTCGGTCAACGGACGCAATGAATTGTGAAGCCACCGACCCGCTGGGCACCACCCGCGTGTTGCGGGTGACGGTGGACGCAGCCGGTGAGGTGGGAGTGACCCTGGCTGGTTGAGCGTCAACCAGGGAGGTGGGCGGCCAGCACCGGCGCGACCCGAGCCCGAAGGTCAACGTTGATGGCGAGTCGCTCAAGATGCTGGTCCACGGTGAGCTGAGCCTGGGGAACCGGATGGTCAGCCAGGAACGTCGCAATGTCTGATGCGATCTCGGGCTCGGACAGCGAGCGGATGCCGCCGAGCATGCGCGGGATGGCGTTGTTGGGGAACAGGTCGTTGATCTGATCCCACCGCTCCTTTATGAACTGCCAGGCCGCCGCCCCGTGCTTGCGATTCTGCAGAGCGGTGCCCAACACATAGGGCGCATCCTGGGTTCGGATCGATCCGTCAATTGTCATGTTCAGCAGCGTGTCGAACTCTGCTCGACCTGGGAATGCGGCCAGCGCATACATCGTGCGGCGTTCCTCCTGAGGAGTGGTGGCCTGACCGAAGCGGCTGCGCACGGCGGCGAACTCTGCTGCGGTCCCGTGATGCGCAACGATGCTCAGCGCCGCAGACCGAACGCTGGGATCGGTGTCCTCATCAGCATTGAGTTTCCGAGCGATGGCGATGACGTCTTCATCTTCGCCCAGGTTTCCCAGCGCCCGAAAGATGCCCGACCGGAGCTCGTTGGTGCGGTCGTCTTCTCCAGCTCCGCGCACGGTGCCCAGCCGGTCAAAGTGGGGTCGAAGCATGGTGCGAGTCAGCGCCGCCACCTTCGGTCGATCTGCGGCGGTGGCCAGATGATCGAGCGCACCGAGGATGCCCAGTACCCGCTGCCAGACCGACACGTCGGTCTCATCGTCGAAGTGGCCGAGCGCGTCGATGGCGTCGGCCACAGTTGCATCGCCGCTCACCACCTGAGCCCAGAGGTCATCGAGAACGCTGTACCGCTCAATTGGTTCCAGAGCGTTCAGATTGCCCAGCAGCGCGGCCCGCAGGTCGGGGGAGTACGAGACCCGGTAGAAACCGTTGGCCGAGGTATTCACCAGGACCCAGTCCGGCGCAGCGTCCGGGCCGACGTCCACGGTTGGCCCATCGAGCAGCACGCGGCTGGTTGATCGCTCTCCGGCGGACCCACAAGTGATCATCACCGGCACGCCCCACTGGCTGTCGTCGGGTTCGCCGGCGTAGCGGAACTTTTTTTGGGACAGTCTGAGCGTCTGGTCATCGGCGAGCGACACCGAGATCTGCGGGTAGCCACCCTGGAAGATCCAGCTGTCCATGATGCGGCGCACCGGCTGCCCGGTGGACGCTTCCAATGCATCCCACAGGTCGTGGGTCTCGGTGTTGGCAAAGGCGTGCTGACTCAGGTATTTCGAGACGCCGGTTTGGAACGCTTCTTCGCCCAGGTACTGCTGCAACATGCGGACGACGGCGGCGCCCTTCTCGTAGGTGAGGATGTCGTACATGCCTTCGGCATCGTCGGGACTCTTCACCTCGAATTCGATTGGTCGGGTGGACTGCAGCGAGTCGACATCAAAGGCGCCGGTGCGGGACAGACCAAAGTCCACCCACCGATCCCAGTCAGGTCGATAGGCGTCGGCCACCAGCATCTCCATGAAGGTGGCGAAGGCTTCCTTCAGCCACAGTCCGTTCCACCACTTCATGGTCACCAGGTCGCCGAACCACATGTGTGCCAGCTCGTGGGCGATGACGTCGACTGATCGCTGCTGTTCGGGCTGGGTGGTGGTCTCAGGATCCACCAGCAGCAGGATCTCCCGGTAGGTCACACAGCCGAGGTTTTCCATGGCGCCAAACGCAAAGTCCGGGATGGCGATCATGTCGCACTTGTCGCCGGGGTACGGGATGCCGAAGTAGTCGGTCAGCCAATCCAGAGCAAACTTTCCGGCGTCCAGCGCAAACTGGGTCTGGGGGCCCTTGCCCGGCACATGAATGATGCGCATCGGTACCCCGCCCGCGGTGACCGGCGCGGTGGCTTCGAGATTGCCGACGACAAACGCCACCAGGTAGGTGGACATCAGCGGGGTGGGGGCAAAGCGGACTTCGCGGCGACCGTCTTGGAGCGGCGTTGAGGAGACCTCAGACTGGCACGAGACCGCCAACAGGTCCTGGTCCACGACCAGGGTCACATCGAAGACCGCTTTGAAATCGGGCTCGTCCCAGCACGGAAATGCGCGGCGGGCATTGGTGGATTCAAACTGGGTGGTCGCAAGCACGTGATCGTTGCCGTCATCGTCGGTGAACGTGCTGCGGTAGAAACCGCGAAGCTTGTCGTTGAGGACACCAGTGAACCCAATGGTGATCTGGCAGGGGCCGGCCGGCATCGGCTCGTCGAGGGCGATGGTGAGTCGCTCGAGGTCTTCGTCGAGGCGTATGTCCTGCACGTCAACCTCGGCGGCCGACGCACCGGTCCCAACGGTCACCAGTCCAATGTCCAGCTCAATAGCGTTCAGTACAATGTGGTTGGTGGGTTCATGCGCGTCCGCTTCGATGGTCACCTCGCCGGTGAACGAGGCTTTCGTCAGGTCGGGTTCGAGTCGAAGCAGATATGACCGGGGCTCCACCGTTCGAGGCAGCCGATGCGGATTGGTCTCAGGCGGTGTTGGGTCAGTATTTTGCGAGCTCACACGTGGGAGGCTAACCGTCCCCGGAGCCCAGCCGCTAGCGTTCGGGCGTGACCAACGACGCCGCAACTTCGTCCGCACCCGATGTCTCCGCATCTGACCCGGCCCTCCGCTTCGACGTGGTCGGCATCGGCAACGCCATCGTGGATGTGATCAGCCGGGAGGACGAGTCCTTCATCACCGACCACGGCCTCGAAAAGGGAGCCATGAGCCTCATCGACGCCGACCGGGCAGTCGAACTCTACGGCCGCATGACCAACCCGAGTCAGGCATCTGGCGGCTCGGGGGCAAACACCCTTGCGGGCGTCGCCAGCTTTGGCGGAACCGCTGCGTTTATCGGCAAAGTGCATGACGACGAACTTGGCCAGGCCTTCCGCGATGACATCCGGGGCATTGGCGTGGCCTTTGATGTGCCGGCCGCAGCCGACGGCCCCCCCACCGGCCGGTCGATGATCGTGGTGACGCCCGATGCTGAGCGCACGATGAACACCGCCCTCGGAGCGGCAACGACCTTGTACGCAACTGATATCGACACCAACCTGGTCCAAGCCAGTCAGGTCCTGTACTGCGAGGGCTACATCTGGGATATCGACGTCACCAAAGACGCTATTCGTACCGCCATTACGGCGGCGAAGGAGGCGGGTCGAAAGGTGTCATTCACGTTGTCCGACGGCTTCTGCGTGGAACGCCACCATGCTGACTGGCAACGACTGCTGGACGGACCGATCGACATCCTCTTCGGCAACACCGACGAACTGGCCATCCTGACCGGAACCAACGACGTGGTGGCCGGATTGGAATCCATTCGAGGCAAAGCCGAGATTGTGGCCATCACCCGTAGCGCCGAAGGGTCCATCATCGTTACCGCCGACCAGACCATTGAGGTTCCGGCCGAACCGGTGGAGGTGGTCGACACCACCGGCGCCGGCGACCTCTACGCGGCCGGATTCCTCTACGGCCTGACCAACGGCACCGATCTGGAAACCGCGGGTCGTTATGGCTCAATCGCCGCCGCCGAAGTCATCTCCCACGTGGGTGCTCGCCCCCTGGTCTCGCTCGCCAGCCTGATCTGATTCTCCGTCTCCCGCCCGGTGCGTCCGCTGGGTCCCTGAGTCGCAACGGCTCGCAGATTATGGTGTTTGCGTGGGACGCAACAAACATGCGACGCCCTTCGTCCTGGGCGTCGATCTCGACGGTGTATGCGCCGACTACACCGGGGCCTTTCGACGCTTCGTGGCGTCCGAAAAAGGCGTGCCCGAAGGTGACCTGCCATTGGAACGGTCGTGGGACTTTCGCGAGTGGGGGTTGGACCAGGCCGAGTTCGAACGCCTTCACCGTGCCGCGATAACCGAAGCCCGGATCCTGGCCGATTGCGACATCATCGCCGGGGCGCCCGAAGCTCTGTGGCGATTGTCCGATGCCGGCGTGTGGATCAGAATTGTGACCCACCGGCTTTACGTGAACTGGGGTCACGCGGCCGCCGCCGGCGACACGGTGTCCTGGCTTGACCGGGCCCGCATCCCCTATCGGGACCTGTGCTTCGTTGGCGAGAAGCGCGATGTCGGCGCCGATGCCTATGTCGACGATGGCGCCCACAACGTGTTGGCGTTGCGAGCCGCCGGCCGCGACGTCATCGTGTTTGACCAGCCGTACAACCGCGACTGCGCTGGTCCCCGGGCGCAAAATTGGCACGAGGTCGAAGACATCGTGCTCAATCTGATGGCTCGCCGTGATGGTGCCGCTCAGACCTCACTCCCCGGTGTTGATGCGGGCGCATCCCGGCTCGATCGCAAGCTCCACGGCCGCTACTCGGCGTAACGATTTCCGCTCCTGCTCGCTTCGCTCCGGACCCGTCAGCGACGTGGCTGAGTACAGCACCTGCCGGCTGGAAATCACCGATCGATTACCGCCTGATCGTTTCGCTTCGTACATCGCAACGTCGGCCGCATGAAGGCACGAGAAGGCCACGTCGGAACGACCATCGGCACGGTCGAACAGCGCAACGCCAATGCTGGCCGTCACGGTGTGTCCAATGGCGGCATTGGCTTCAGCGATCGCGTTGCGAATGCGTTCGCTGAATTGGCTTGCCTGCATCGTGCTTGAGATCTGGGGCAGGATCACGACAAATTCGTCGCCGCCAAAACGGATGACGGTGTCGCCACTGCGGGAGACCCGGGTGATGGCTCGAGCGGTGGCGATCAGCACCTCGTCGCCCTGCAGGTGGCCAAAGTCGTCGTTGACCCGTTTGAAGTTGTCCAGATCGATGAAGGCAATTCCGGCCGAGTTCCCAAAGGTCTGGATCGCCCGAGCCAGAGCGGCAGGCAGCGCGCTCCGGGTGGCCAAACCGGTCAGGCTGTCGAGTTCTTCGGGAACGGTGGGCGCAGGATCACCCAGGAACATGATTGCCCGGTATTCATCGGCATGAGCGATGTCGACCAGCACCGCCTCCCGGTGGTCGGTAGTGGTGGCCAGACGGCATCGGTGGGCACACCGTAGCGGCTCCGGCGCGAGCAGGTCCGCTGCGCCATCGATCACAAACTCGCTGAGCTGTCGGTGCAACAAGGTGTCGCGATCCAGTCCGAAAAGCCGCGCTCCCGCGTTGTTGGCATCAACAATGAGGCCATCGCGCAGATTGACCACGACACTCGGTATTGGCGATGTGCCGAAGATGTTCCACGCATGAGCAGTGGTTGGTTGCGGCGTCCGTGTCGACTCCATGCTGTGGATATCGGACCGGTCGAGGTGGGTCTTTAGGATTACTTCGACTCAAATGGGGTAGAGAGGGGAATGTGGAGAGTGAAAACCCCGTCGAATCAACGGATGTTGTGCGTATTGACCATCGAAATGCCGGGAAATTATCAGCGGCGAATACCCCCCAGGTTCATCTGAAAGTGGCGAAAAGACCACCGGTGGCCAGCGTTGTCCACATCCTGTGGGCAATCTTGAGGTCAAACCATCGCCCTGTGGATAACGCCCGTGGGCGTGGGATCACGGTCGGTGAGTTTGACCGAGGGCGACCGCAATCGATGATGCGATCGCCGCGTTGTGGGCAACGAGGGTCACGTTTGCCGCCACGCTCGCGCCCTGGGTGCGCTCGGAGATATCGCCAAGAATAAATGGGGTGAGCGCGGGCCCGGAGATCCCCCGGGCCACTGCCGCGGCCTCGGCCTGGGTGGTGGCCCGGGCCAGCACGTCATCGTCAATCGGCTCCGGGGGCGGAACGGTTACCAGCAGACCCGGATGGGGCCCGGCCGGTCGCGGAAAGGCATCGGGACTCAAACCGAACTGCGCGGCCGCAATCCGAGCTACCTCCTCGGCGCTGTCAACCCGATGGGGAACTGACAGGCCGCTGGTCGCCGCGGTGAATGCCGGGAGCTCACTGGTCTGCCAGCCGAGTACCGGAACCGACAACGTTTCCAGCCGTTCCAAGGTGCGGGCCAGGTCCAGGAAGGACTTGGCACCGGCACACACCGTCAGCACCGGGATGCTGCTCAAGGCATGCAGGTCAGCACTGACGTCTTCGCCCGTGCCCGGGTCGGCGTGCACCCCGCCAATGCCGCCGGTGGCAAAGACCCGAATGCCCGCCGCGTGGGCCAGGGTCATGGTGGCCGAGACGGTCGTGACGCCAACCGGCCATCGCTGACCGACAGCGACCGCAAGGTCACGGGCCGCTACCTTGCGGTCCGCCGTGAGAACGAGGTCCCAATCCTCCCGACTGACGCCCACTGTCGCCTCACCGCGGATGATCGCCGTGAGTGCGGGGACGGCCCCGGCGTTGCGGATGGTGTCGTGGGCGGTCTCGATGGCCTCCCGGTTGTGGGGCACAGGTAGGCCCAAGGTCGAGAACACCGTGGACTCAAGAGCGACGACCGGTTCCCGTTGTTCAACGGCCGCGGCGACCTCGGCCGCCACCTTCACGACTGGTCTCCTTCGTTCTGGCTCACCCTGAATCCGTCGGCGGCCAGGTCCACCACGAGTTTTGCCAGCACCGACGGCAACTCGTTGAAGGCAGCCGCCGTTCGCATGCGCGGGTGGTCGGCGTCGCTGGCGGCGTGCTCCAGCGACCAGGTGATGTGGTACGGAAGGTGGACGGCCGCTCCGCCCAGGCTCAGCACCGGGTCCACGTCAGAGCGCCGACTGTTGCCAACCATGACAAAGCGCTCGGGTGGGGTCCCATTGGCTGCCAGCAATTGGCCGTAGGTGGCCGGGTCCTTCTCAGCAACCACGTGGGTCTCGCGAAACCAATGGGTGAGTCCGCTTTCATCTATCTTGCGTTGTTGGTGTTCGGTGTCGCCTTTGGTGATCAACAGGAGGTCGTAGGTTTCGGCCAGCTGCGGCAGCGTCTCTGTTACCCCGACGAGCAGTTCCACGGGGGCCGCCAGAATGTGGTGGCCCCACTCGACGATTCGAGCCAGCTCGACCGAAGCAACTTCGCCACTGCTCTTTTGCACTGCGGTTTCGATCATGGAGAGCACGAAGCCTTTCGCTCCGTAGCCGTACAGCGGAACCCGTTGGCGTTCGACTTCAATCAGCGCGGCGTGCGCTTCGGCCTCGCTGCACCATGGCGCCAGGATGTCGGTGAACTGCTTCTCGCAATCAGCGAACATCTCTTCGTTGCGCCAGAGGGTGTCGTCTGCGTCGATTCCGACGGTGATGGTGGGGGAGTCAACCATCAATCGACGGTCGCCATGGTTCGAAGCGGGAGATCGTGGCCTCGCTGCAACCAGTTGTCCGCGGGGTAGGCGGCAGTGCCGTCAATGACATGGACGGTGTACGCATGGCGGACCTCGGGCGAGTGGTTGTGTTCGCTCTTGTGGGGTAGGCACCCGTGGAGAACGATCAACGTGCCCGCCTCCGCCTCCAGGGGAACCCATCCACTGGTTGGCCATGGCGACGGGTCGAGGTCGACCATCGTCGTGCCGGACCCCTGGCGCACAAATCGGTTTCGCACTGGTTGTCGATGCCCACCGGGTACGGCCCACATGCAGCCGTTGTCAACGGTTGCGTCATCGACCGCCACCCAGAAGCCAGTCACGGTCTGCGGTTCGGACCACAGGAACGAATGGTCGGTGTGGGGGACCACTTCGCCGCCCACCTGCGGCGACTTGCAGATGTACATGGATTGCAATATCTGCGGAGCTTGAAAGCCCAGATCGGCCACCAGTTGGATCAGGTCGGGCCGATACGAAAACGAACGGAACACCGGGTCCAGGTCGTGGAGCGCGTGGCCAATCTTGTTGACCGCAGGTTCGCCGTTGGCGTGATCCTGGTCTTCCAGAAAGCAGCGAATCTTGTCTCCGGAGGTCAGGAACCATTCGTCCTGAGCATGGGACTGGTCCACGGTGTTGAATACTGAACTGGTCTCGGGCTCCAGTTCGCCCACCGACCGGGCATCCTCGATAATCCTCTGGGCCGCCGCCCGGAGTTCGGCAACGTCGGAGCGGCTGGCGAAGTCGGGCAGCGCCAGGAACCCATCCCGCTCAAAGTCAGCCCGCTGTTGGGCAGTGATGATGTGCATCAACCCACGCTACTGGTGCGGCTCCCACGCGCCGGGACTAATCGAGGTTGGGTCTCTACGCTGGATGGGTGACCGGACCCCAGCAACCACCCGACCGTCCGCCGCCGGCGCCGCGCCCCGGGGCGTCGGCGCGACAACGCCGCGCAATGGCAATCATGGGTTTTGGTTTGGTGGCCTCTTTCCTGGCGATCGCCACTGTTCTGCTGCTGTCGGATCGGGCCGGCCGATGGGGGGAGCCAACCAAACGATTCGTCCTTGATGTTGGCGAAGCGTTCGAGTCCACCTTTGGCGTTGACTGGATTGACCGGAATTCGGTGCCGGGAACCTTCGATCAGATCGGTCATGCCGTGCTCTGGGGCGGCGGCATGCTCGTGCTCGGGCTGGCGCTGCGCCGGTGGATGTCGCCGATAATCATCGCGTTCTTCCTTTTGGGCTCCAGCATCCTTTTTGAACTGCTGCAGTCAGCGGTCACCGAAGCGCGCACGCTCTCGCCGTCTGATGCGGTGGCCAACGCGGTCGGGATCGTGATTGCCGCGGTGGTGGTGTTGGTGGTGGGGCTCCTGTTGGATTTCTTCATATTTCCGCTGAGAAATTGGCTCAGATCGGATACGGGTGCGCGCCGCAGAGCACCGCGCACGTACTAGCTTCGCCAGTGAAATCCTGCACGCCCAACGGAGGGGTAGTGCATGCAACTCTCTGGAGGAATCCCTATGAAGAAGCCCCTTCGGGCGCTTATGGTCCTGGCCGCGCTTGTCTTGTTTGCCAGCGCATGCGGAAGCGACGGCACCGAGACCGTCGAAGCCGCCGACAGCACCACCGACAGCACCACCGACAGCAGCGCAGATGAAGCGGCACCCGTCGCTCCAGTTTCAGACACGGTCGTGGGCATGGTGTACGACATCGGTGGCCGTGGTGACCAGTCCTTCAACGACTCGGCCTATGCGGGTCTTGAGCGGGCCAACGCCGAGATCGGTACCTCGTTCTCCGATGCCGCACCCAATGATGATGGGTCCAACCGCCCCGAACTGCTTCAGCTGCAGGCCGAGAACTCTGACATCGTGATCGGTGTCGGTTTCCTGTTCGCTGATTCGGTCAAGGAAGTTGCCGCCAACAATCCCGATACCAACTTTGCCGTTGTCGACGATGCCATGCTCGACTTCGACAACGGTGCGGTGCCGTGGGGCGACAACATCGCTGGCCTGACCTTTGCTGAAGAGCAGGGCTCCTACCTGGTGGGCGCCGCAGCGGCGCTCAAGACCGAAACCAACCAGATTGGTTTCATTGGTGGCGTGTCCGGCTTCGGTCTCATCGAGAAGTTTGAAGCCGGCTTCAACGCGGGCGCCCGGGCCGTCAACCCTGACATCGAGATTCTCCCCGTCTACCTGACGGCGTTCCCCGACTTCGATGGCTTCACCGCTCCTGACCAGGCTCGTGAGGTTGCGCTTGCCATGTATGAAGATGGCATCGACATCATCTACCACGCCGCCGGCGGTTCCGGTGGTGGCATGTTCGAAGCGGCCAAGCAGCACTCCGAGAGCAGTGGCTCCAAGGTCTGGGGCATCGGCGTGGACTCCGATCAGTACAACACCGTTGACGCCTCGGTTCAGGAATACGTCCTGACCTCCATGCTCAAGCGGGTGGACAGCTCGGTCTTCGAGATCATCAAGTCTCAGAACACCGGGTCGTTCGCGGCGGGCAACGTGGTGTATGACCTGTCGGTTGATGGCGTGGGCTACAGCACCTCGGGTGGCTACGTGGACGACATTGTTGACAAGCTTGAAGACTTCAAGAACCAGATTATTGCCGGCGACATCGTGGTGCCAACGACGCCATAACCCATCACGATGACGAGCCGGCCTTCTTTGGCCGGTTGAAAATGTGTCGGCCGAGTCGAGCGGTGTTTCGCCCTCGACTCGGCCGGTTGTTGCCGGTTGTTGCCGGTTGTCGTTGTGCCCTCTGGTTTGGAGGGTCCGAAGCAAGAGTGCTGTTGCACCCAACAGCGGGGGAGCGCAAACTGTGGCGGCGATTGAGCTGCGGGGAATTACCAAGCGGTTCCCGGGCGTGGTGGCAAACGACAACGTCAACCTCACGGTCCTGGCGGGTGAGATCCACGCCATATGCGGCGAGAACGGTGCCGGAAAGTCCACGCTGATGAAGATCCTTTACGGGATTCAGGCGCCGGACGAGGGCGAGATGCTGGTCCATGGCACCACGGTGCAACTCAAGTCGCCGGCCGATGCCATCGACCTGGGCATTGGCATGGTTCACCAACACTTCAAGCTCGCCGACTACCTCACCGTTCTGGAGAACGTGATCCTCGGCTCAGAGCCGAAGAAGTCATTTGGCCGCATCGATTTTGCGGCCGCCCGGGCCCGTTTTGACGAGGTCACCGAGGCATACGGCTTGCATGTGGATCCCGACGAGATCGTGGAGAACCTGGAGGTCGGCGAGCGGCAGCGGGTGGAGATCATCAAGGTCCTGTACCGCGGGGCCAACATCCTGATCCTGGATGAGCCGACCGCAGTCCTGGTGCCCCAGGAGGTCGAGGGACTGTTCCAGTCCATGAGGGAGCTGCAGTCTCAGGGCACCACCATCTTGTTTATTGACCACAAGCTCGATGAAGTTCTGGAGATCTCGGACCGAATCACGGTGTTGCGTCAAGGCCGCACCGTGGCGACCGTGACGCCGGCGGAGGTAACCGCAGGAGACCTGGCCGAACTCATGGTCGGATCGGAGCTGCCCAGTCCCGAAACCGCAGAGTCCACCGTCACCGCCATCGTGGCCTTGGAACTTGATGACGTCACGGTCCTTGACGCCGATGAACGACCGGTCGTGAAGAACGTCTCGGTCCGGGTTCACAAGGGCGAGATTCTGGGTATCGCCGGGGTCGAAGGCAACGGGCAGGGCGAGCTGGTGGAGCACATTGTCGGGCTGCTGCCCGGCACCGGACGGGTCCTGCTCGAAGGCGACGACATTGGCGCCTGGTCGGTTCGTCGGCGTCGCGAATCCGGCATTGGGTATGTGCCGCAGGACCGTCAGCGCGAGGGCCTGCTGCTTGAAGCCCCGCTGTGGGAGAACGCGGCGCTGGGCCATCAGACCAAAGCCCCATATGCCAGCCGATTCTTCATCGATCGGTCCGGTAGTCGAGCCCAAACCGAAACCATTCAGTCCGAGTTTGATGTGAGGACGCCGTCGATCGATGTGGCTGCGCATGCCTTGTCCGGCGGAAACCAACAGAAGCTGATCATTGGGCGCGAGATGTCGGCCAATCCCAAAGTTCTGCTGGCGGCGCATCCCACCCGCGGTATCGACGTTGGCGCGCAAGCGGCGGTGTGGAGCGATATTCGTAGGGCTCGCGCCGCAGGTTTGGCCACGCTGCTCATTTCGGCTGACCTGGACGAGTTGATCGGTCTCAGCGACCGCATCGTTGTGATGTTCCGGGGCGAGCTGGTTGCCACCTTGGATCCCGCAACCCTGACCCCCCGTGTCCTTGGCGAATACATGACCGGTGGCAGGCTCTCCTCATGAAGATGAGTATGGGACGGCGGTTCTTCTATGCCTTTGGTGCGCCGTTGCTGGCGGCGATCATCGCACTGGTGGTGGCTACCGTCGTCATGTTGATCTCGGGAAGCAATCCCATTGAGGGGTTTGGGGACATGGCAGCGAACGCCACTCGTCTCGAGACCATCATTGACATGCTCAATAGGGCCACCCCGCTTTACATCTCAGCGGTTGCGGCGGCCATTGGCTTTCGCATGAACCTTTTCAACATCGGCGTCGAAGGTCAATATCTGCTGGCGGCGTTCTTTGCCGCGTCGGTCGGTGGGTCGGTAACGCTGCCGGCGCCGTTGCACATCGCTCTGGTGCTCATCACCGCCGTCGTGATCGGCGCCTCCTACAGCGGGGTGGCCGGCTTGCTCAAGGTGACACGGGGCGTGAACGAGGTCATCTCCACCATCATGCTCAACGGCATTGCCATATCGGGAATACTGGTTTGGCTGGTTCGGGCCTGGGCGGACAACAGCGGTGCATCAAACAACATCGGTAGCCGCGTCGTTCCCGAGTCGGGACGTATCCCTGATCTCAATGGAGCGGTCGAGGTATTTACTCGCGAGATCTCGAAAGGCCGTCGTCTGACCGGGGTGCTTCTCATCGCCGCTGCGGTAGGACTGGGCTATCACGTTCTCATCAACCGCACCCGGTTTGGGTACGACCTGCGCGCCAGCGGCTGGAACCCGTTTGCTGCTCAGGTGGGCGGTGTTCCACCCAGGAAGATGATCTTCCTGGCGATGGTTTTTTCTGGCGGTATTGCCGGGCTGGTGGGCATGGTCGAGATTCTCAGCACCAAGTTCAAGTACGACCAGAGTTTCGTGCAGGGTTTGGGGTTCAGCGGCATTGGCGTGGCGCTGCTTGGTCGGAACCATCCTGGTGGCATGGTGTTTGCGGCGCTCTTGTTTGCGCTGCTCGATGTGTCTTCGGGTGTCCTGCAGATCAGCGGTTCTGCATCTCGGGAAATTGTGATCATCATTCAGGGTGTCATCCTGTTGGCTGCGGTGGTGGCCTATGAGATCGTGCGTCGAATTCGAGAGCGCGACGAAGCCCGACTCACCGCGGAGGCCATGCGCAGCGATTCCAAAGACGCGGCGTCTGCCGCCAGCAGCGATCTGGCCAGCGCATGACGATGATGGATGAAGCGCCGGCCACCATGCAACCGGCGAACAGCGACCGGGCACCGATCACGGGTTTCTCCGCAGTGATGGCGAAGTGGAATGCCCTTCCGGCATGGCTGCGATGGGGCCTCAGCGCAGCCATTGGCGTACTGGTGCTCGCCACCGTGCAAACGGTGACCGGTGATACCGATCGCCTGACGGCGTCCAGCGCGTCGGAGTCGATGCTGCGCTGGAGCATCCCGGTGTTGTTGGCGGGCTTGGGCGGATTGTTCTCCGAACGGGCCGGCGTGGTCAACATTGGGCTCGAAGGCATGATGATTCTGGGCACATGGTTCGGCGCCTGGGGCGCGTTCAACTGGGGGCCATGGGGCGGCATTCTGGCGGGGTTGATCGGCGGCGCGCTTGGCGGCCTGCTGCATGCGGTGGCGACGGTGAGTTTTGGCGTGGACCACATTGTCTCCGGTGTCGCCATAAACATTCTGGCCCCCGGTATTGCGCGCTACCTGTCAGACCAGGTCTTCACCGGATACACCGGCGGTTCCATCACCCAGTCGCCCCGAGTGGAGAGTGCGGGTCTGTTGACCATGCCATTCCTGGCGGGCGGAAAGATAGGTGAATGGAAATCGCCTGACTGGCTCGGCGACATTGCCGCATGGGACATCTTCTTTCTCTCTGACATGGCGGGGTTCACCCGCGGTTTCTTCAGCGCGCTCTCGTACTTCAGCATCATTGCGCTGGCCATGGTTCCGCTTTCGGCCTGGGTATTGTGGCGCACCCGGTTTGGGCTGCGGCTGCGGGTGTGCGGTGAAGAGCCGTCCGCCGGCGAGTCGCTGGGCGTCAACATCTACGCCTACAAGTACGCGGGCGTGATTATCAGCGGCGCGCTGGCCGGGCTGGCCGGGGCCTTCATCGTCATCGAACTGACCAGCATCTATCGAGAAGGACAGACCAACGGCCGCGGCTTCATTGGTTTGGCCGCGCTGATCTTTGGCAACTGGCGGCCATCGGGAATCCTGGTGGGTGCGCTGCTCTTTGCGTACCCCGAGGCGCTGTCGCTGCGGGACCTTGATGGCACCGCCAGCAGCGCGTTGCGCCTGGTGATTGTGATTGGTCTGATGGCGGTGCTGGCGCGAAGCGTGATGAACGCCAGGCGGGCCGATGCGGTGATCGCCGGCGTGCTGGCGGCGGGTATGACCTTCTGGTACGTCACCGCGTCCACGGTCCCGGACTGGTTCCCGGACATCCTGCCGTTTGCGTTGGTGCTGCTGGTGCTGCTCTTCAACAGCCAGCGCTTGCGCATGCCCAAGGCTGACGGCCTGCCGTATCGCCGGGGCAGTTAGGTTGAACCCTCACTCCTCCATTTGTCCGCTTCATTCTCTTTGGGGTCGGCCGGTCCAGGGGGGTGGGAGTTCGTTGGGGGTTGCGGGTCGGGTGGTCCAGACTCGGGCCTGAGGCTTCCATTCGATGGTGAGTTTTTCTTGGTGGATGTATTGGTGGCAGGGTCCGCAGACCAGGACGAGTTGGTCGATGTCGGTGGTGCCTTGGCTGGGGGCGTGCCAGGGGATGCGGTGGTGGACTTGGCAGAGGTGCGCGGGAGTGCTGCAGAGGACGCAGCCTTTGTCTCTGATGGTCAAGGCGAGGTGTTGGGCCGCGGTGGCGTGTCGTCGTGTTCGACCAAGCCATAGGGGTTGACCGTCTCGGCCGAAGAGCAATCCGATGAGGTCGCTGTGAGCGAGATATCTGGCGAGTAGGGCATCGGCGATGGGGCCGGTGCCGATTTGGGTGGCAGATTCGCCGGGGGCGTGTCCGGTGAGTTTGTCCAGGCTTACGGTGACCACGACGGTGGGCCGTCCACTTTTTGATCGCTTCTTGATCCGGGTTGCGTCGTTTTTGGCGTTGGTGTTCGGCTCGGTTTGTTCGTTGGCGACGCTGTTCCAGTGGTTGGTGAAGGCGTCGTGGAGGCGTTGGTGGTGGGTGCGCGGATGGCTGGTGGTGCAGATGCCTCGGCCGCCGTCGGTTTGGTAGAGGCGGTTGGCGTCTGCGGTGATGTGGTTCCAGATGGTGTCGATGGTGGCGTCGTCGCCTTCGACGGTGATGGCGGCGAGCCCTTCGTTGGTGTCCCAGCGCCGCGCGGATCGCATTTTGTGTTGCCACTGGTAGGTCTCTTCGACGCTGGTGCGGTCGTGGCGGTCCTGAAGCCAGTTGCTGACGATTCGTTTGCCCTGGTCTGGTCCGGCGGCCCCTACTCGGGTAATGAGGTCAACGTCGAACAGTGCGTCGTCGTCGGACTTGGACGCAGCTCCTGCGATCAGGTCAAGTTCTTCGGTGGACAGCGAGCCGTCTTCGAGTCGGTCACCAAGTGCGGGGTTGGTGGAGACGGCTTTGGCTCGGGCGGCGCGTTTGCGGTTCTGGTGTTTGGAGGAACCGCGTTGTCTGGCCATGCGTCGCGCCCGTCGGTCATCGCCGTTGTCATTGGTGATCACTCGGGCCAACAGGGCGGTTTCAACCGCATCGAAGCGCTGCTTCACCTGAGCACACATCGCCAGCCCTGCGGTGGGGGTGAGGGCTTCGACCTGATCCGCCAACCCACCCAACATCGAAAGCAGCTCAGGCGCGGATGGCCCGGCGCTGGTCCCGCCGACCGGGAACGTGAACACCTCCGCAATTGCCATATCGACAACCTAAAGAGGAGGTCTGACAGTTTCGCAGGCGACTGCCGAGACCCGGCGGGCGGAGCTGGGAACTCACGCCCGCCCTGCACTGTCATCACTTGCCTTTCAGAATTCCTGATGGCCGAGCGGTCACCAAAGTTTGCCGCCACGTCATCGGATCAGATTGACATTGAGGAACGATTTGGGTGGCTCGCCGATCCGCGATCGGCCGGTGGGCGATACCCGCAGATAACGGCGTTATTGGCGGCTGGGATTCGGGTAGGCTGCCATATGGCTTCCGATGAGATCATTCCCGATGTGACTTCGGATGCAGCCGGTGCGCCGAGTGCAGAGCCAGTGACGCGCGACCGCGACGAACTCCACGAACGCCTGCTGAACGCCGCGGCTGAAGCCTTTGCCGAGCATGGCTACGCTGGCGCCCGGGTACAGCAGATTGCCGGACGCGCGGGGCTCACCACCGGCGCCATGTACAACCGCTTCTCCGGCAAGTCCGCGTTGCTGAACGAAGCGCTGGACCAGTACACCGATGACCTTCTCATCGACCTGGCCGCCGCCAACCTGTCCGCCACTGACGTATTGGCTGCGCTGGGCAGCAACCTGCTGGAGCAGGACGATGACCGAAAGACGATGCTGTTGCTTGAGGCGTTTGTTGCGGCCCGAAGAGAACCCGAGATCGCCGAGCGGCTTCGGCCCCGGATGGCCGATGACCGGGCTCGCATGGCCAAGCTGGTGGATGAGGAGAAGGGCGACGGCACTTTCGATCCTGCCTTGGACACCCAGGCAATCGTGACGTTCTGTCAGGCCGTGGGCCTGGGGATGCAACTTCTGCAGAGCATCGATGCGGATTTGCCGCGACGCACGCATTGGGAACAGCTGCTGGCCCGCCTTATTGGCGCGCTTGAACCGCCGACTCAGAGTAGAGAAGCCGCGGTCGCCACCACCGACGAATCGACTGAAGACCAACAACCACAGGATTGAGGAAAATATGAGCTCCACCTTTGAACTGCTCTGACGAGAGCATGTGAATGACCCCGAGGTTCTTGAGAAGTTGGCGCAGGCCAATGCAGGGATGGACGAAGTGGCGCACGAGGTGATCAACAACGCGGACTCACTATTCACCTGGGACTACACCAAGGGCGCTCGCCCGCGGTTGGAGAAGCTTTACGAGAAGGCCAAGAGATCCCAGTGGAACGGCGAGACGGACCTGGACTGGTCGATCGAGGTTGACCCCTACGGGTTGTTTGAAGGCGTCGACGATGAGCTGCTTCGACCCAACCGATACGACCTCGCCGCCCCTCCCGGCTCCCCGGTCAAGAACTGGGGCGACAAGGAGTGGCGCGAGTACGACGCCGCATCGATCAAGTGGCGTATGAGTCAGTTCCTCCACGGCGAGCAGGGAGCGCTCATCTGCACGGCCAAGATTGTCGAGACCGTGCCGTGGATTGATGCCAAGTACTACGCCGCCACCCAGGTCGTTGATGAGGCTCGTCACGTGGAGGTCTTCGCCAAGTACCTGGACACCAAGCTTGATGGTCGTTTCCCCATCAACGTGCACCTCGGCATGTTGCTCGACGACATCATTGCGGACTCGCGCTGGGACATGACCTACCTGGGCATGCAGATCATGGTCGAAGGATTGGCACTGGCCGCGTTCGGGATGATGTACCAGACCACCCAGGAGCCACTACTGCGCAAACTGCTGCGGTACGTGATGGCTGATGAAGCCCGCCACGTGGCCTTCGGCGTCTTGAGCTTGGAAGAATTCTACAAAGAGCTCAGCCAGCCCGAGATTCAGGAGCGCCAGGAGTTTGCCTTTGCCGCCGCAGTCCGAATGCGAGACCGCTTCCTCCAGCAGGAGGTCTGGGAGAGCTTTGGGGTGGATACCAAGAAGATGACCAGGATCCAATTGGAATACCCGCTCGAAGGACAGATCTTCAACCAGCTCCTGTTCTCCAAGATCGTGCCCAACTGTCGCAAGCTTGGACTGTTGGACGCGGGCGACGGCTGGTTGCGTGATCGGTTCACCGAGATTGGCGTGATCCAGTTCGAGCATCTGGAAGACACCGGCGAAGAGTACGAGTCGCTTGACGCCATTGCTGAGGATCGAGCAGCCGTCAGCGCGTAGTGGTACCCGCTGTCCAGCCGGACCAGACCCGCGACGGTCAGTAGAAGGGGTTGCGGCAGCGATGACGAGGGTGCGCTTTGTAGCGTGACTGGCCACCTTTGAGCCAGAGCGCGTGGTCAAGGTCCGCAGCGGTGATGCGGCCCTCCAGACAGGCAACAATCCGTTCGCTGGCCTCCACCGCCGCCGCTCGAATTTCCCGTTCCGCTTCGCCGCCCGCGGGCAGCAACTCACGATTGTTGATTTGCTCCACCAGCCGGGCGTCAAAGTGCAGAACGCCGTCAAGGCGCAGCACATGCGGCACCAGGTTGTCGGCAAAGATGGTCAGCTCGTCCAGGTCGGTGAAGGCGGTTGGGCCGTAGCCTGGACCGAGCTCCCGGGTGAGCGCGGCGGCCGCCATCTGGGCCCGTTTGTAGAAGCCGATATCGGCAAATGAGGGCAGAGGCGCCAAACGAGCGGCCAACGTGGCGGCGGAGCCGGCGCAGCCCACCACCAGGTTCTCGAAACTGCGGTGTTCGGACCCCAACCCGCCCAGCTGATTCAGCGCGGCCCGCAGCAGATCAAGCAGGTCTTCGAGGGCACCGCCGTCCTGCGGGGTCTCGAAGATCTGCGAGGCGTCGGTGGAGGTGATGGCGCAGAGTCGGGCCGGGGTCAGCGGTCCAGTCGCTCGTTCGTAGTCCGCCAGGCGGGTGATGGTGCTCACCGCCCCGGACAGCCCCGGACGCTTGGGCATGATGTCGTGCCATCCAGAGGTGAAGTTCACCGCCGTGGCCGCCAACGACAAGGCCATGGCGCGTTCGGGATTGGCGGCCGACTCATTGGGCAGAAGAAGTCGATCAGCAGCCGCGGTGGTCCGGGCATTGGACGGGGAGAAGGACGCGGCCCAGGAGGCGAGTGCGTCATCGTCGATACGCACCAGTCGGGCGTCGGCAACGATGTCCCGGCACGATTGGCGAACGGTGTCAGGCAGGGTCATGCAGGTCTGGTCAACGACACGGTCTCCGGGTCAGAGATCGACCTTGCACGCATCGGTGGATCCCGGCAGTTTGTGCCGGTTCCTGGCGACCACCTTGTAGAGCACCGAGGCCAGCCAGGACATGGGCGGTAACGCAAGAATCCAACCGGCAATCGGCCAGGGCATCGGCGACGCTATCAGCGCTTTGGCGATGCCTTTGTGGGCCCGGTGAGCGGCGCCGTTGGCATCCACCCAATACGCAGCGGTGGTGGTTTGTGCTTCGCGGAGGCCAAACGTGGCGAGATCCAGCGCCTGCCAGGGCGCGACCGAACGCGGGCGACCGGCTATCTGTTCAGCAAAGAAGTTGGCCGACGTGGTGCAGAAACCACAGTCGCCGTCATAGATGAGAAAGGAGTGATCAGGAGTTTCGGCCCATATTGGGCTTGCGTCCATGATTGGCCTTCTTCCGACGAACGTTGGCCTTCTTGCGGGAGGTGCGCTTCGACATTTGCACAATCCTAGCGGGGGTCGCCCCATATCGAACAAGCGCTCAGCGGCGGATAACCGTTTGGCGCTGAGCTACCGTCGCTCCATGACTGATCTCAGTTACCTCATGGACCGCCAGAACATCACCGACCTGCTGACCCGATACGCAGCCGCGGTGGACAACAAGGACTGGGAGGCGTATCGCAAGATATTCACCTCGGACGCCACCATCGACTACTCCGCAGTTGGGGGAGCGGCAGGGAACCTGGATGAGGTCGTGACCTTCCTGACCGAATCAATGGCGTTGTTCTCGGCCAGCCAACACATGATCACCAATGAGCAAGTCGCCATCGACCGAGATACAGCAACAGTGCGGGCGATGTTCCTCAACCCCATGCAATTCGCCGCGCCCGAGGGAGAGACCGGCGCCTTCTTCACACTCGGCGGCTGGTACAACCACGAACTGGTGCGCACCGCCGACGGCTGGAAGAGCAATCGCCTGGTTGAGGAGTTCAGCTGGTCGAACGGGATGTAGGACGCTTCGGCTGAGCGGCAGCCAAGGCAAACGACCCGCACCGCGCTAGACGTTGAAGAGGAACTCGATGACGTCGCCGTCCTGGACCAGGTAGTCCTTGCCTTCGCTGCGGAGCTTGCCCAGGTCGCGGGCCACCGCCATCGAACCACACTCGAGAAGCTCATCCCATTGGATGGTCTCAGCCCGAATGAAACCGCGCTCAAAGTCGGTGTGAATCACCCCGGCCGCCTGCGGCGCCGTGTACCCGGCCTTGAAGGTCCACGCCCGTGACTCTTTCTCGCCCGTGGTCAGATAGGTGCGCATCCCCAGCAGGTTGTACGCGGCCCGGGCGAAGCGAGGCAGAGCCCCTTCGCCGAGCTCCAAACCTTCCAGCAGTTCGTTGCGCTCGTCCAAAGGCAACAGCGCAGCTTCTGCTTCGAGTTGGACGCACATCCCAAGAACTTCCGCACCCGCCAACTCGCCGGACACGTCGGCCGCGTGACCCTCGATCTGGTCCAGTTCGTCCTCACCGACGTTGACCACCGCCATCACCGGCTTGTTCGTGAGCAGGAAGTTGGGCTTGAGCGCATCGCGGTCGTCATCGGAAAGGTCGGCCCGATAGAGCGGCGTTCCTTCGGACAGAATGGCCACCGCTTTTTCCAACGCCGCCACTTCAGCGGCCAGCGATCGATCGCCTTTCATCTGGCGGCTCTTGCGTGACAGCTGCTTCTCGGCGCTGTCCAGGTCCGCCAGGCTCAGTTCGGTCTCAACGACCGCCAGGTGTTCGAGTGGCTTGTCCGGGCCAGGCACGTTGCCGTCAGCAAAGGCCCGCAACACGAACACGATTGCGTCCACCTCCCGGATGCCGGCCAGGAAGTGATTGCCAAGGCCTTCGCCCTGGCTGGCACCTTCGACCAGCCCACCAATGTCGGTGAACTGCACGCTGGCGGGAATCACCGATTGCGACCCGCTCATGACCGCCAGCTTGTCCAATCGGTGATCAAGAACTTTGGCCACGCCGGTGTTGGGATCGGTCGTGGCGAATGCATACGGGGCAGCCAACGCACCGCCGCCGGCCAGTGCGTTGTACAAGGATGACTTGCCGGCATTGGGGAGGCCGACGAACCCAAATCGTTCCATAACCCGGTGAAGGCTATCTGTATTGTTCGTCCTCGCTGCCGCTTGGCCGAAGCGTTCGGCACGCAGCTCTGATTGTTCGTCCTCGCTGCCGCTTGGCCGAAGCGTTCGGCACGCAGCTCTGTATTGTTCG
>Ga0114953_1000896_pt1 | contig 21532 bp, 20 predicted proteins | sample SidtaG_FD_87298 | JGI IMG/M metagenome (GOLD analysis project Ga0114953, IMG submission 87298) | Marine algal microbial communities from Sidmouth, United Kingdom - Sidmouth_Male2 metaG | ecosystem: Host-associated > Algae > Red algae > Unclassified | place: Sidmouth, United Kingdom | collected...
CCAACGGCTCGCCCGGTCTCGTCCAACGCATCGACGATGTCCGGATCAGCATCTGGTCGGACAAGCATTTCGCGTAGAAAATAGAGGTTGTTCGAGACCACGCCCAACGGAGTGCGCAGCTCATGCGCGACGCCTCCGGAGAGTTGCCCCAAGGTGCTCAATCGCTCGGCCTTCACCAACTCCGCGTTAGCCTCGTCCAACTCTTTGGTCCGCAACTGGACTCGCTTCTCCAAATCCTCGTTCAAGGCCAGAATGGTCTCTTCCTGCTCAAGCCGCTGGTCGATCATCGAGTCGAAGGCAGTCGCCAAGGTTCCAATCTCATCCCCACCGCTTACGCCAGAGCGAGCTTGCAAATCCCCTTGCCCAATTCTCTCCGCCGTGGAAGCGATGCGCTGCAAACGCCGAGCGACCAAGAAATGCAAAGCTAGACCGAGCCCGATGGTCAAGCCTCCGAACATCGCGCCAAAGAAGCCCGAGCGTCGTAACTCTCGACCAAGTACATCGGTCTTCCTCGCGGCTGTGCTACGAACGAGCAGGACAGCTCCTGTCTGACTTGAACGGAGTTCACCTGGTAGCGCTCCGAGAGACACAGGAAAAATCCCTGCCAGTAGATCCAACTCCGAGTAGAGAGCATGCTTGCCTGATTGGCTCTTCGATATCTCAGCCATAGTCGCCTCGCTTAAGAGCGGTTGCCCAGACAACTCCACCGGCAACACTTGTCGAAAATCGTCGCCAACCTGTTCCCGACGGGTCGACGCTAACACCTTCCCTTCTCGGTCAACAAGCAAAGCGGCCCGTGTCGATGGCTCGGCAGCGTAGAGAGCGAAAAGAAGTTGCAACCGACTGCTACTTGCCCCTCGCCGAAACATATCGTTCGCCACGGCCTGCAGAACCGTCAAGTCGTAGACCAATACGCGCTCGGCCTCACGCTCGATCTCTACCTCTAGAAAGGTTCGGTGATTGAAGTGGTTGAGAACCCCGGCCGCGACGATGAGAGCGAACAACGCCGCAGGCAGAGCCAGCCGTAGGCTGATCCGCGCCCCCAGCGACTTGCCGCTACTGCCCATCACCGGAATTACCGATAACGGCAGTGGCATCAATCAGATCGGAAAGCTCGACTTCCCCGTCGATCAGTTGCTGCTCTCGCATAACCTTGACAAGCTGACCGGCGGTCTTCTGAAGGGGCGGCTCGTCGCCACTCAACATCCGTCTAGTCTCATCTCGGTCGGGCAGCTCAAGCCCCTCATACGATGCCTCGACCTCTGTTGCAGAAATCCCAAGTCTCTTGGACATCCGTTCGCAGGCATCCTCGGTATCACTAGTGAGATGGTCTAAGGCCCCATACCATCCATCGACAACCATCTGCACCTGCGGTCCGAATTTCTCAAGGTCTTCCGCCTTGACCACCATCACATCGACGATCTCTCCAGGGGTCTTGGTCGAATCGAACAACTGGTGCGCTCCCGCCTTGAGAAGCTTGCTGCGCATCGGCTCGAACGTCACGACGGCATCGACTTCCCCATTCAAATAGGCTTCCTCGTGCTCGCCAGCCTCGATTGGGACTACCTCGATTGCGTCCCTGGACACACCTGCGATCTGGAGGGCTCGGGTGAGGAAGTAGGCACCGAGCGCTGTATTTTCGACTCCCACCTTGCGGCCGACCAGAGCGGCCAGTGACTCGATCTCAGGCTTGGCCAGGATGACATCTCCCCCCGCCGAGATGTCGTTGACCAAGATCACGCGAGCATCGATTCCTCCTTGTCGGAGCAAAATAACTTCATCCAAGGTCAAGGCGACCAGTTGCACGGAGCCATTGCGGAACGCCTGAATAACCTGAGTCGCGGAGGAATATTCCACCAACCGAATCTGCTCCTCAGAATAGTAGCCAAGGTCGCGGGCCAGATAAAGCGGCTCGTAACCAGGCCAAAGATTGGAGCCGATCATCAATGGGGCCTCCCCCCCACCCTTAGATTGATCAGCACACCCTCCGACGAAGGCAATGAATGCAGCAAAAATGGCAAATTGCAGAGAGCGCGTCCTCGACATGATATGATTCTATCATAGGATCGAGAATAGGAAGGCCCGAAATTCACCGTGTCCGAAGAATCATCCAACAGCCAACACTCCAAGCCGACCGTCCTACTCATCGACGATGAGGTCGATGTGCTTTCCAGCCTGCGCCGGATTCTCAAGATGCGCGGCTACGATACCGAGTCCGCCACCTCGATCTCAGAGGCATTGGAACGGGACGACTGGCACCGATTCCAAGTGGGAATTTTCGACCGCAATCTTCCCGACGGCATGATCGAAGACGCCCTTCCGATGATTTGGAAGAAGGCCCCAGAAATGGTGATCATCATCTCAACCGGCTATGCAGACATCGAAGGCACGATCAAGGCGTTGCAAGCCAAGGTCGATGACTACCTAATCAAGCCGGTCAATCCTGACCTACTCACCAACCGGCTGAAGAAAGTTGCCGAGGAACGCGCTCAGCGCGAAGAAATCCGCCGCCTTGAACGCGAAGTCCTACGCACGGCCGAAGAGGAGAAGCGTCGCATCTCGCTCGAAATCCACGACGGCCTCGCATCCATGCTCTGTGGAATTAACATGCTGGCTCGATCCTTGAGTAAATCACTGGAAGAGAAGGGGTTGGATAAAGAGGTCTCGATGTCCACAGAGATCGAAGAGCACCTCAAGGGAAGCATCCATCAGGCAAGGACTCTCGCCCACCAACTCTGCGCCATCGGAAACCACCCGAACGATTTGTCCGCCGCGCTTCGAGAACTGGCGGACACTTTCGACAAGGACAGGGATCACGATTGCCGCTGCACCTGGAGCGGTGAAGTCCCGGTCAATGATCCGATCGCTGCACACCACCTCTTTCGTATTGCCCAAGAAGCGGTCAGCAACGCTATCCGACATGGCGAAGCGTCACGGATCGAACTCACCCTCGCGGACCATGACAATACGTTGGAACTTCGCATCGTTGATGACGGTTGCGGCTTCGACGAAAATGACACAAAAGTCGCTACTGGGCTTGGACTCCGCTCGATGCTCTATCGGGCGAACGCTATGGGCGCTGCACTGACGTTTGAGAGAGGCAGCTCTGGCCATGGCACAGCAATCCTCTGTGTTGTCCCGAAGGACTCGCTTCACCCTTACGACGGCTTCGACTCACTCGACGAAGTGGGCTAGGATCAGGCTCGCTTCAGGTACTTGCGAATGCGCCAGGCATGCCACGTGCATCTCTGCAGCCATCGAAGACTGTCCAAGAGGTCGTCCGTCTTCCTAGCATCCATTTTTCCAGCCACCGACAACGCGACGATCTCCCTTCTTCGACTCCGATAGTTTGTTTCCAAATCCTCGGCGATCGGCCGGAGCGAATCGGCCTCCGACAAAGACATGTCATCACCATCGGTCGCCGTGCCCAGCGCTAGCCTCAATGCCCGGAGATCATCGGCGAAACAGTGCGCCCCTCTCGCCACACTGCTCCGTTCCGTATCAAGACAGCGCTCAGCCAGACGCTCGGAATGATCAAGGACATGCAGCAGGGCAAGGGCAGATGAAGTAGTTGACTGCGGAAGCCCTGACGCAAAAATTCGGGACAGGTAGTCCCTGGCTAAGACGACCGCGCCAAGCACCCTTCGGCATTTCGCATCGACAACATCTGACGCCTCATCCGAAGTCGCACTCCCCAACGCTTCCAATGACATTGCGCCGATCAATCGAGCCGAACGGGTGGCACCCTCCAACCCCGCTCTAGGATCGGCCAGCAACGCTGGGTCGAGGTCAGATGTTAACGAGGGACCATCCCCTCCCGGCACGATGCGGCGGATCAAATTGCCAAACGACTTGGTAAACGGAAGCACCGAAAGAGTGCCTAGGATATTGAAGCCCGTGTGGAACAGAACCGTCAAGGTCTCCGGCTCGCTGGTCTCAAGAGCCGGAGAGATAGAGCGGATCAGAAACAGATAGAGCGGCAGGATCATCAGCGCCATCATTCCGGTCAGACAGTTGTAAATAACGTGAGCCCAACCGGTGCGGCGGGACGCCACCGTGCCCCCGGCGGTCGCGAGCGCTGCCGTTCCCGTCGTTCCGATGTCAGCCCCAATCGCCAGAGCCAGTGCTGCGGGTAACTCAATCACTCCGCCTGACAAGGCTGTTAGAGTAGCCGCGATCGCCGCACTGGAGGACTGTGTTACCAAAGACAACACAACTCCCATCCCCAGCGCCAGGAGCTTTCCCCCAAAGCTAACCCCAAGGCCCTCGGGAAGCACGAGGTTCTCCGACAACCCAGACATGCCGACCTTGAGAAAATCGATTCCAAGGAACACCAGGCCAAACCCAGCGATGGCCGCCCCGGTGGACTTGATCAACGGTCGATGGCCAATCAATCGCAGGAGAGCTCCGCAAAGAACAATGACTCCACTCAGGCTACCTAGTTCCACTTTGAAACCGACGATAGCCACCAGCCAGCCAGTCAGTGTAGTACCCACGTTAGCACCAAAGATGATTCCCAGAGACTGCTGAAACGCGAGTACTCCCGCACCAGCCAACCCGACGGCGGCGACGGTTGTGGCACTGGACGACTGGACAACGGCAGTTACCAACGCGCCAGTAAGCGCTCCCCGAGCGGGAGTCCGTGCCGCCCGCGAAATGTAGTCACGCATCCGGTTTCCTGCGATGCGTCGCAACCCATCGGTGAGGAGGTGAATGCCAACTAGAAAGACGCCAAGTCCACCGACTGCCTGTAGGATCACCCCGTCCATGCTAGATTCCTGTCGGACGCACGGCGAGCACCGAGCAATGAGCACTGTTGATAATGTGTTCCGCTGTCGAGCCTAGCGGTCGAACGTCATCGAGACTTCTGCCCTTTGCCGCGACGACCATCAAATCTGCCTCAACGGAACGAGCGTAGTCGCGCAAGCCCACCCCGGGACTCACCGCCTCGACCACTTCAAACTCGAGGTTCAAACCATCGCAGTCCTCCAAGTGCTCCGAAGCAAACTCGGCCAACTCTGCGGCAAGCTTGTCCTCCCGCCCATTGAGAAGGCTTTCCGGAAGATCTTCCTTACCCGGATGCTCGCGAGCGTAGCGTAGCCAGTCTCTGTTGAACGCGGTCACCAACACGAGCCGAGCCCCATCGGCCGCGGCGATCAATGCGCTCCTCTGAAGTGCAAGTGCGGAGGAATCGGAGAAATCAATACCACAAACAACAGACTTAAACCCATCTCCACCTCCAGGTCGCATCAACAAAGTATCACAGGGAGCATGACGCATCACAGATCGCGCCACAGCGCCAATCGCCGAATGAGTGATACCGGTCATTCCCGTCGCACCAACTACCAACAAGTCGGCATCCCGCGCCGAGCAGGCATCGATCAACTCTGAAAAGGGCTGCCCCATTGAGACTCTCGTCTCCGCCCTACTCCCCAACGGCTCGGGTGCCAAAATCCCTTCGATGTGATGGAGAAGACGCAGCCTACGCGCCGCAAGGATATCCTCGGCCTCCACAGAGGTCTCCTGCTCAACCTCTGCGACCAGTTCAGCAGGCAACACCTCCAAGACCAGTAGCCTAGCATTGTTCGATGCAGCGAGACGCGCAGCCTCTCTGACCGCAGATCGGGAGTCTTTCGACTCATCAAATCCGACGATGATGCTCTTTCTCAGATACATGGCTGTTCCTCGTCGATTTCATAGCTAAATCCGGGCGGCTTGATCGCGAGCACCGAACAGGGCGATTCCTCAATCAGGCTTTCCGCATTGGTGCCGATCAGTAGAGCCTTCAGCCATGTCCGGCCGCGGGTGCCAATGACAGCGAGGTCAGTCCCTGTCGACTCAAGATAGTCAGCGATCGTCGTCCCCACCCGGTGGCCCTCGATGACACTCGAACTCCATTCGATGCCATCCAGTGACTCTCCAAGTTCGCCAACGAAGCGGTCTAATTCGTTCCGGTCGGCGACTAGGATCTTCTCGTGGGTTATCACAGGAGCGATCGGCTCTAGCGATCCGAATCCAGTATCCACGATCGATCGAGCCACGCAGACATGGACGAACTCTAGGGCTGCATTCTCAGCCTTCGCGATCTTGGCAGCGTGCTGGGCGGCAAGTCGCGAGGTGTCAGAAAAATCCACACAAGCCACAATCCTCCGAAAGGGGCCAACCTGAGAACGCCGCACCAACATGACCGGCATTGCAGCCTTCCGAATGCATTTTTTGGCAACGGATCCAACACTGCTCCAGCGGATGCTGGAAAGCCCCCGACTTCCGAGCACCAAGAGGTCGGCTTGGCGGTCGTTGGCACTGCGAACTAGTTCGACGAACGGATGACCGACTCGAAGCTCGGAACGGGATTCCACTGCATCGGTGAGATGCTCCTTAACCACTTGATCCAGACGCACCTGCCTAGCTGCCACGATATCCTCCCGCAGGGTTGGGTAGTCCCACTGGTGGTCGTCGAGAAGCCTCTGATCGAGGACATCAACGACATACAATATGGCCCCATAGTGTTGTGCAAGACGTTCGGCCTCTTTGAGAGCGGCCATGCTGGCCGGAGAGTGATCGATACCGACCATGATCAGTTTAGGAAGTTTCATTTCGTTGTTGGTTGGTTCAAATTAGTAAGGAGTGGCGAGAATAACTCTCTCAGGACAAGGGTCTAAGGTTTGCCCCGTGAGCAACCACTCCTCAGCTTGGTCGATATCCCCGATATCAAAGTAGCGAAGCTCGGTCGCCGTAAAAGGCTTGCAGATCGCCGTAAGCCACTTTTCCCAGCGACGGTCTCCGACAACTGCGATCTTCTCGAAGTCTCCGTAGTGCGACAGATCAAAACGAATTTCCTCGGCAAGTGCACCAGCCGTCATGCCGCCAAAACCGTCTAACTTGAGGAGAATACGGAGCTGCCCGCTGGCTTTGATCGCGGCTTCGATTTGCGGCGCAAATTCGCTGTAGTCGCTACGGTCCAGCTTTCCTTGGACTTCGACCTCAACGGCACTGCCGTCCAAGGTCAAACGTCGAATCGTGATGTGTTTTTCAGATGGATTCATGGTTCTACTAGTGTGCAAAAAGGATTGGAGTGGTGTCGTCGTCGAGCAGCCCCAGGGTGAATCCGCCAATCAAGAAGTCCGTGATCAAGCCATTGGTCTTGGCATGAGTGCCACAGACGACGAGGTCGCAAGAATCCCGATATTCATTATGAAACAGGTCAAGAATACGACCACGGGGTTCGACGCGGGTTTCGATGCGGTTGAACCGGTAACTGCGAAGGTAGGCGGCGGCTCGGTCGACGATTGCTTTGCCTTCTTGTTCGGAGCGCTCGGTGTTCAAGATAATGATCTCTGGATCGTCGAGCGCCTCGGCCATCGCGGCGAACGCCCTCAGCGCGCGGGACGCATTGGGACTGCCGTCGTAGGCAATCAGCACACGGTCGATATCCGGTAACTCTTCACTGCCATCAGTCCGAGGTGGAACCGCGAGAATCGGGCAGGTTGTGTCGCCTAGCATGCGTGCAAGGGAGTTCCCCTCCTCTCCGGGCTTCCGCGTATGAAAGTGGGTTCGCTGCCCCGCGACAATGAGATCGTAGGTCAATGCCTCTTCTAAAATCGCTTTTGCAGGAACTCCTTCCGCTTTTGCTTCGGAGTGAGGAACGCCGAGTTCATCACAACGATCTGCAAACCATTTCAGCAGTCCGATCGTGCGGTCTTCCGTCACTCCTCTGGTGAAATGCTCAATCACGACAATTCCTTCGAGAATAGCGTGGTTTTCCCGAGCGATGCGGGCGGCGTAGTCGACGGCAGCCCGCGCATGAGCGGAAGCGTCGAGTGGAACTAGGATGCGTTTGATCATGGGTCGACAGTGTTTTGTTTTCTGGGATTCTGTCCCGATGATAAAAGGATACTGGGATCCAATCGCTACTGCTCCGCCTTGGTTGGTCGAGTCTGCGCGGCACTTGTAACAGACATCTCGGAATCCACGATCTGCGCCCAAGGGATCGTCAGTGAGGATCCAGCTCGGGGAACAACAAGTGTGGCGTCCTCAATAGTGGTTTCGACCACAGCGAAGCCAATTCCGCTATTAATGAAGTTTAGAAAGTAGGCCTTGTCCTTATCATCCAATGCCGCCCACCCCGCTTTAACTGAAGCCGGATCCTCCACAACCACTGCCTTCCCTCGGAGGTAGACAACACAACTCTTTGCCCGATCAGTAAACATCCACTCGACAAGTGGATTGGTTCGAATGTTGTGAACTTTGCGACTGTCTGGTGAAGTGATAGTCACAAGTTTCGCCCCCTGTTTTTCGAGGAAACCCACGGTGCCCATCCAGCACATGTGCGGCCGACCATCCGCGCCCTGAGTCGCTAGCAATGCCTCGCCTCTCCCGCCAAGAACCGGCCCAATAACATTGCGGATTATCTTCTTTGCATCCTGATGTGCGATGTTCATCAGCTAGATTTGCAACCCATCTCGGGTTAGCACTCGGCAACGTCTGTCACACCTTACGCACCGCTTGCTCCTAGCAGAAACTACCAGGAGCAGGCGATCATCTAGGGAAGGTCTGATCAATTAGGGCATCCGCTATTGCTGTCCAGATTTCGACTAGCGCGGCGCGAGGCGGGCGTGGATGAATATCCACAACCAACGAGTAACAAAGCTAGGCGCAGTCTGGACAGCAACCCGAAGGGCTCTCCATTTCTCCAACTCGAAGAGCTGAAATTCCTGATTTCAATTTCAACATTGTAGCGGGTGGCCGAATTGTTCAGACCTTCCCTGCTAGTCATGATGGAGTGTAGCCTCGAAGTGTATTTCCGATTCCCGTTCCCTGTGTTGTTAGTCCATGTGGGTCTCAGAACTCACTTTACCTGATCACCAATTTGGGTTCGTTCACCTTAGCCGATTCGCTGCCCAGCGAAGCGGATCGTTTCCCCGAACATGGGGAAACGATCCTTCAAGCCACCAACAACACATGTGGCATTTGGACTCATCACGAAGTTGATACTCGCGAAAACAAAGAGTTAGGAGGGAAGGATCTGCGTTTTCGTCTTTTTCGAACTGCGGATTCTTCAGGCGGTGTCTGGGCGGATCGAAAGTACTGAGCAGTGGGCACCGCTGATGACATGTTCAGCGGTCGAACCGAGCGGCCGGACATCGCCAATACCTAAGCCCTTTGTGCCAATAACGACAAGATCTGCCCCGAATTGGTTCGCGTAATCACAGAGCCCGACCGCTGGGCTGACTGCCTCAAGCGAGACGATGTCGAAGTCCACACCTTCCGTATCATCGATGTGCTCGGAAACGAAGTCAGCTAGCTCCGTGGTGAGTTGGTTAGAGTAATCATCGGATAGTTCTTCGGGGATATCTAAATCTCCACCATATTCCCGAGCATAGCGTAGCCAAGCTGGGGTGTGGACGGCGACCAAAACGAGACGGGCTCCGTCAGCCTTGGCGATGGTGGCGGCGCTCCTCAGAGCCTCTGCTGAGGTTGCCGAAAAATCGACTCCGCAAATCACTTTCTTGAATCCCTCGTCAATCCCAGGTCGGACGAGCATCGTATCGCAGGGGGCGTGTCGCACCGCTGAGCGGGCGACTGAGCCGATCGACGAGTGGGCTAGTCCCGTCATGCCAGTCGCTCCAAGAACAAGGAGACTAGCGTTTTTCTCTCTACAGCTACCTATGAGTTCTGCGAACGGGTGTCCCATCACCACATTCGTCTGAACTCGGCTCCCGGCAGGCTCTGGAGATAAGATATCCTCGACTTGATGGTTCAGACGATGCCTCCGCGCTGCAAGAATATCCTCCCCGTCGACTCCCGTCTCTCGCTCGACTTCCGCGATGAGTTCGTCTTGAATGGCTTCAAGAATTAGCAGGTCTGCATTGTTTGATCCCGCAAGGCGGGCCGCTTCTCTCACGGCGGAGCGCGAGGCTTCAGATTCGTCGAATCCAACGACGATGTGTTCTCTTTTTTGCATGATTAGATCCCATTGATGTCAGAGCCGAAGCCTTCGGGCTTGATGGCAAGTACTGAACAAGGCGATTCTTCGATGAGACATTCGGCGTTCGTACCCATGAGCAGGGCTTTGAAAGCACTCCGTCCGCGAGTCCCAATGACCGCTAAATCAGCACCGGTCGATTCAAGGTGGTAGGCGATCATTGTACCGACCCGCTTCCCTTCAAGAATTCGGGTGCTAACATCCAGACCCGACGTGGACTCCCGGAGGCTGTCCATAAAACGCTCCAGTTCGTTTCCCACGGCTTTGACGATTTGGTAGTGGTTGAGTACTGGTGTGATTGGCTCCAGAGAACCAAACCCAGTCGTATTGATGGCTCGGGCTCGGCAGACGTGAACGATTTCAAGGCTGGCTTTCTCGGCATGGGCGATACGCACTGCGTGTTCAGTCGCAAGACGAGAGGTCTCTGAGAAGTCGACGCAAGCGACGATTTTTCGGAACGGGCCATGGTGGCTCCGGCGGACGAGTAGAGTGGGCATGGATGCCTTGCGAATACACTTCTTCGCCACGCTCCCGACTTGGCCTTGCCGCCCCGAACTCATGCCTCGGCTTCCGAGCACAAGTAGGTCCGCCTCGCGGTCATTGGCACAGCCGATGAGTTCGAAGAAGGGATGGCCTACCCGGAATTCCGGCCGACTTACGATCTTTTTGGAGAGTTCATTGCGGACGGTAAGTGCGAGCAGATCTCGGTTCGCTTCGATGAGATCTTCCTTGATCATCGGGCAGTCCCACTGATGCTCATCGAGTAGGCGCTGATCGAGCACATTGACGACAGATAGCGTCGCCCCATAGTGGAGGGCGAGCCTCTCAGCTTCTTTGAGCGCGGACATACAAGCGTAGGAGTAGTCGATCCCGACCATAATCAGATTTGGAAGTCCCATGGGTGGTCTTTGGGTGGAGATTAGTAGGGTTTGGCGAGGACGGCCCTTTCGGAGGTGAATGGCTTACAGAGATTGGTCATCCACTCTTTCCCTCGGCGATCTCCGACGATGGTGATTCTTTGAAATTCGTCGTCGTGAGACAGGTCGAAATTGATCTCTTTGGCAGCTGCTTTCCTTCGGGAACTCCGAGTCCGTTGTATATGTTCCTGGTCGCGTTTTCGATAGGACAAGGGTGCGTTTGATCATGTCTGTTTTTGGTGAGATTCCGAAGTCTAGCTGCTAGATCGGAGGGATACTCCGCTCCGCTTGGTCGAGGCTGTGCGGGGGTTGTGCCGACTTCGTTTCCGACGATCTCCATCCGGCGAAACGTGCCTACCTTTCCGCACGGAACCGATGATGGCTTTGGCTTGTTATCAAGCCGACGACGGATCACAGAATTCTGTCAAACAAACCACAGATTCGCTCAAGAATTCGTCCCCAAAGTGGGCGGCAATTCCATTCTGAAAGACTGATTTCGTCTCCATGCCTGCCTATTTGACAAAACTCTTCATAGGTCTGGTTCGCCAAAGCGGTATTCTTAGCCTCTACCAGCAATTCGTAGTTATGAAAGAAGGACAGCCTGTCCAGATTTGCCGATCCGATCACCGTCCAATCAGAGTCGAACATTGCGATTTTTCCGTGAAGGAAAGTGGGGCGAAACTCGAAGATTTTCACTCCGGCCTCGAGAAGTTTTCCGTAGTGACGGTGGGCCGCAACTCGGACTAACGGATGGTCGTGATAGCGTGGCCCCGGAAGGTAGAGACGCACGTCGATGCCACGCTGGGCGGAGTGACAAAGGGCCCTTCGCAGCCGACCTTTTGGGATGAAGTAAGGCGTCGCTAGCCAGATTCTGTGTTTGCTACTCAGGATTCTGTGGTGAAGGACCGATCGAAAACGACGGGCCAGGAATGGATGGTGAGGGACGACGCGCGCCTCTCCAAGTTTTGCTGGTTCGATCGGACGGGCCGGCATCGATCTGTGATGGCTGTCCCAGAAGTGCCAGAACGCTTTCTCCAGTTGGCTCACGAGCTGACCTTGAATCCTCAGCATGGCGTCTCTTGTCGTCATACTGTCGTTTCTAGGCCACCAACGGTCATCAATGGCGAGTCCCCCGACCCATCCAATGTTACCGTCGATTGTGACAATTCGACGGTGGCTGCGGCGATGGTAACGGAAGATCCCCAAAACGGCGACTAGCTTCAATCGAGGATTGTTGAATCGACGCACAACAACCCCTGCTTTCACTAATTTCCTCTCAAGCTCTCGACTTAGGGCGATTGAGCCGTATCCGTCGACATGGAGATGAACGTGGACTCCTGCCGATGCTCGATCGCAGAGAATAGTGACCACGGCATCAGCAGCTTCCCCATCGACGAAGATGAAGCTCTCGAACAAAATGGTTTCTCGGGCCTTCGATAGGTCTTCAAGAAGAGCTCCCCAAGTTTCCTCCGGTTCAGCAAGAAGGCTGAGATCGTCAGTTGATACGAAGGGAAAGGGTGCCGTTTTAGTGCTCGGTCTGATGAACCGCCGCAGTGGCAGCCCGCCAGCGGCCGAAGCCTGAGCAGGCGTTGAAACCCCTTGGAAGATCTCGGTTTGAACGATCTTGCTATTCATTCATGAAGAGGAAAGCGCTTGGCACCACATGGCCTGCGGGCTCGACTTAGTGACGGGGAACAACCAGCACGGGAATTCCGGCTTTTCGGACGAGCGTCTCGGAGACCGTCCCGAGGAGAATTTTCTCGACTCTGCCACGCCTGTGCGTTCCGATCACGAGCAAGTCAGCCTCCACACTCTCGGTAAACTCTAGGATGGATTTTGCGGTGCCATGGTGGAACGGTTTCATGTGACCCGTCACCCGCACTCCCTCCTCTCTGAGGCGATTTGCCATTTCTCGAACTCGCTGACGTTCTGCCTGAAGAGCTTCTTCGTGATCGTCCGCATCCTCAATGACCATTGGAATAGCATACGGTGGCATGAACATGAGTTCTGGGTTCGAGGAGTATACATGGACAAGATGTAGTTCGGCATTTGTGGCCTTAGCCAGTGCTCCGGCGGTGGCTAGAATATCGTCGACTTCCTCATTGTGATCGACAGCTGCGACAATGGATGTGAGTTTTTTCATCATGTTTGAAACTCCTCTTTCTGGGAGTAAGCTCAGACTGACATGACCGCTGTCATGGTTCTCCGCGAGCCTTGGCCTAGCGTGCGCATCGCTTGCCAGTGGTTGAGAAACTCGGGTGCTTAAATGCGATTCTCACCCAGTAACTGCCTGGCGCATCTCGGTTTAAAATGGGCTCAGAGGCAGAAATTTCTTGGCATACGCCAGGTGGGAATTGAATTCCAAGTGCTCACCCATTTCAGGGACGCGCCGGGCATGCTGAGTAGGAAGAAGCCCTTCCTTTCCGCAGATTCGACTTGGAAGCCGTTGCCATCGAGGCACAAGAAAGGCTCAGACCGCAACAACCGACGACAAGCGCAGCAGCGGAACCCAATCTAGGCTGAGGGCGATGAAGAACCTAAAACCAACTTTTCCTGTCACAGTTCAAGCCCGCCATATGCAATGCACTGATTCAATAGCACGCTACGCGGAGACAAAGCTCGCCCGACTGAAGTTGACCTACCCGAGAGTCATTGATGCCAAGGTAATCGCCGACCACAGCCGCCATGGCAATAAGGCTGAGATCATCCTCCATTGCGCTAACCACGTCGTCTTGGAGGCGGATACAGAGTCCCGCGATCTCTACGAAGCGATCGACCTGACAATAGAAAAAATCGAGCGCCAGATGCGAAAGCAAAAGACCCGTAGGCTCCGGAGCCTCGGACACGCATAGGCCAACACCAAGCCTATCGATTCCATGGACTTTCAAAGCTATCACTTCTTTTTTCTTGTAGGCATCATGATTGCTTCCTTCTGGGCATTCCGGCGCCTCAAATGGCCAAGGAGTCCCCAGGCGATTCCAACGGGAGTGACTAACGTTGGGCATAAAGAGGCACTTCAACTACTCCTAAACGACCCATCACTCACTCCAGTCGATGTGCGCTCCCCCGCCGCGTTCGAAAAAGAGCACATCCCAGGAGCGGTGAGCGCCTTGTTCAAGCTCGACTCTTGGGAAATTAATCGGGAAAACCTGAGCGAACTCGATCTATCGGCACCCATACTCGTCTACTGCGATGGGGGTTACCGCAGCCGAAGGGCCCTACAACCAATTCTCGAAGTAGGGTTCGACAAGATCTACCACCTGAAACATGGCTTAATTCACTGGAAACTCTTCGATGGCCCAACTGTCCGACCCAGCCGAGAGAGAATTTCCAATTCAAGGGGTTAGCTCGATCCGTTCAGGAGTTGTTCGCCTCCGACCACCGCACAGCTTCTCTCAATAATTCTTTAGCGTCTCCAAACCCGAGCTTCTCTTTGATATGCGCCCGGTGGGCATCCACAGTGCGGGCTGAAATCCCCAGTAACTCGCCCATCTCTTTCGAACCGAGGCCTTTTCCAACATTCGTGAACACTTCAAGTTCACGATCCGTCAGCACCGACGTCGGGTCAGAGGAACTTGCCCGGTTACCTGAGAAAATTTCAACGATCAAACCAGTGATTCTCTCGCTGACATAGATCTGTCCAGCTGCGACGGCACGGACTGCATCAATCAGGCGGTCTCCGGCTTCCTCCTTCATGACATACCCTCTGGCTCCGCCTCGCAGCGCTCGCTCTGCGTAAACACTCTCGTCATGAGAAGACACGACCAATATATATGTCTTGGGTCGAACCGACAGAATGTCTTTGAGTAGTTCCAAGCCTCCCCGATCTGGCAACGAAAGGTCGAGCAGCACTAACTCCGGCTTGTCCTTTTCGACAGCCTCCAACCCAGCGGCGGCGGTTCCCGCCTCACCACAAACATCGATGTCGTCCGCCCCCGTGAGCAGACTCTTCAACCCCATTCGCATAACTGGATGGTCGTCAATAATCAAAGCGCTGGTCACGATTCTTCGTCCCCTTGAGATTCCTTGGCAAGAATTCTGGTTCGGCAGCGAACCACCGTCCCCTCATCATGCGATTCAATTTCCAGAGATGCTCCAATGTCCCCACACCTGCGCCGCATACTAGCTAAGCCGAGGCCCGTCGCCTTGCTGGTTGCCAGCGCCACATCAAACCCCCGACCGTCGTCTTCAATCCGAAGAATGACTTCCGAGGCATCTTTCCCAGTCAGGCGAAGGTGTACATTCGACGGCTCGCCATGGTGAACGGCATTGGAAATAGCCTCCTGGGCAATGCGATACAAATGCACGCCCAGCCTCTGCGGGATCTCTGCGAACTCTCCGGAAGAAGTGAAGAATGCTGGCAACTTGAAAACCGATTCCGTCGATTCAGCAAGCTCCCGAAGTGCAGGAACAAGGCCTTGGGTCTCGAGTGCCGCAGGTAGCAACCCCTTGGCAAGATGGCGCGCCCTCGTATTTGCGGTGCCAAGCATGTCCCCAATCTGGCCAATTGCTTCTGCATGCTCCGACTCGTCGGCCTTCAAGCCCTGCTCCAAAGAACGCAACAGGCAGGCAATGGCAGACATCTGTTGGCACAAATCATCGTGGATGTCCTGGCCAATCCTGCGCTGTTCCTGCTCCGAGGCCTCCGAAAGACGGGACTGCAACTCCCGCTCTCTGGTCATGTCGGTTGCGCAAATAATCCAAGCTCCAGACTCCATTCCTGAATCATCAGAAAGAGAAGACGTTCTCACATTCAACGGAATATCTCGACCAGAAGCGGTCTTGCAGGTCAGGAGAAGATCCTCAACTCCGTTTTTGAGGCCTACGTTCAACTGAAGACCGAACACCTCGACCGCTGATTTGCCGACCACGTCGTCGCTGGCATACCCCAGGATGGTATTGGCTCCTTTGCTCCAACTCTGGATGATGCCCTCCGCCGAGACCAAGACAACCGCGTCATTGACGCTTTCTAGAATTAACGCCTGCCGTCGCAAATGCCGTTCCGATTCCTGATGCTGTCGCACCCGGCGTCGAAGCTCTAACTGATTAACAACCTGACGGGACAACGCCTGCAAACTCGCCAGTTGCTCATCTGATAGCTTCCGAGGCTCGTGATCAATCACACACAATGTGCCCAAAGCCTCCCCCCCCGGTGCGACGAGCGGAGCACCGGCATAGAACCGCACATGGGGATCTCCAGTAGCCAAGGGATTGTCCGCGAACCGTTGGTCTTCAAACGCATCCTGAACCTCGGTGACTTGATCTGGATCGAGAATCGAATGAGCACAAAACGCAAGCTCACGCGAAGTCTCGCTCGCTTCGATCCCTTGCCGCGACTTGAACCATTGGCGATCGTCATCAATCAGACTAACCAGTGCAACCGGAGTGCCGCAGATCTGAGACGCGATCAGGGTGATGTCGTCGTATGCCTGCTCAGGCTCACTATCCAAGACATCATAAGACCGAAGCGCCTCCATTCGCTCGGCTTCATTCGCGGGGATATCAGCCCTAATCATCGATCACAACATACCCGAATAGCTTCGGTTTGAAAGCAGAAGCAGAGCGGCACCAAGCCATGCGCTCAGGCTAGCAACCAGTGCAAAGATGATCTACGCTAATCGTGACACTCTTCTAAACATGCAGAACAATAATCCGCTCCACCTATTTTTCCTAGCCATCACACTCACCCTCACATTCGCCCTAACCGCCTGCCAGACAACCGATTCGGAAGTCAATGAAGTAACCTCGCTCCCTACAGACCTCACAGTTGACTTCGTTCACGACATCGCGCCAGAGATCGAGATCAAATGCCTCGAATGCCACAACAGTCGCGAGAAACACAAATATGGAGGACTAGATCTCGAAACCAGATCCTCCGCCCTCACGACCGGTAACCACGCCCCCATCATTGTCCCTGGCAACGGCGAAGGAAGCTATCTGGTTCGCGTTCTCAGGCTGGGCCACAGCGAATTCCGGGGCATGCCCCCATCCCCAGACAGGATCATCGAGCCAGATGTCGAAGAAATCATCCGGTGGATCGATGAAGGCGCCGACTGGCCCGCCAACTTCAAACTCCGTCGTCCCGACGAGTGGTAGCACGAGAGTAAATTCGTTCCGTTGCCACCATCCGAAATAGTTCCGATCAGCCTTCAAGACTCGCCTTCCTGCAACATTGGTGGAAGAATTCCCCCGAATAGTTGAGCTCCAGGATAAGGACAGATCAAAATCCCTCGAAGCCGCCATGGACGTTCATGGCGGCACGCTCGACGGGTATCTTCTCGGGCTCACGAAGAATCCCCAAGACGCAGCCGACTTGTCCCAGCAACTTTGGATCTGCGTGTTCGAGAAGTTCGACCACCTTCCGCTCCTGTATACGACCGCCAAGAACCTGTTCATCGATGAGTGGCGGAAAAAGAAGACTCGCTCGTTTGTAGTCGCGATGGAGGAACAACCGGAGTTTCTCATGCGTCCGGCGGTGGCAGAGAACGCAACCCCAGAGGAGGAGCAGGCCCTTTGGAATCGCTTCTGGGAGAACTTCCCGGGGGTCAATCTAAGCAACGAGCAAAAATCGGTCTTCTGGCTGTGCTAACGGAAGGGCCACACGATCCGCGAGGCACCCCTCACCGGTCGCCCTCCAGCGGAAAATCCTGGGGGTCTGGGGGCTAGCCCCCAGCCACCCTCGCACCGCTCTTTCAGCGGTTGGCTACGACGCCACTCTCAATCAGTTCAAGGGCATCATCATGGGCAATGAGCGCACTGTGCAGAGCTTCGTCTCGACCGCCAACACAGCCTTGCAGATGTTCAACTCGCCGGACATCGCCGCCCTGATGTCCCGGAGTGATTTCTCCTTCGGCCAACTTCGAAAGAAGAAGACTACCCTCTTCCTCTCCGTCCCATCAGAGCGAATTCAGCAATAAAGGTTCATCATGAATCTGCTATACGTCGATCTCTTCAACGAGATGATGCGCGAGCTTCCGCGCGACGCCAAACGTGGCGGCAAGCCGTTCCTCCCCGTCTACTGCCTCATGGATGAGTTCGGCCACACCTCCATTCCCAATTTCGCTACCGTAGCCACCACCATCCGGAAATACGACGTCAGCCTATCCGTCGTCCTACAGAACTTTTCCCAACTGGTCGCCGCCTACGGCCCCCGCGAAGCCCAGACCATTATCGAGGGAGGAATGACCACCCGGCTCTTTTACCCAGGTCTTCCCAACGAGACCGCCCGACTCGTCGAACAGCTCCTCGGACGCGAGGTCGTCAAAGAGCGCCGTATGGACGGGAGCGTCCATCGCCGCGAGCACAACCTCCTCAACGCCGACCGCATCCGCACCCTAGCCGAAGACCAAGCCATCCTCGTCACCGGCAACCGCGAACCCCTCCTCCTCGACACCCAACCCTGCTTCCGCAACCGAAGCTCAAACGCCTCATGGACATCCCGTGTCCTGAGATCTCGGTGCCTAGGAAGCTGCCGAAGTTTGAGAGAGTGCCGTTAGGGTAGATCCGCTGTTGCCAGAAGTCCCTGACTGCGCATCCTTCCTGAACCTCCATGTCGAACTTTTTTGACGAACCCATCCTCAACAATCCCTATGAGTATCCGAACGAGCATTGGGAACTCGTGGATGGTGCGCCCACGAACAAAGTCGAGTCGTTCCGGCGCCCCTGTTCCTACATCACCCCCATCCCGAAGAGCAAGAAGCGCAAGAAGGATGAGGAGCAGCCCGAACTTCTCGATCAGAAGGTGTCCGTCGATGGAGTCGACTACGATGTTACCGATTCGATCAACCGTGTCCGAACCCAGGTAGACACCTGGCGCAAGCTCCCGGAAGGGATGTGGGGAGTCACCCCGACCACCGCTCGCCTGCTCCGACATTGGCGGAAGATGCAGAAGGACTCCTCAGTGGAGATCCGTCCGTTCTTCTGCCAGCTCGAGGCCGTGGAGACCGCGATTTGGCTCGCCGAGGTGGCACCCAGGGACAAGAAGAAGTTCGACTACCGAAAATACCTGGTCGGGGCGAATGCCGAGCCGAACCCCGAGCTGTTCCGGATCGCCCTGAAGCTCGCCACCGGTGCTGGAAAAACCATGGTCATGGCCATGCTCATCGCTTGGCAGACAGCGAACTGGGTGCGCGCTTCCGGCAGCAAGAAATACACCCGAGCCTTCCTAATCGTCGCGCCAGGGATCACCATCCGCGACCGCCTCCGCGTCCTCTTGCCGAACGATGCCGAGAGTTACTACCGCGAACGGGACATCCTCCCCAACGACCTCCTCCGCGACATGGAGAAGGCCAAGGTCGTCATCACGAACTACCACGCGTTCCAGCCCCGCAAAAAGATCGAGGTATCCCCTGGCACGAAGCGCGTCATCGAGGGGCGAGACGGGAAGATGGATCTCATGGAGACCGAGGGCGAGATGGTCCGGCGCGTCATCGGTGACCTCATGGGCGAGAAGATCATCGCCATCAACGACGAGGCCCATCATTGCTACCGCATGAAGCAGGGCGAGGACGCCGTGGATGTGGTGGACGACCTCACCGGCGACGAGAAGGCCGCAGCGAAGGACGAGAACCGCTACGCCCGCATGTGGATCAGCGGGCTCGAGGCCATCCAGCGAAAGGTCGGTATCCTCACCGTCTACGACCTCTCCGCCACCCCGTTTTTCCTCCGCGGCTCCGGCTATCAGGAAGGCACACTCTTCCCCTGGACGATGAGCGACTTCTCGCTCATGGACGCGATCGAGTCCGGCATCGTCAAACTCCCCCGCGTCCCCATCGCCGACAACACCACCGGCTCCGGCGATATGCCCAAGTATCGCGACCTCTGGGAGCACATCCGCAAGGACATGCCCAAGGGCAAGGGCGGCAAACCAGCTGACCCCGAGCGCCTTCCCCAGCTCCTCTACAGTGGCCTGAACGCGCTCTACGGCCACTACAAGGACACCTTTGAGCTCTGGCAGAAGGCAGGCATGAAGACCGACCCTGTCTTCATCGTCGTCTGCGCGAATGTGAAATCGTCAAAGGCCGTCTACGACTGGATCTCCGGATACGAGACCGAAGGCCCGGACGCGACGATCACCCCGAAGGCCGGACAGCTTCCCCTTTTCTCGAACTTCGACGAGAACGGCATCCGACGGCCCAGACCACGCACCCTTCTGATCGACTCCCAGCAGCTCGAGGCTGGCGGCGATCTCGACAAGTCCTTTCGCGATGTCTACGCGTCCGAACTCGACCGCTTCAAACGCGACGAGGCCGAGCGCCATGGCGCGGCCTCCGCCGAGATCGACTTCTCCGACAGCGAGATTCTCCGCGAGATGATGAACACTGTCGGCGAACCCGGTCGGCTCGGTGCCGATATCCGCTGCGTCGTCTCCGTCTCGATGCTCACCGAGGGTTGGGACGCGAACCACGTCACCCACATCATGGGCGTCCGTGCCTTCGGTACCCAGCTCCTCTGCGAGCAGGTCGTCGGTCGTGGCCTCCGCCGCGTCAGCTATGCGCCGGTCGAGGGCGACGAGAAAGGCCGCTTTCCCGTCGAGTATGCAGACATCCTCGGCATCCCCTTCGACTTCACGGCGAACTCGAAGGGCGGCCCGCCTCAGCCCCCGCCAGAGCAGACGCATATCAAGGCGGTGCGCCCCGAGCGCGACGACTGCGAGATCACCTTCCCACGTGTCGAGGGCTACCGCGTCGAGTTCCCGGACGAGAAACTCCAGGCGAAGTTCGATGACGACTCTACCCTCCGCGTGACCCCGGACGACATCGGCCCGACCCGCAGCCTGCAGTCCGGAATCGTCGGCGAGCAGCAGGAGCTGACCCAGGACTGGCTCGGGGACGAGCGGCTCTCCACCGTCAGTTGGGCAATCGCCAAGCACCTGCTCTACCGCGACTTCAAGGACGAGTATGGCCAGCCGAAGATGCACCTCATGATGGATCTGCGGCGCATCTGCCGGGAATGGATCGACGACCACCTCGACTGCGTCGGCAATGTCCAGCCAGCCCAGATCCTGAACTCTTCCGATCTGGAGAAGGCCTGCGACAAAATCCGCACAGCCATCACCTTCGCCGGACTGGAGAAAGGCGACCGGCCCGTCGTGGCCATCATCGATCCCTACAACCCGGTCGGCTCAACTGCAGCCGTGAACTTCCGCACTTCGAAGCAGACCCTCTGGGATCCCGACCCGACTCGCTGCCACCTGAACCACATCGTCTGCGACTCCGACTGGGAGCGCCAGTTCTGCCGGGCCGTCGAGCAGCACCCAAGGGTGCTACACTATGCGAAGAACTCCGGTCTTGGCTTCGAGGTGCCCTACCGATCCGGCGGCGAGAGCCATCTCTATCGACCCGACTTCCTCGTCGTCATCGACCTGGGCGATGAACCGGGCGAGGGAGAACCCGGGGACCTCCTGAACCTCATCATCGAGGTCAAGGGCTTCCGCCGCGAGAACGAGAAGGACAAGCAGAACGCCATGCGCCACTTCTGGATCCCCGGTATCAACCGTCTCCAGACCTACGGCCAATGGGCCTTCGCCGAGTTCTCGAACCCCTACGGCATGGACAGCGAACTCGAAGGGCTCATCGACAAGGCCGTCGCCGAGATGATCGAAGGGGCGGTCAACAATCAGAGCGATGGG
>Ga0114953_1000897_pt1 | contig 21491 bp, 19 predicted proteins | sample SidtaG_FD_87298 | JGI IMG/M metagenome (GOLD analysis project Ga0114953, IMG submission 87298) | Marine algal microbial communities from Sidmouth, United Kingdom - Sidmouth_Male2 metaG | ecosystem: Host-associated > Algae > Red algae > Unclassified | place: Sidmouth, United Kingdom | collected...
CACAGAGTTTTTTGCGCCCAGACTGGAGGAGTTAGTACAGCCTCTGCCTGCAGGTATTGCTAGGGCTATGCTGAATTCTGGTCTGTGTCGCAAACTCGCTGGAATTTTTACTAGCGGTAAGAAATTTAGAACGGATACCATCTTAATGTTCAGCTTGCTTCGGATGATGGCATATACGCGGCGGTGGCGGCGTAAGACTTACACCTATGCGCATGAACATCGCCAGATTGAGCAATGGCTGGGGCAGATTCGGCGTTATGCTGAGACTGATCAGCAGGCTGCTTTAGAGCTGGTTAAGTGTGCCCGCATTGTAAAGGGGTATGGGAAGACGCGTGAGCGTGGTAGTGAGCAGATAGGTGACATCTTAGCGGCTTGTTCCGCCGATCAACTCAGTGCTCAAGCTATTGTGGATTGGCGGGATGCAGCGCTTGGTGATGATGCTGGTGTTGGTTTTGAGGCGAAGAAGTTGGAAGTGATGGCTACCGCCTAGGGTATGGCATTTACTCTCACGCAGATTACGACAAATGGTGTAAGCAAAATGTTCACCAAGGCAAGCTAAAGAGGTAATAAATATGGCCACTCCAGATAACCAGCAACCAGATTTTAGTAACCTGCTATCCACATTAAGTAACTGTCCATTAATTACTTCCTAAAGTATAGGCGCTAGTATTGATTAAATTATCCACTTGATATTATCCCTATGCCGTTACCACTAGATGAGCCAGTTTGGTTGACCCATGTTCCTCTTGTTCTGTCTGAACTGAATGAAAAACAGCGCCGCTGGGTCGCGGGCTTATTATCCGAAGTATTAGGATACGGCGGAGCAAGCCAGATCGCCAAGCTCAGTGGCCTTGATCCAAAAACTATCCGACAAGGGTGCATCGATTTAAGTCAGCAATTGGCGAATTACCCTAAGGAACGTATCCGGCGTGCGGGTGCTGGCCGTCTTACAGCGAAAAAAAGAACCCTGAACTCGAACAACAACTGACTCAATTGGTTGAGCCGGAACCGGGCGGCGACCCAGAAGGAGAGGGCAAAGCAATTCCCTATGGAATTTATGATAGTCAGGCTAATCATGGCTGGGTCAATGTGGGTACGAGTGCTTCAACGCCTGAATTTGCCATCGCGTCTATTCGGGACTGGTGGCGCAACAGGTGGGCGCAGACCGTTATCCTCAGGGGCACCACCTCCTGATTGAAGCGGCAACGATTATGCTCCAATCTTAACTACACCATCAGCCCTCAAATAGTGGGAAGTAATTAATGGACGCCTAATTATGCTAAGCTATTCAAACCTAAAAATCTCATTGGACGAGCATTTGAAATGACCATTGAACAATTCCTAAAAACTTTGCGCAGCGAACCGGAAACAGTTGAATTTGACGACACCATGTCAGTTATCGAAGCAGAGTACAATTTCACCCCCACTCCATTTAGCAATGGCGACATAGAAAACGCCGCCAATGAAAATAATGGCTCTTGCAAGATTTTCGCTTTCGCTCAACTGCAATCATTGGATGCAGATCAAACACTGGCTTGTTTTGGTCGTTACTACAGAGAAGATGTACTTAAAAACCCTGATGGAACCGATCACAGCAATATCCGTAGCTTCATGAAGCACGGTTGGATTGGCATAGAGTTTGACGGTATGGCCCTAACCGTCGCATAGAGCCGCTCATTTTTTGATGATGGGGTAGCCAGTCAGTTCCATATAACCTACCCCAGCCTTGCCACCATCCACTTTTACCACGCCTTCCCAGTAGGGAAACTGTGCGTCCATCCACTGTTGATCATATAGCGATTCGACCAGCCACTGCTTACCAAGGCTCTTTAACTCAATTTTCCAGCGCAGCGGTAGCTCCACTTTCTGCTCGCCTGCATCCACCCAACGCTTATCCAGTACCTGCAAGGTAATCTCATCAGGCCCCAAAGATTTACTGCTCCCGTCAGACTTAATCCAACTTCCACTTAACCAATGCTTACCATCTGTCTGCCTCAGGCGATAAACCATTAGCGCTTCTCCTGTTTTCAGGTGCAGCGAAAACCAATCCCAGCCCTGCTGATTAGCTGACAGGGGCTGAGAACTCCATTCCCGGTCGAGCCAAGCCTTACCATTCAATGTTGTAGCTTCACCTTTATGGTTAACTACTCCGTCGACCTTAATATGCGGCTGGCTGTAATAGTAACTCGCCTGTCCTTGCCCTGATTTTTGACTGTAACCCTTATCACCATTGAGTACCCACGGCGTAGCGCTTCGCATATTCACACTGAGTTTCGTTTCACCAATCGAAAAATTCAGTGTTGATGGAAAAGGGTTAGCTGAACTCGCAAGCCATGACCAATCATCGAGCCAAGCTTCAAAGTTTTCGCCAGCAGATTGATTGAGCTCTGCTCGACCGCCCACCCTTACGCCTGCCTGTGAAATACCACCTCTGGCGAACCGCTGCTCGTGCAAATGACCTTCAGGAGTTGTAATAGCGGCATGCGCCATCCACAGCTGATTACTACTCCACCCTTTCAGCACGGGCTCTGGATCCATCGACTGCCGGAAAAGAGTCCACTGAAGACCCCAGTCGCGCCCCTCGTTATCTTTTAGATTAGCCGTTAAGTACCACCATTCAATTCTAAAATCCGAATGGATACCATGATCATTAGGAAATACAAAGCGTTTGCCCGGAACCACTTTGGCATACCCATCTAGCTGCTTTCGTAACACGCTAAAACTATCATCGGCCTTTAATTGAAAGATGCCTATAAAGGTAAATATAAAAGTACAGAGAGCCACTACAAAGAGGCGATTCATACACTACTCCCTAATTGAGCGAGCGCGATAGGCAAGCATCGACGCAGGCGTAGTCTAGCAATCAAGACAGTCAGTAGCACCAAACCCAAAGAGAGTAAAGCGAGTACCAGTGCAGGGCCAAAGCTCCATAACATTGGCATGCTCCAACCAAACGATATGATGTTTAATTTATTGATGAGCAGCCAAGAAAGTAGAGCACCCAGTGGTATCGAAAATACCCAAGTGATTACAACGAATAAAACTAGTGGCACTAGAATGACTAAGGCTTGCTCTCGAGAGTTAACACCTAATGCCGACCACTGCGCAAACTGAGGTAAGCGCTCTTGCAAGATGGCCATCATAGACGTTAGTAATGCCAAACCAGCGACCAATAGCGTGAGTGCATTCATTGCCAGCGTAATAGCAAAGGTTTTCTCAAACACACCAATCGCCGTTTCACGCAGACGACCCTGCGTTACCCAATCACCCGGACTGACGCCAGCCTGTATTAATGCGGCTTCAGCCTTTGCAATGGTAACTGGCTTTTTTGAGCCTTTTTCAGCACTCAACCAAAGTGCGACGCCTCGCTGTTTAGCTGAGGGCCAATACTGCCTAAAAGACTGTTGCGGTAAGTAAAACTGATAGCTAGTATTGCCATAATCATAGAAAAAACCAGCAATGACAAATTGGCTCTGACCCACTTCAGTTTTCAAGCTAACCACTTCGCCAACATTGACCCCGCCGAGATAATGCGCCTGCTCATTAGCTAAAATTAAAGGCTTATCAATAGCGTCAGGGCTGGGCGACTTAGTAGCAGCCCATTCATCCATTACATTGGAAATGGCTTTCGCGAGGGGTAACGACTTTGTGTCTGGCGCGTCCGTATCTAGCCCTCGAATTTGTGTTGGACGCTGCTGCCAACGCGTGCTCACCTCATACCGACTATGGCTATAAGCCAGCCAACCCTCTTCCAATCCTTTGCTGAGTAAGTTAGTCAGAGAAGGAGAATGCTCACGGACGTATATATCAGCGGTTAAGCGTTGCTCCAGCCACGAAGTAAAGGCCGTGCGAAAACTCCCAATCAATGATTCAACACCAAGGTTACAGGTTAACGCGAGCAATAAGGCCATCATCGCGGTGCGCATACTAGGCAACTGCGCCCAACCATCGCTTAATAACCAGGTGGTTATTGACTCTGGTCGCTTCTCAAGGAATTTCGACAACATCCGCAACCCTAAAGCCAGCAATACAGGCAAGCACCAAGCTGCAGAAAACAGCACTAAACCTAGCAGTACAAATCCCCAAAATGCGCTATCAATATAGGGGTACATCAGTGCAGCAAGTACTGCCAGTGTAAGTCCTGCAAGAAACAGCCTTCGTCGAGCCTTAACATCATTCTGCCAGTGTGTGCCTAACTGACTCCCAGGTAATATTGCCTGCTGAGAGAGTTGCCACATTGGCCAGGAAAGGGCTAGTAGCAATCCTAACAGCGTCATTAGCCATGCCAGCAATACATTGCTCAGCGTTAACAAAATCTCAGAACCTATGGTTGCACCATAAAGACTGTTCAGTGTCGTACCCAGGGTTGGCAATAGCTGTAAACTGATCAGATAACCTGCGGCTAAGCCTACTCCGCTGGCCACAATGCTCCAAAATAATGACTCTAAAAATAGTGCAAACGCCAGCGTCTTTAAATCAACTCCCATTAACCGCAGATTCCGCAGCGTTAGCTGTCGATGCCATAATGAAAAGCGCACCGCATTAAAGACGATAAACAGCCCCACCGCGAAGGATAAAAGGCTCATTGCCGTGAGATTGGTGTGGAGGCTTTCGGTTAACTGCTCCAGATCTAAAGCTTGATCATTTCTTTCTAAGATTAACGATTTTGGCAATTGCTGTTTCAGCTGCTCGCTTTGCTCATCACTGAGTTCAGAAACGCCAAGATAAGTAAACTGCTCAGTACCAAGAAGCGACTGAGCCGCACCAATATCCAGCAAGACCTGCCAGCCCTGATCGTCACTACTAGTGATAGCTGCTGGCGGCATCTCACCGCCTTTTTTAAGCGCCAAGGAATCTCCTGCTTTAACACCTAGCGTCTCAGCCAAAGCAGCTGGATACCAACTTTGAAAAGGCGGCTGGATAAAACTCAACCAGTCAGAATCAGACTCTCCGAGGTTCAATTGGCCTAAGCTTTGATTGCCTGGCATCGCAAATAAGTCTGTCGCAATCACAGGAATAAGCTGCCCACTTTGCGCTTGCACTCTGGCTTCGATTACGGGGTAGAGTTGCGTCCACCCCTTACGCCTCAGGGCAATATACTCGTCATGAGTGATACCGCCATTTTTAGAGCGCACCGTAAAAGCCATTTGTACGCCAAGCAGCGAATCTGCTTCAGAATAACTAGCTCGCGCATGACCATTAATAACTTGAACAGCAGACCACAGCGCTACACCAGCGATTAACCCACTGAGTAAAAACAGCGCTTGCCAAGGGTGTCGCCAATAATGGCTGAGCAGTGCTTTCAGCGTCCACTTCAACTGAATCATTTATAAAGCTTCCGCAACTAAACGCTCATCAGACATACTTAACTTACCTTGTTGCAACCAGCACTGCATATCAAGATAGGCCGCCATCTCACGACTATGCGTTACCATTAGGAGTGCACTTCCCGCTTGTTTCACTAAATCGCGAAATAGCTCCATTACCTGCAAACTGCTTTGCTCATCCAAGTTACCTGTTGGTTCGTCCGCCAGTACCACTGCAGGACGATGCAATAATGCTCGGGCAATCGCAACGCGCTGCTGCTGACCTCCAGAGAGTTGATGCGGGTACTTACGCAATTGATCTTGCAAGCCTAATTTTTCAATTAACTCCTGCTCAAATCCAAGGTCTAACCGCTGACACAGGTTAGCCTGAAAACGCAGGTTGTCGCGAATTTTCAACGTCGAAATAAGGTGAAATTGCTGAAACACCAAACTCATTTTTTCACGGCGAATCTCTGCTTTTTTAGCCATTGGCAAATCATGGATAGCCAAACCTTCAAATATAATATCGCCTGAGCTTGCATCGTCCAAACCTGCAATAAGATGCAATAAAGTGCTTTTCCCGCTGCCGCTTTCACCGCGTAATGCTACCGACTCACCAGACTTGAGGGTAAGGCTGACACCATCTAAAACAACAGTTTCTCCTTCTGGCTGTGAGTACGATTTTCTCAACTCGCGGACTTCAAGCAGACTCATTTAGTTACCTCGTTTACAGTGACATTTCATCTGGACGGGTCGGTTGTAGGGATTGTTACAGTGAAAATAGCCGCTGGCAGTTTCCTGTAGTTATCTCAGCGACTGACTCAACCGAACTTCCCCTAAGTTCAGCGATACAACAGGCTACGTGTGGCAACCAACCCGGCTCATTGCGCGCCTTATAATGGGATATGTCTGGCTGATCGGGTGCGTCAGTCTCAAGCAGTAAACTCTCTAGAGGTAATTCAACAACTAAACTACGCAGCTTTCTGGCTCGTGGATAAGTGATCGGCCCACCAAAACCTAGGTAAAAACCCAAATCAATCAACTGTTTGGCCTGCTGTAAGCTGCCTGAGTAACTATGAATCACGCCAGTTAACCCAGGTCTCAACCTAAGCTCTTTCAGCACTAAGTCCAGAGATTTCCTTGAATGTATAATCACCGGCAGCTTAAATTGCATCGCTAAGTCTAACTGCCCTGTAAGGTACGCTAATTGCTTTAGCTGATCATGATCATCGATAAAAAAATCTAAGCCGCACTCACCCACAGCAACAGAACTCTGATTTTTTAGCTGTGTTTCAAGTAACGATAGATCCGTCAGCTTATGCTGCTGCTCGAATACCGGGTGAAGACCATATGCGGCATGGATATTAACCAAGCTTTCAGAACCACTCAATCGCTGCAATTTTTTCCAAGCAGAAGCTTGAACTGCAGGGACAACCACATCGGTGACACCGCTTCCCCATGCTCGCTGAAGAACTGAATCCCGATCAGAATCGAATGCAGCTAAATCCAAATGGCAATGGCTATCTATCAGACGCATAAAAAGGCTGTGATATTACAGTAATATCACAGCCTAGCTGATCATCTTTATAATTTATAGTTGTTTAGCTTGGTTACTCGCGATTGAAATAACCACCCGAAGCTACTTAAGGAATAATTTTAAGCAGATGGTCCGCTAATAAGCGATTACCACTTATCGTGAAGTGCCCATCAGAAGGGAAATACTGCGCAGCCGTATTTGCTTCAAACACATCCCCCAAGGAAATAATTTTCGATGGCGCAATCGCTTGTAACTCATCATGCAGTGCTTTATGGCGATTTTGGCGTATCTCAGGCTCAGGGTATAAGACAAAAATCTGATAGTTGAAAGCATAGTCTTCACTTAGCTTATGTAAGCGATCAAATCCCTCTTTGGTAATAGAAAATGCTTTCTTCATTTCAGCTTTATGACCCTCCGCGTCTCCTTGTTGACGAAGGCTTGGAAGAACCTTGAAATAAGCCACCCTCAGCAGGTTAGAGTATTTAAAACCTTGCTTCATAATGCGCTTGTGGATCGGCAAGCTATCTGTGTGAGCCTGCTCTGCTTCAGGGTGCAACTCCACCGGCTCGTAACTTTTACCCGCCTTTCGTTGCTCAGCAGCCCAAATATTATCGCCAAAGTCATTTCCAGTGAAGAAAAAGAAATAGACATTATCAGGAGCCCAACCTTTGTCTTTTAGATAGCCTTCTAAACGATCAACCTCATACAGCGTGCTTGCTCCGGGCACAGCCAAATTGGCACAGCTCAGCTCTTTAGCTTCACAGTAGATATGGGGAAAGGCTTCATTGTCTTTAACGCCCTGAGCATAAGTAAATGAGTCACCAACAAACAACGTAGAAGGATTATTATCTTTTGCTTGAGGTGCACGATAACCGTCAGCAGTAATACTGGTAGGCGCATCGAAATCTGGCGTAATAATCCTGAATTGAGTACTAGGTTTTATATAACTCTGGCGTAAAGCGTTTCCATCCATGTCCAGTAATTTTGGCCCTGGTGAAACCGGCACAAGATACCGGCTCGCGACTTCAGAGATTCCTAATACTATCAGCACACTGACACTTAGCAGTGTGAGATTGGCTATGATCGATTTAATTCGCATACAACACCTCCTTGTTGGAGCAACCTTTCAAATTATTATTCATGATTATTTCTACGGCGTTAAAATTTAACAATGGTTTAAAATAACGTATAAATAAACGGTGCAATTGCACTACCCTGAGCGAATACCAAAAGACCACCCAATAAAACCATCAACAATATGATCGGTGCTAACCAGAACTTTTTACGCTCCTTCATAAAAGCCCAGAGGTCTGACAATAAATCTATCATTAGAATGGTTTCTCCAAATGTTTCTTATCACGTACTTTCGTAATAATTCGGTAACTGGTTTGCTCCTCAGACAGTTTATTGCCTAAGGTGTCTTTGCCAAATAGGCGCATAATTAAGCCTATCGGAGCAATCAATAGGAAAAACATAACGCCCATGACCAGACGGGTATTTATCCAACCTAATACGTCACTGATTTTCAGCCAGACGCTATTAACAGGCCCTAACAGGACAGGACGCACTAAAGCGGTGACAGCGAACGCAATAGCCGCGATAAACGGCCAATAAGGCATCGAATAACTAAATATCCAAGGCAATACAAATCCAAACATCAGGATCAGCATTCCTGCCATAATCAGCCCAAAATCCCTAAGTTCCTTCTCAGTGTATTTAGGCTTCTCAGCTCGTATGATTTGATCTTTACTCATAGCCTTAATCCAACTCAAACTCTTGCTTCCAATCTGACGCTTCCTGCCAATTCGGTTGCTTGGTTTTATCAATCAGAAAATTCTCTAACACTAAAAAGTCCATATCCGTTCGCATAAAACAGCGGTAGGCATCTTCAGGCGTATTCACTATCGGTTCACCCCGAACATTGAAGGAAGTATTTACCAGAAGCGGACAGTTTGTGCGCTCATCAAACGCATCCAATAGCTTGTAGAACCTTGGATTAGTTTCTGGGTGAACTGTCTGCAAACGTGCTGAATAATCCACATGAGTAACTGCTGGAATTTCAGATCGCGTCAAATTCAATTTATCAATTCCGAATAGTTTTTCCTGCTCTTCCGTCATGACCTTACGCTTGTCTTCTTTGACAGGTGCAACGATCAACATGTAAGGACTTGGGCCTTCATGCTCAAACCATTCAGAAACCTTATCGTGTTTGATAATAGGTGCAAAGGGACGGAATGATTCCCGGTATTTGATTTTCAGGTTCATGACTGACTGCATTTTCTGGCTGCGCGCATCGCCGATAATCGAACGGCCTCCCAACGCTCTGGGGCCAAACTCCATCCGTCCAGCAAACCAACCAATGACTTTTTCATCTTCCAATATTTTGGCAGTAGCGCTAAACAACTGATCATCTTGCAGCAACATGTAATTGGCGCCAGCCGAATCGAGGTAATCTTTAATGGCACCTTCATCATAAGCGGGGCCAAGATATGACCCTTGCATAGCGTCGCCTACAGAGCCGTCTATAGAGTCGCTCTGTTGAACTACACGGGGATTCTCTAAATATTCATGATGTGCTGATAAAGCAGCACCAATCGCACCACCTGCATCACCAGATGCTGGCTGAATCCAAATCGACTCAAATGGTCCTTCTCGTAGCAATCGGCCATTAGCCACACAATTGAGTGCAACGCCACCCGCCAAGCATAAATTCTTTTGTCCAGTTTCCTTATGAACTGTTCTGGCGAGGCGTAAAACGACCTCTTCCGTCACTACCTGTATGGAGCGCGCAATATCCATTTCACGCTGTGTTAACTCAGCTTCAGGCTCACGAGCAGGCGCATTAAATAACTTCTCAAACTTTCGATTAGTCATCGTCAGACCAACTGCATAGTTGAAATAGCGCATATTTAGTCGGAAGGTGCCATCCTCTTTAAGATCTATTAGGTTATCTAAAATCAGGTCAACATATTTTGGCTCACCATAAGGCGCTAAGCCCATTAGCTTGTACTCACCAGAATTGACTCGAAACCCGGTGTAGTAAGTGAACGCCGAGTACAGCAGACCCAGTGAATGGGGAAAATCAATCTCCCACTGCGGTGTTAATTTCTCACCTTCTCCCAGCCAAACCGAAGTTGTTGCCCACTCACCTACCCCATCAAGGCACATCACTGCGGCATTTTGGTAAGGACTTGGGAAAAAGGCCGAAGCAGCATGAGCTTGGTGGTGCTCTGTGAATAGCAACTGAGGCAATTCTGTTTCGTTGATTCCGGACAAGGCAGAGAATGAGCGTTTCAGGGTTTTCTTTAAGAAAAGCTTCTCTTTTAGCCAAATCGGTATCGCAACCATAAAGGAACGGAAACCTTTAGGTGCATAAGATAAATAGGTTTCCAGAAGGCGCTCAAACTTCAGCAAAGGTTTATCGTAAAAAACGATATATTCCACGTCTGCCAAGGCAATGCCAACCTCATCAAGACAGTATTGAATCGCTTGCTCAGGAAACGCAGGGTCATGTTTTTTACGCGTAAAACGCTCTTCTTGCGCGGCAGCCACAAGCACTCCATCGCTGATAAGTGCGGCTGCACTATCATGATAATATGCTGATAATCCTAAAATATACTGCGGCATAAGTGACTGACCCATCAATTTATAATTTTTAACCTATTTATTGCGATACAAATTTAACTAATATGCCCAACACATGGCAGTTGCAAAAGATGTATGGGATTAATACGTTGATAGATGGGCTTATCGGGCGGAGTAAATCATTAAGCTTAATGATCGGCGGTTTAATTTGGGCATAAAAAAACCCCGCACGATGGCGGGGCTCTATAAATACGGTGAGTATTAAGCAGCTGCTTGAATACTTACATATTTACGATTTTTTGGGCCTTTAACTTCAAAAACCACCACACCGTCTGCCTTAGCAAACAACGTGTGATCTTTACCACAGCCTACATCAGTGCCAGGATGGAAACGAGTTCCACGCTGACGAACGATGATGTTGCCAGCCTTAACAAGCTGGCCACCAAAACGCTTTACGCCTAAGCGCTTAGATATCGAATCACGACCGTTGCGAGTACTACCCGCCGCTTTCTTATGTGCCATTACTAAATCCTCTTAATCTTTAAGATAGTAAACCTATCTTTACGCAGAAATCGCAGTGATCTCTACCTTAGTTATATGTTGACGATGCCCTGTACGCTTCTGGTGATGCTTACGCCGCTTGAATTTGATGATTTCGACTTTCTTGCCGCGTCCCTGATTAGTCACCGTTGCTGTAACTTTACCGCCTGCAACATAGGGAGCGCCAATCTGAACCGCATCATCATTGCTAACCATTAGGACATTATCGAAGTCAACGCTGGCGCCTTCTTCTGCGTCCAGTTTTTCAATATCCAACGTATCACCTTGCGATACGCGGTATTGCTTCCCACCAGTAGTAAAGATGGCGTACATGTTCTTGCTCCTGACCTAACGAATTTGGACTATCGGAAAACTGCGGGATTGTACTTTCTTGAATACAGACAGTCAATTAACTTAGCGCATATAGTTGTTTTAAATGCAGGCTTGACAGTGTGCGGGCATCTACCTAGCATTCGCCCTTTAAATGCCGACCAATGAGCATAGTCAGGATTATGGAATTTAAGGAAATTCAGGCCTTGATCGCAGATGATATGGATGCGGTTAATACCCTGATTCAAGACAGCCTCAAATCAGACGTTGTCCTGATCAATCAGCTCAGCCATTACATAATAAACAACGGCGGGAAGCGCCTCCGCCCCATGCTTGCACTACTTTCTGCCAGAGCCTGTGGCTACTCAAGACAGCAACATATAGATATCGCAGCGATTATAGAATTTATTCATACCGCAACGCTACTGCATGATGATGTGGTTGATGAATCGGATATGCGCCGGGGCAAAGATACCGCCAATAATATATGGGGTAATCAAGCCGCCGTTTTGGTCGGAGATTTCCTTTACTCACGCTCATTTGAAATGATGGTCGATGTGGGTCAGCTACGAGTGATGCAGGTTTTAGCTCAAGCGACCAATGTAATCGCAGAAGGCGAAGTCTTACAACTGTTAAATTGTAATGACGCCGACACGACCGAGAAGCGCTATCTTGAAGTCATCTATTCTAAAACGGCTAAGCTATTCGAAGCCGCTTGCCAGCTAGGAGCCATATTAGCTGATCGATCCGAGGCCGAAGAACAAGCTATGGCTAGCTATGGAATGCACCTCGGCACGGCTTTTCAGGTCATTGACGACGTACTAGATTACAGTGCTTCAGCAGATGAAATGGGCAAGAATGTTGGTGACGATTTAGCTGAAGGAAAGCCAACATTGCCATTAATCATTGCTTTGCAACGTTGTGAAGGGGATGATGCGCAAATGATCCGCAGCGCTATTGAACTTGGCGGTTTGGAAAACATCGATGCTATTATTAAAATCATTAATACAACAGGTGCTTTAGATTACTCCAGAGATGTGGCGGAAAAAGAAACAGCACTTGCCATCCAAAGCCTGAGTATATTTCCTGATAGTAACGAAAAAACAGCCTTAAATGAACTTGCATGGTTTTCAATACGACGACATCACTGACTTGTGAGCAAGTTCAAAAGGTAAAATCTGTAACTATTTGTATTATCTCTCTAAAGTGCTAAGCTTAAGCACTAATACGCAAATAGTTTAAAAACAAGGATACGTTTCAGGAGTAAGGTACATGTTTGCAAATTTCTTCGGTATTGTAATTATCTCGGCATCGGCTTTGCTGATCGCCGGACTAGTACTTCGCGCCGACCCTAATCTACCTGCTACGATGAACCTTGGCCTCGTAGACAAATTAGCTGATTCCACACAGCAAGCAGCGCCAGCCGCTGCCGATAGCAGTGGATCTGACAGCCCAGCTGCCAGCAGTAAGGACACAACTTCCTCAACAGCCGATACTTCGTCAAGCACCGCTGGTAGCTCATCTTCCAGTAGCAGCACCTCTACCGCTAGTGATACCTCAACTGACGACAGCGCTTCTGATACTCCGACTGACAGCGTAGCGAGTGACTCCTCTTCTGATACTGGGACAGACAGCAAAGCGGCAAATGACACCGCCTCTGGGAGCGACGCTGAAAGCAATAGCGAAAGCACTGACTCAGCATCGAAGACGGCAGCAGAAAGCCCAACAAAAACAACTGCCCCAGCTGCCGACAATACCCAAGGCTTCAGTGAAGCATATCTTGAAAGCAAGCGTCGCGCGCGTGAGCTAAGTGGCTCATCACATACCAGAACCAACAAATCTGACGCCACTAGAAACAAAGACTAAAGAACAGCATCGGCAGGGCTCTATATAAAGATAAAGAAAAATCTCATGCGGAGAGAAACATAACAGAAACTAATACCCAATTACATGGAGGTAAGGTATGTCGTTCAGTGAATTCTTGCAGTGGATACGCAATTTTTTCAACTCAAGATCAGCACCTAATTCGAATACGAACAGCACTGCAAGCACAGGCGTAACAAGTAAGCCAGAGGTACCGAGTACTTCTACCAGTCAACCATCATCGGACAGCACTGTAACGTCAGGGGTCAGTACACCGTCTACAACCACCGCATCACCGCCTGTTGAGACGCCACCAGCACCAACGAATCCAACGCATTCCACTGTCACAGCGTCACCTCAAACCGAAGTAACAACCCCAACATCTGAAACAACACAACCTAGGGGAGTGACTCCATCTCCCATACCAGAAACAAATCGACCAGAAGTCGATACCCCACCTCCATTGCCCGAAACTACAGTACCAGCCCCTCCCGTTATAACCCCACCTCGGCGCAATCCACCTATCATTGAGCGCATCACGACAGCTGATACTAAAGTAGCTCTAAACCGAGAAGTCATTTTCCAGATTGTCACCAATCCTGCAAATCAATATGAGAATTGCACTTTAGATCTACGCAAAGCAGATAATGCCTCAGTTGTGCGAGGCATCAATCCTGACACAGGTCAATTCGTTTTAAGTTTTGATAAGGCCTCAAGCTCTGATAATGACACTCAGTTGATCAAGGTCAAGAATCCGCAAGGTGAAGAAAGCACTGCGATTACTGTCTCATTAATGAAGCTATTTTGGCATAACCACCCCGGCCGTAAAAACGTTTGTGATGAAACCTTATTCGTAAACCAGTGTGCTATTCGCATGAGCACTGCGCTGGAACTTTCAGGAATTAAATTGTCACTGGATAGACGTGTTCTCAGACGCTGTACGACAGAGTACCGTGCTTTCAAGCATCATAAAGACGGATTAGTTAAAGGACATGTGCTGGCCGCTCAGGAGTTAGCAAACTGGATAAAATCACAGCGCTCAACATTTGGCAGTCGCAGCATTGTGCACAGCAAAGAGGAAATACTTGGACGTGGCGGCGTAATATTTTTTAGAGATGGCTGGGGAACTACCGATCATATCGATGTATGGGATGGTCAATCTCTAGTCGGTGGATTTCCTGATTATTTTGAATCAGATTTTAAAGAACTTTGGTTTTGGGATGTTTACTAATGTTTACCAGAAATCTCTGTATGGGAATACTTGCCCCTACTGAAATCATCAAGTATTTATTGTCATTACTTGCGTTTCTGATAATTTCCAGCAGCTTGATGGCAGAAGCGCCAACAACGCCTAAAAGCACTCTCGCTCACACGCTTGGCGCGTTTGAATTTACGCTCAGTAATGAGAAGAAAAACTGCCAAGTCCAGGCAAACAATAAATCAGAAGGCGCAGCTGAGGTTAAAATAATTCCTTTGTTACTAGAATCGCCCTGCTATTGGATTACTAGTAGCGAAACCAAGGCTTTACTGCATTTTGGCTATGAATCGATTGATGTAGACGATACATTATTGATAGCAGGTACTCCGCTCAGTTTATCAGATGAAAAAAAGACCTATCAAAAGCTCCCTAAAGACAGCTACTGCACACAGTTTTTGCAAGGCATCATTCTTTCAAAGAAAGAAATTTTTGCAGTCAATGAAAAGATGGTCGCTGCGCATTGCGAAACAGGTTTGGCAATCGATGAAAAAATCTTTTACACAATGGCTCACAATCTGGATCGCTATCAGGAAAAGCTGCCTGAGGCTACAGCAGGAACTGCATCGACAGAAGTTGCCAACGGCGCTCAGCCTACTGCCCATGTAAAACCAGAGGAAGTTGAAGAAAAATCTTTCATTGACTCAGTGACTGATTCAATAAAAGAGCTTTTCTCAGGAAAGGACAAGGACGCTAAATAGCCCATAGCGTCCCCAGTAAAACTTATGGTTTAAGCACTATCCGTTGGGCAAACGGGTAATCAGGCTCGATGTATCCCAGCGGTTTCCGCCCTTGGCCTGCACCTCGGAGTAGTAAGTATCAACCAATTGAGCCACTGGTAAAGCAGAACCGTTGGTCTCTGCTTCCTCAAAACACAAACTCAGATCCTTACGCATCCAGTCAACCGCAAAACCATAGTCAAACTTGCCATCAATCATGGTTTCATGACGATTATCCATCTGCCACGACTGCGCCGCACCTTTTCCAATCACATCAAAGACTTGTTTAGCGTCAAGTCCTGCATTCTTAGCAAATGCAACCCCTTCTGATAAGCCCTGAACTAAGCCCGCAATGCAGATCTGGTTGACCATTTTAGTCAATTGCCCTGCTCCGGAACCACCCATTAGCTGTACTGACTTAGCAAAGCAATCAATTAGTGGCTTGGAACGATCAAAGATGGCATCGTCACCCCCGCACATAACAGTTAACACACCGTTTTCAGCACCTGCCTGACCACCAGAAACTGGCGCATCGATAAACCCAAAACCTAATTCTGTCGCGGTAGCCGATAACTCCCGCGCAACATTGGCCGAAGCAGTGGTATGGTCGACAAAAATAGAATCTGTTGGCATCGATTTAAACGCCCCGTCATCGCCGATTGTTACACTGCGTAAGTCGTCGTCGTTACCCACACATGCAAAAACGAAATCAGCCCCCTCTACCGCTTTCGCTGGCGTTTGCGCGGAGCGACCACCATACTGCTTTACCCAAGCTTCCGCTTTGCTAGTTGTACGATTGTAAACACAGACAGAATGTCCAGACGTGGCCAGAAAGCCCGCCATAGGGTAGCCCATTACCCCAAGCCCAATGAAGGCAACCTTGTATTTGCTCATGCGTTTCCCCTTTAGCATTGGCAATTATTAATTTGATTGCACATGTTATCAGAAGATTTAACCAGTGTGTTGACGTTCGCTATCAAGTGTTTTTATTTGTCAAATTACAAAGAATTCATTCAGACAAGCTACCCTATGCATTGAATAAACCGCTTAGATAAGCGCTATTAATATCACCATCTGTTTGGGCAAAATTTGCAAGGTTAGGAAAAATAGTCGGCATCAAGGCATTATCAACACCAAACCATCGGCACAGACTTGCATTTAACTGATCCTGAGCCATTGTTGGGATGATCCGTCCCCGGTCGCTATAATCATCGTTACCATCCAGCACCATTTCTGGCAGCGATCCTATCACTTGCCCACCATTGAAATTACCAACTTGATTACTACCATCGCCCCCCATAACTAAGTGATGTGCGCCCCAGGCATGATCCGTCCCGTCACCGTTATTCCCAAGAGTTCTTCCAAAATCTGACATAGTGAACGTCGTGACTTTATTCGCAAGCCCTTTGTCTTCTAAAGCCTTTTGGAAGCTGGACAACGCCAAACTTAATTCCCTTAGTAATAATGGGTGCTTGGTGATTTGCTCACTGTGCGTGTCAAAACCTCCTAAACTCACCATAAAGATCTGACGGTTATAAGCACCGCCCTGAATTGACCCGGTGGCACCGATATCCACCATCTTGGCCACAGCACCCAACTGGCTGAGCAAACCTCCACCCATAACATTTGAAAGCCCTAGCTGACTCGATGATGGCACCGAGAACAACTGATTACCGTAGCTATCCCTGCTCACATAGTTTGCTTGATACCCTTCGAAAGCTTCATAAAGCAAATCAAATACATCCATGGACTTTCGTGATGTAGCGGAAAATAATGAAGCAAACGGGTCTCCTGAAGTAAAGACACTGCGTTGACCAAAACTAACTCTACCCGTTGGTGAAGAGCTCTCCACACCGTGCAACGCTTTGAACAATGCACGCCTATCCATATGATAGTCCCACACACCTTTACCCATGTCAGAGAACCGAGGTGGCTTACCCACTCCGATCGCCAATGGCACCGAGTCTTTACCAATCAGCATACGGTCATTTCCCGTATAAGAAATATTCAATCCCAGAGGTGAGTTATTATTAACCCCTACCCAATTGTCTGCAATTTTTCCTGCCCACCCCACATCATTTAAATTATTACCTTGACCAGTCTGTAAGGCGCGCTGCTGCTGGTTATGTGCAAATAGAAACAAAGGAAGCGCTGCCGAACCATCCTGAATAGCTGAACGGGTTACTGGCTGTACAAGATTCCCTATATTTGACACCACAGATGCCTTCTTAGTAGCGATCAGTTGAGCCAACTCTGGCATTACGCCATTAACACCCAAGTCTGATCCAGCGATAGGATAGTGCCCTTTTAGATAAGCGCCGCTGCTCTCGCCATTTGAGTAATAGGGGTTTCCCGAACCGCCTGTCAGAGCTCCACTTCCAAAATCTAATGGATTATCAGCAACTGATAAATTCCCACGACTAATGGCGTAATCGGAATGACTACTCCCCGTTGGCATGATCATATTAAAGCTATCATTGCCACCGTAGAGGAAAACGCAAACCATCGCCTTATAGTCTGAAAAAGCCGGACTGGCCGCGCTGGCCTCCCTCATTAATGCAAGTTGGCCCAGAGAACCTAACGCTCCAGCGGCTCCCCCAACCAACAGAGATTTCAGAACATCACGACGCTGCTTTAAATTATCTTTTGACATGGTATTTCCTTATTTTTGAACCATATACAGACCTGAGGTGGCAATCATGCGCACCGTGTCTTTTACCATCACAATAGCCGCCTCTTTCCTATCCCTAATATTCATATTGCTTGAATTCATGAGGTAATAAGACAGGGCTTGTTTAAATTTTTCCGGCATTTCGCCTCCCAACAAAAGGCGATCATAATGATTAATCAAAGCGTTAACCGCCGCGATCATATTAGGTCTCTCGCTTACTGAAGACTTTTCCAAGTTCCAAAATGCACCGCCTGCTGCCGCTTTAATCAATGCCATTGGCTCGTCAAAATTTGTCAAGAATTGATCGTTTTTGTCGAAATCCCGAGTTGCAGCATATTCTGCTATCGTTTTCTTATCTTTATACTCAATTTTATTTTTTGCAAAACTCCAAACTGCGGAGTAAACCTTATTGCTGTAACCCAGCACATTTTGATCGGTCAGAATTTTCATCTCAGGGCTGACCAAACCCCGATCAGAAAAGTAATTACTGCTTGGGACATAGTCTGGTGTATAGAAATTGAAAACAGAAACGGATCTAAGCGGACCTTGTCCAAATGAGCTTTCGGGAGACTTGAACCAGTAGACGCCGTTTACGGGTGTTTTAGCGTCATTATTCGACAGCCAACCGTCCAAAGGCACAGTACCCAAGGTTCTCAATAACTGCGTATAAGCAATCAGCGGCTCTTTAATTTTTCCGTCGTTATTACCAATACTGGCCTCATTACGCATTTCATCATCCAGTAAAATGGCTCTGACAACGGCTTTCAAGTCACCACGAACACCCTCTCCATTATCAACAAATACCTCGGCCACTCTGGCCACGTAATCCGATGAAGGGTTTGAGGTGACGAGTCGCATGATGAGATGCTTGCTGACATGTGGTGCAATATTGGGATGATTGAACAAGACATCCAGCGCCTCATCTAAACCACTACCATCCTCTCCAGAATTCAAGGCAAAAGATTTGCCAAGCACAGTCACCAATCCATCACCACCCTCTGCGACTTCATCTTCATGCTCAGTCGCTGTAAACTCCATTGGCTGTGTGTAATCACCGACAAAGAGCGCCGTCGAACCGTATTGATTGTTACGCACGAGATCCCAGCCCGTCATTACCTTGGCAAGTTCCTGAACGTCTTTTTCAGTATAGCTAGGCTTAATTTCTCCGCCTGAATCAGGGTAGCTAAAACGATCCCCATCCTTGTCTGGCGTACCATCCATATTTAATTCGTATAGGCCAAGTGTGAATAATTGCATCAGTTCACGCGCGAAATTCTCATCAGGAATCGTACCGGTTGCCAGATTGGCTTTTTGGTTTCCTTGGTGCGATAAATAAATCCCCATAATTGGACTTCTGGCCATCTCACCGAGCAAAGCACGATAATTGCCAAAGGAGTAGCGCACCAACATATCGTAATAATTCGCCAAACCCTCTGCGCGGTAACCTAAGGGATCTTGCTTACCAGACACGACCAGCAGCTGACTCAGAGCGAATGCCACACGCTGTCTTAATTGGTCACTACCATGCTTGATATTGTCTGGATGTAGTCCAAGCGCATTTTCCCACCAGACAGCGATACGATAGCTCTCAGTATCAATATCTTGTGTCATGCGATTAAACACGCTGACGCCATCACCACCTGATGCATCCCACCCTCGGCTGGGCTTAGCCAGTCTTGCTATCTCAATTAATCGTTGTAAATGCGTTTGGTGATCGTCACCCGGGTCATCGTGTGCAGCAGGCATATTCAACTGCCTATCCACCCATTTCTCAACACCAATTTGCTGCACTTTATCCAGGTCGGCTGAGACCGGCCCAAACGTAGTTTGCAACAATAAACGGTGAGCATCTCTTAGGGTGACAGTGCTACCTAATTGATAGGACAGCTCAGAATCTCCCCCCGTTGCTTGATAAATATCCACACCGCTAGGTTCAGAATTGTTAGTAAAGGACGAATTGCGAGCCACCAAACTTATCTTGATTTTATTGGCGTCACCTAAAATACTAAGTGGTAATTTCATTTCAACTTGCTGGTCTGAATTGCCACTGGCATAAATTGCCAAAGCCTCACTCTCCCAAGACCAATTGCTACCCGTGCCGGTGTAGCGTGAGAGGCTTCTGCCTTGCAGTATAAAATCGGCACCAATTCCACGACTCTTGAAGCCAGTTTCAGGATTATTATCCGTATCCAGATAAACCTGCCATGGCCACCAAGTACCAAAATTGATCGGCCCGTCATTGCGATAGGCTAAATAAAGGTTATCCTTGTCATGCGCCATCCAAGCTTCAAGCCAATCTGCTTGTGCATCTGCTACCGTAATATCATCCCCGTCAGTCCCAAATGATATCGCTTCAGACCAATCATCAAGCTCTCCATCAATAGTGGGTGTTAGTAGATTTGAAACCACCCCAATACTGCCACTGGCCATTTGATAATTATAGACACCCGAATTCGGCAAGATATCTTTTGCTTGAGAGCTATTTCGTGCTTGTAACACGAGCTTCAAACTATCAGGATTATCGAGATCACTGCGTTTAATACGAAGCTCAGTTTGCGTAATACCACTTGCAAACTCTGCCCGACCAACAAATGACAACGACCAATCAGATCCTGAACCCACATAACGGCTGAGACCCGCGCCCTGAAGAATGTAGTCGGCACCCAAGCCATTTGTTTTGTAGCCAGTTTCTGGGTTATTGTCTACATCGAAATAGGTTTGCCAAGGCCACCACTGGGAAAAATTTATTGGGCCGTCATTGGTGTATGCGAGATAGAGATATTCATCATCATTCGCCATCCAGGCTTCTAAAATATCGGCCTCAGCACCCGCTCCACTAATGTCGTCACCGTCCCGGCCAAATGAAATCGTTTCAGACCAATCACTTAGGTCGCCGTCAATCTGAGGGCTTAAAGCATTAGAGCGCGCTTCAGTATCTGACTCCAGATTGACGGTGAAGTATCCGGCTCCATTATTAGGAAAAGTATCAACACCTGCACTTCCCAAACCGTCGACAAATGAGGAGTTCTTTGCTTTAAATAGCAAGTTCATCCCCTCAGGGCTACCTAAATCGCTAAGCTTTAAACTAAACTCAGCATATTGGTTCGCGCGTGCACCGACGTTAAAACGTATATTTTCCCACGACCAGTCTGAACCGTTACCCGTGTATTTGAGCAGTTGGTTTCCTTGCAGGATATATTCTGCGCCGACACCATTTCCAGCACTATACCCGGTGCTTTCCTTTTGATCCGTGTCAATAAATACATGCCATGGCCACCAAACATCATCAATCGGACCATCATTGCTATAGGCAAGCTGGAGGCTGCTTCCATCGTGAGAAGCCCAGGCTTCTAAAATATCCGCTTTAGCACCATCAGCCACTATATCGTCGCCATCAACACCCAGCGACTCAGCATTCGACCATTCAGCTAAATTGCCATCCAGAACCAGATTGTCCAGTGCTTTTGCCGGACTGCCAAGACCAATGAGCGCTAGCAAAGCTAACGATAAAAATCCCTTATTAAACATACCATTCATCCAATGAATTAACGATAAAAAACCGCTTTAGATAGATGTTACTTTAAGGATTTTTTTGAGACTGAACATCACGGATTAAAGGACACTTCACTCCGACCAAGTGATATCAGTTGTAGAGGATTAAATGGTGAACAAGACATTCAGATAA
>Ga0114953_1000900_pt1 | contig 21404 bp, 19 predicted proteins | sample SidtaG_FD_87298 | JGI IMG/M metagenome (GOLD analysis project Ga0114953, IMG submission 87298) | Marine algal microbial communities from Sidmouth, United Kingdom - Sidmouth_Male2 metaG | ecosystem: Host-associated > Algae > Red algae > Unclassified | place: Sidmouth, United Kingdom | collected...
GATTTACTAAACGATCCAGAGCGACAATTGAATCTTCATCAGCAAACCATGAACTGGTACCGTCAATATTTTCACCCCGCTGGCGTAGCGATTTATTTAAAAAACAAGATAGAGCGACAGCTTCATAATAAACAAGCGATTACAAAAAATGGCTACGCGAATAGTGATTCCTCAAGCTCAACATTTATTCGCAAAAATCAATAAAATGATATGGGTCAACTGGACAGTTTATTTAAATTAATACTTTCTCCTGCGGGCATCGGTGCAGGTATTATTGCGCTAGGATTCTTATGGTACTGTTTGAAATATCAAAAGATTGTTTATTTGCTGATGGGCGGTTGTCTATTTTGTGCTAGTCTGGCACGCTACGCAGATGAGTTTGTGACGGCACCTCCCTTATTTGGTCCACTAGAAATGCTGCGAAGTATGGGCAGACCCATAACTGTTGGATTATTATTACTGATATTCATATTGGCCTTATCTATTCCAAAACAAGACGATAAATTAAAAATTCCATCAGCATTATTTGGGTTAATCATCGTGCAATACCTCATTATGATAAAGACCATTTACTACGGAGGTATGGCCTTTTCGATTGCCTATTTTATTCTGTTTATCATAATTGTATATACGCTTTGCAAAGGGTTGGGAGGCAGAATAAAATCCTGGGTAAATTTTGACCAAGTGGCTGGATCGATTGCATTAGCGGGAGCATTATTTGTCTGGATCAATAGCTTTCAGGGAGCGGTGGGCAGAGATGCGATCGTCTTTATACAAGGTCGTTTTTCTGGAACTACTGGTAACCCCAACCATGCGGCCGTTTTTTTGGCCACTGTTTTTCCAGCCTTGCTATACGCAATCACTAAAGCTAAAAAATTAAAAATTCTTTTTTGGAGCGTCACTGCGCTACTGGCTTTTTACTGGCTGTTGATTTCAGGATCGCGGACAGGATTAATTATGGCGGTAATGAGTTTTCTGTTATTTTTTAGTCATAAAGTGCTCTATTTTACCGTGCGTATCATCGGTTGGGGATTAGCACTGAGTCTGTTTTTTTATGTCTTTCCGGGCCTCGTAGAATTAGGTGAAATAACTGAGGTAATTGGCTGGGATGGAATGGCAGAAAGACTAAATCGAAAATCCGAAGGAGGCCTGGATACTCGAGCAGAAATCTGGCAGACTCAATTCAATTATTTTAATCATTACCCCATTTTCGGAGCTCCCGTTTCGGGAGATCGCATAATTTTTGGAGAAAATTCCTGGTTGGGTATCGCAGCTCAGTTTGGCTGGATGGGACTTTTACCAATGCTTTTTTTCGGAATTGGAATTATTTATAAAATGACTATTCTTTGGAAAACGAGAATTTACCATACCGCCAGGGCCAACGAGTTGAACCTTTGTTTTGCGGGACTGGCCTCTCTCATGATCGGAAGTTTTAACGAGGCTTACCTTTTGGGCAACCTAAGTTTTCCTATCATGTCATTAATTCTTTATCTGATTTTGGCAGATGCTTCTCTTATGCTGGTAGCACAAGAAAAAAAACAAAAAAGAATTACGATAGATCACAATAGCATTGTTTACTCACCTCCTATTTACAATTAAAAAAAACCAAATGAAAGTACTCTGGGTCACCGGAAGTTTTTTCCCAACTAATAGCGGAGGGATGGACACCATCATGCACTGGATTGCCTGCTGCTTGACAAAACAAAACGTCGATCTAACCTTGTTGACTTCGGACGAAGAAACGGACGGCAAAGTCAAAAGTAACCGATGGCATCAAACCGATTTTGGCACTATCAAATATGTTCCAACGCGTATTCACTACCTACCTGTTCGCCTAATCGCAGTGGCTTTTAAAAATTTGCTGACACACGAAAACGTACATCTCTGCAATATTTTTTATCCATCTTCGATTTCCGTGGCTGCGCTGGCTGCTTTACTGAATAAAAAAGTAATCTGGTCCGTGCACGGAGAACTGGATCCCTGGGCCATTAAACATTGTTCTTACAAAAAAAAACCTTTTATTTGGTTTATTGACAAATTTTTAAAAAACCACGTTGTTTTTCATACCACTTGTCCGGAAGAAGAAACCTACGTTAAGAATATTTTTGGTCAAAAAACAAAAACTTTATTACTGACCAATTATATTTTATTACCAAAAAAAGAAAAAGTCCCTACGCAAAAATACCTGCTGTTTGTAGGAAGAATTCATCCTAAAAAAGGATTGGATCGGCTGCTGAATGCCTTGGCCGCATCCGATACTTTTAGAGACAGTGACTTTACACTAAAGGTGGTAGGTGATTATAATAATGATCACGGACGGGAATTGGTAAAACTTTCTAGTCAGTTAAATCTGGACAAAAAAATTAAATTCCTGGGCAAAAAAGAAGGACCCGAAAAATTTCAACTTTTTGCGGGTGCCTACTTTACCATTATGCCCTCCATTACCGAAAATTTTGGGATGGTCGTGGTAGAATCCATGTCACAAGGAACTCCCGTCATTGCTTCTACTGGAACACCCTGGCAAGTTTTAGAAGAAGAACGTGCGGGACTTTGGGTGGCACCGCAAATACAAGCGCTTACCGATTCCATTGACAAAATAATAGCCTTGAATAAATCAGCATACGAGGACTACCGAAAAAACGCGTATGCCCTGGTCTGTGACAAATTTGACCTGGAAAAAAACATACAAGATTGGGTAAAAGCCTACCAGTCGGTTTTTCAGCCGGCTGCCTCACTTTCAAAATTAGCCTGATATGAATCCTCAATTTTCTGTCATTATTCTTACTTACAACGAAGAAACCCATTTACCAAGATTGCTAAAATCGCTTCAGGGTTTATCCTGTGATTTATATATTGTTGACTCTGGCAGCAAAGATCAAACTTTAGACATCGCCCGTGAATACGGTGCTACTATCGCATACCATAGTTTTGAAAACCATCCCAAGCAATGGCATTTTGCGTTAAATAATTTTGACATTAAAACACCCTGGATTATTGGCCTCGACGCAGATCAGATTATCTTACCAGAGTTGTACCAAAAGCTTAGCAACTTCAGCGACCAGGCTATAGATTCCAGCGTCAACGGAATTTATTTTAATCGTAAAAATTATTTTAAAGGTCGCTGGCTAAAGCATGGTGGTTTTTTTCCACGCTATTTGTTAAAAATGTTTAGAACGAATGTTGGCTATTCGGATTTAAACGAAAATATGGATCATCGTTTTGTCGTGCCTGGAAAAAAAATAATCTGGAAAGACGGATATCTAAAAGAAGAAAACCTCAAAGAAAACCAGATCAGTTTTTGGATCAACAAACATGATCGCTACAGCAACCTGGTAGCTCAAGAAGAAATTGAACGCTATCAAAAAATACGTACAACGTCCAGTTCCAACACCGCCCGCTTTTTCGGATCTCCCGACGAACGCATTGCTTTCTTTAAAAAAATATGGTGGAAACTTCCCCTTTACTGGCGTCCGTTTCTCTATTTTATTTATCGCTTTTTCTTTAAGTTGGGCATCCTGGATGGTCCCGAAGGGAGACTCTTTCATTTTTTACAAGGGTTCTGGTTTAGGCTCATCGTGGACGAAAAGATTAATGAAATAAAAAAGGCCAGTCGCCAGCAGCAAAAAACTATTAAAGCCAAAAAATTAATTTCTGTAACGGACTAACCATGAACAATTCATTACCTAAAGTAGATTTATCAACTTTCAATAATGACTGGTACGGTCCACAGATCGGTGCGTCCAGACTAAAACAATTATTTTGGTACTTTACAAATATATTTTGTTTTATCAATCCGTTTTTTATTTTTGGCTCGTTAAAAATAATAATCCTAAGAGCCTTCGGGGCCTCTATCGGTAGCGGAGTTGTCATCAAACCTTCTGTCAATATCAAGTATCCCTGGAAATTAAAAATCGGGGATCATTCCTGGATTGGCGAAAACGTCTGGATCGACAATCTCGCCGAAGTTACCCTCGGCCAGCATGTCTGTCTCTCACAAGGAGCCATGCTTTTAACGGGTAATCACAATTATAAAAAAAAGGCTTTGATCTTGTGATCGGTAAAATAGTTTTACAAAATGGCGTTTGGATTGGCGCCAAGTCCATTGTTGCTCCAGGTGTCATTTGTCATACCCACGCCGTACTAGCGGTACAATCCGTTGCTAATAAAAACCTCGAACCCTATACTATTTATCAGGGCAACCCCGCTCTACCCCAAAAAAAACGTGTTATAAACCAAACTGTTAACAAATTCCAAATGAAAAAAAATGAAAAAAATCTCAATCATCACCGTATGCTGGAATAGCGCAAAAACGATTGCCAACGCCATTCAAAGTGTGGTCAATCAAAATTATCCAAATATCGAATACATCATTATTGATGGTGGTTCTACCGATGGTACTTTGGAGATCATCAATCAATATAAATCCGTTATAACAAAACTGCATTCGGGCCCTGACAAAGGAATCTATGATGCCATGAACAAAGGATTACGAATCGCTACGGGTGACTACGTGGGCATTCTTAATTCAGACGACGTATACGCAGACTACGATATTTTAACAAAAGTGATTGAAAAAATGGAATCCGAGAATACGGACTCTGTTTATGGCGATCTGGTATACGTAGCGGAACATAATCCACAGCAGATTACCCGCTACTGGAAAGCAGGAAAATTTGATTTAAAAAATTTCCGTCAAGGCTGGATGATTCCTCATCCGACTTTCTTTGTCCGTCGGGAAATTTATCAAAAGTACGGGATGTTTAATCCCTCTTTTCGGATTGCCGGAGATTACGAACTAACCTTGCGCTTTCTCTATCGACACCATATTTCTGCCAGTTACCTTCCCGAAGTGTTGGTCGTTATGCGAACGGGAGGAGCAAGTAATCAGAACCTACACAGCCGACTTAAAGCTAACGTTGAGGACAAAAGAGCCTGGCTGGTCAATCAGATTCCAGCTCCTGTGCATACACGATTTTTCAAACCTGTACGGAAAATTCCACAATTGTTTCGCTATCCTAAACGGGTAAATTTTTTCCCAGTGTAACCGTAATTTTATAAAATCTTCTCTTACTCACTTACGGTACCACGGTATCATTTCAAATTTTATTTAAGTTTTGAGAAATAAATCAGTTATCGCAATTAGCTTACTCACCATTTTGAGTCTGGTAATTTTTATAAATTATTCTACTTCGCCATCTGTTCTACGCTACGATCCAAGTCGATTTGTTTTCAAACAACTCTGTCATCAGCTCAACGAACCGATTGAGATGGAAATATTCCATAACGGAGATGTTTTGCTAATTGAAAGAAGAGGAGATTTAAAAATATATGATGACGCAAAAGATACGTTACAATCTGCTGGTAAAATAGCAATAGGCTACGGTACAGAAACAGGTTTGCTGGGTTTGGCTTTAGATCCTGATTTTGAAAATAATGAATGGATTTATTTATTTTATACTGATTCGGTGAGTCGTTCTGTCCAGCGGATTTCGCGGTTTAACTTTCAAAATAATAAATTAGTCAACTCCTCCGAAAAGATACTGTTAGAGATTCCCTTTGATACAGCATCCTGTTGCCATCACGGAGGCGCACTGGAATTTGGTCCTGCTGGAAATTTATTTATCTCAACGGGCGATAATACGATTCCGACAAATTATGCTTTCGACGAACGGTCCGAAAATCGACTTTATGATGCGCAGCGCACCTCCGCCAATACAATGGATCTGCGTGGAAAAATTCTCAGAATAAAACCTACTCCAGACGGAAGTTACACGATTCCTCCGGATAACTTATTTGATTCCAATGACCTGAAAGCCAGACCCGAAATTTACATCATGGGTACCCGTAATCCTTTTCGTATTTCCGTCGATCAAAAAACAGGTTGGCTTTTTTGGGGTGATGTCGGTCCTAATCCGGGAAAGCATGATCCACGGCGTGGTCCCAATACCCTGGAAGAGTTTAATATAGCTGCTATTGCTGGAAATTATGGGTGGCCATATTTGCTCGGAGACAATCAAGCGTTTAGTGATTTTGATTTCGCTACCGAACAAAGAGGGCTTTTTTTCGACCCTTTCAATCTAAAAAATGATTCTCCAAATAATACCGGAATAACAAATCTTCCACCTGCCCAATCGGCACTTGTCTGGTATCCGACGGAGGAGTCTGCTACTTTTCCTCTACTAGGTAGTGGTGGTGGATCAGCCATGACAGGTCCCGTTTTTAATTATCAGACTTCTACCAAAAAAAATATTCAACTACCAAAAATTTTTGATAAAAAACTATTTATTTTTGATTGGATGCGTAGCTGGATTATGGCGGTGGAACTGGATTCCACGGGAGGTTACGTAGCCATGGAAGAGGTCTTTCCCAACCGTCCATTTATCAAACCTATTCAAATAAAATTCGGTCCGGACGGCGCCATGTACGTGCTGGATTATGGGAGTAACTGGTATACTCAAAATATAGATGCTGGCATTACTAAAATCATTTATCACCGTGGCAATCGACCACCAGTAGCAAAAATTTATACCCAAAAGTTTCAGCAGACTGCTCCCTTTGATTTTATGGCTTCTGCTAAAGATGCTTATGATCCCGACCAGGAAAAACAACTTAATTACGAATGGCAGATAGATGGAAAATCGGTGGGTCAGGATATTAATTTACAACAGACTTTTAAAGCAATCGGAACGTATCAAATCACTTTAAAAGTTACCGATTCCGAGGGCGCTTACGATCAAGATTCTCTGAAGGTATTTGTGGGAAATAATCCATCGGAGGTTAACATTCTGCTTAATGCTCACGATGGTTTTTATCAACCGGGCACTGATGTAAATTATAATATAAAAGTTACGGATACCGAAGATAAAAAAATTCTAAAAAATCAGATTGACACCCGGTTAATCTCTTTGGATGAAGGGATCGCACTCCCAGGAACGGACAATCATTCATCTGCTATTGCCATGCCGATCAAACAGAATTTTTATCCCGGTGAGATACTGATTAAAGAAAGTGACTGCCGCGCCTGCCACGCGGCAAAAACCAAATCTGTCGGTCCTTCCTGGCAACAAATTGCGGAGCAGTATGCGCACCAGCCAACTGTGCATCTTTCCGTTGCTAAAAAAATAATTAACGGTGGAGATGGTGTTTGGGGCGATAAGATGATGTCAGCTCATCCGCAGTTTTCGGAAGCCGAAGCAATGGAGATGATCCATTATATTTTAAGCTTTAATGCGCCGAAAATTTCCGAAGCAGATACGCTTTATCTTCCGCCAACGGGTACCATTCATTTTGATGATCTACGAAACTTAAACGGTCGCTTTGCTTTACAGGCTTCTTATACCGATCAGGGCGCTAACGGAAGTCCAGCCATTCGAGTTGAAAAAACCAAAATTATGCGTCCCCGAACTTTAGGACCGGATCAATTTGATTTTTATCTTCACACAACTGTATCGACAGACAAGACCAGTAAAATTCGGAAAGCGACGGTTGGTCACAACGGTGGATATATAGGACTTGAAAAAATAAATTTGAAAGAAACAGACTTTATTAAAGTACGATTGCGTACCAATGCGACGCTGGTCAAAGTAGAAATACGAATTAACAGTGCGAATGGAAAAGTAATTGGAACTACTCAAAAAAAGTTGCCCAAAATAAATCCTTATCCAAGTATAGAAGAAGTCGAATGGCTGGATTTAAAAATTCCGGTTAATAGAAATTCGAACCGATCGGAAGATTTATATCTTATTTTCCATACCAATAAAGACCAATCCGTTCGAACGTATCATTCCATTGCCGAAATCCAAAAAATCGCTTTTGGTATAGCCTCCGAATAGTAATACATTTAGATCAATTGAAGGAAAAGATAACTGCACCTGGTGGATTTCACAGGAATAGCAGTCTTCTCTATATAACCAAAAAACCATGAAAACAAATACCAACTCCTCCTACCAGGATGCGACTTTAAAACGTCATAGTTTCTGGTCCGCATTAACTTATGCACTTGCTGTACTCAAACAGATTCGTTGCCACCAATGGGTAAAAAACAGTTTCCTGTTTATACCTGCTTTCTTTGCTGGTGCCATTTTCGATTTACAAAATTTGTGGTTGCTAACATTAGGTTTTTTTGCTTTTAGCATGGGAGCCAGCACTATATATATTATCAATGATTTGGCAGACATCGAAAAGGATCGACAGCATCCTAAAAAGAAATTTCGGCCCATTGCTTCGGGGAAAATTTCGGTCTTTGCCGCTCGATTAATGTTAACCTTTACCCTTTCAGTGGCGATCATCATCTCTTTGTTTCTACCCTACCAGTTTGGGATCGTTTTGGCGGCTTACATCCTGATGAATTTTGCTTATTGTTTTAAATTAAAGCATGTAGCTTTTTTAGATATCATTATTATTGCCAGTGGCTTTTTATTACGAGTTGTTGCCGGAGGATTCATCGTGCAAGTACCTATTACCAGCTGGCTGGTACTGATCGTATTTTTACTTTCCCTTTTTCTGGCTTTTGCCAAACGCCGGGATGATGTTCTATTATTTGAAAAAGAGGGGAAAGAGATGCGAAAATGCATCTCTGGTTATAACCTGATATTCGTAGATGCTTCGATGGCTGTTTTGCTGGCCATTACGGTGGTGTGCTACATTATGTATACAGTTTCGCCGGAGGTAATCGCCAGAATCGGAACAGAACATTTGTACATAACTGCTTTTCCAGTACTGATCGGTGTCTTACGGTATTTACAACTTACCTTCGTTTATCAGGGTAGTGGATCGCCCACCGAATTATTATTAAAAGATACTTTTCTACAAATAGTTATTCTTATCTGGTTAGGGATTTTTGGCTACGTCTTGTATTGTTAAACTTAAACACATATGAAAAAAAAATTAATCAGTAACTGGGGAAATTATCCAAAAATAGAAGCAGCGGTTTTTAAGCCTGTTTTTGTACAAGAGGTAAATGGCATAGTAAAAAAAGAACAATCCATTTTGGCCCGTGGGAATGGACGTTGTTATGGAGATGTAGCCTTGTCGAAGAAAATAATTTCTACCTTGTCTTTAAATAAAGTACTCGCCTTTGATACAGAATCAGGAATTATTAATTGTCAAGCGGGTATTCTGTTATCGGATATTCTAAAAATAACGGTACCAGAAGGTTTTTTCCTTCCGGTGACACCGGGCACCAAATTTATCACACTGGGAGGAGCGTTGGCATCGGATGTACACGGTAAAAATCACCACGCAGAAGGTTGTTTTTCAAATCATGTATTGGACTTCAGACTGGTCACGGCCGACGGCGATACGCTTGTTTGTAGTCGGACTAAAAACGAAAAAATATTTTGGGATACCATCGGCGGGATGGGTCGTACTGGTGTGATTACCGAAGTTTGTTTTCGTTTAAAAAAAGTAGAAACGTCTTATATCGCTTCCAGAAATATCAAAGTCAAAAATCTGGATGAAATGCTGGAGTTGTTTGAGCAATCGGGCGATACTACTTATTCGGTGGCCTGGATGGACTGCCTAAAAAAAGGAGCTAATCAGGGTCGCGGCATTCTAATGTTAGGTGAACATGCCATGATCGCCGACCTGGATGCAAAACAGAAGAAAAATCCCTTGGCATTACCTAAAAAAATCAATTTAAATATTCCATTATTTTTTCCGGGCTGGGTCTTGAATAGATTTGCGGTAAAGGCGTTTAATTTTCTTTTTTATAATAAACAAAGAAAGAAGGTAAGTACCAGCATCATCGACTACGACAAATTTTTCTATCCACTAGATGCCATCCTCAACTGGAATCGTATCTACGGAAAAAAAGGATTTACCCAATATCAGTTTGTGTTACCCAAAGAAGATGGAAAGGAAGGCTTGAAAGAAATTCTGGACACCATCAGTAATGCGGGAGAAGGATCATTTCTGGTTGTCCTTAAATTATTTGGAAAAACAGAACCTCTCGCAAAATGGTCTTTCCCAATGGAAGGATATACGCTTGCACTCGATTTTAAAATTACGCCAGATACCCAAAACCTGATCAATCAACTCGACGATATTGTACAACGTTACAAAGGCCGAATTTATTTATCCAAAGATGCTTTTTCCAGAAGATCTTTATCCAACGTTCCTCCGCAGGTATCGACCAAATTTACTTCGTTGCAGGCGGAGCGGTTGGGTTAACTGACCGATCCCGACGAAGGAGCGTGGTGACGATAATACGCCAAGGGAAGACACCGCAAAACGAACACGAGATATCTCGACAATAAAAAGTAAAAAAAATTAAAAGTATTGTTCTATACAATCACCGATTTTATAATTCATTCTCTTACTAAAAAATAATTTTAAACATTTGAAAAACGTAGCGAATAATTTAACCTTTCCCGTTAATAACAAGGAACTGTCCATTTTTAATTTATCGGTGTTTTCCCTCTCGATGGGATATACCTTGGTTGTGGGTTTGTTTTATTGGTTTTTGACGGATCAACCGATGGTCGGAATTGACGACGCGAATATCTATATGATTTATATGCGCAATCTTGCCGAAGGACATGGGTTTGTCTACAATATCGGGGGCGAACACGTCGAAGGTTTTACCTCCCTTTTATGGACCGTTTTTGGTAGCCTTTTATTTTTAATTTTCTCCGCCCCGGAAATCGCCTTGCTGGGATTTTCATTTTTAATCGTTGCGACCATTGTTCTTCAACTACTGAATTTTATCAATATTTATACCCGGCATAAAGGTCTTGTTTCGCCTTACGCTTTATTGACCCTTGGGTTATTGGCGGTAATACCTGGCTATTTCGACTGGACGTTATTTACTTTAATGGAAACAGGCTGGTGGAGTTTACTATTGATTGCATTGGTATTTAACATTGGTTTGTTTTTTTTCGATCAAACCAAAAAAGCTTTACAAGCTAAAAATAAAAACTTTCTTTTCTTACTGGTTCTATTATTACTTACTCGACCGGAATCATTACTTTGGGGGTTGGTCTTCATTGGTAGTCGTAGTTTATTATTTTTACTTTCTTCCAAATCCATAAAATCAGCAACCCTCGATATTCTAAAAATGGTGGCCACATATGCGTTAACCGTCAGTGCCTTGACCATTTGGAGAATTTATTATTTTGGCTATCCACTGCCTAATACTTATTACGCAAAAGTCAGCGCCGATATATATACAAATATAAAAGATGGAGGTGTGTACCTCTTTAAATTTTTATTAAAAGGGAATCCTGCCGTATTCATAATTATAGCGATTTTCATTTTTTGGCTTGTTCACTTTATCCGACGTGGAGGTTACCATTCTTCAAGGAAACTGGTACTAATTTGGTTGGGAATAGTGATGATGATCAATTTAGTTTTACCGCTTTACACTGGGGGAGATCATTTTGTTTTGTTCCGATTTTATCAGCCTTTAATACCCGTTATCTACGTTCTATTTAGTTTAATTTTATTTGAAACATTTAAAGAAACTGCTCCTTCCTCAGTTTTTCCCATCCTTGGAGTCATCATTTTGACGGCCAGCCTGTTACCGACCAATCGTCTGTATGGGTATATTCCAAAATTATTTATTTTTCACAATCACCAGACTTCAGGATCATCACTTTACAATGAGTACCATCTTGCTAATTCAGGAAGAATTTTTGGTGCCCGACTTAGCCATTTTTTTTCCGAAAGCAATCACTACCCCCGCTATGGATTATTCGCCGCAGGAGGAATGGCATACAATTATAAAGGGATAGCTATTGATTTGTTAGGATTAAATAACGTAATAATGGCACATGCTAAAAAAGTTAAAAATTCCAATTCGCTCAAAAATCACGCTTCCTTCAATAAAGCTGTTTTTTATCAACTCCAACCGGAACTGATGCATCTGTGGACCAGTTTTGTGGAAGATAAAAATACTTTTGTCCCGACAGAATTATCCCCAACGGCGGACGAACATTTTGAAGCAAAAATTTTCTCCAAAATTCATAAAGATCGTACCTTCCAAAAACTATATCGTCCAGTGTATATTACCCAAAAATCTACCGGTGAAATTTTGCATACTTATATTCACAAAGATTTTTTATCTTCCTTGCCAAAAGAAAAATACGACATTGAATTTGTTAAACTACCCCAATCAGAAACATGGCAAAAGAAATAATGATTATTGGTGCTACCTCGGATGTAGCGCAGGCAATGGTTGACTTGATAGATGCGAAAACCACTAAACTATGGCTAGTGGCCAGAAACGCAAAACGGTTGAACCCGCTAAAAACGCACGTCAAAATCACCAAAGCAATCTCCGTTGAGTTAATAGAATCAGACGTTTGTGCATTTGAAAAACACGCCGATTTATTTGGTCCCATTGCACCGCAGATTGACGAAGTTTATTTTTTCGCAGGCTACCTGGGTGATCAAAAAAAAGCCGAGATGGAGCCAACAGAAGCGCTAAAAATTATCAATACTAACTTTACGGGAGCCGTACTCATACTTAATATCTTTGCGGAAGCTTTTGCCAAAAAAAAATCCGGAACCATTGTTGGCGTTTCGTCGGTAGCGGGAGATCGAGGCCGCAGTTCCAATTATATCTATGGCGGTGCCAAAGCTGGATTCAGTGCTTATCTGGATGGAATGCGACAACGACTGACCAAAGTTGGGGTTCACGTAATGACGGTTAAGCCAGGATTCATGGCGACCCGAATGACGGAGGATCTCGACTTGCCAAAGGCGATTACCGCTTCCCCCACCAAGGCAGCTTCCGTCATTTTTAGGGCAGCAAGACAAAAAGAAAACACGGTTTATGTTACTACGGTCTGGCGTTTTATCATGTTTATTATCCGTAATATTCCCGATTTTATTTTTAAAAGAATGAGTATCTAAATACTTCATTTTGACATCTTTTTAATCAATCCTTTCTGTATGGAACTTCTGTCTGCGTCTCTGCTGGGACGCCTGATTGTGCTATTTTTCGGCATCCTTTGTTTTCTGACTGGATTACGATATCGAACAAAAATAGAACATTTGTCGAATGCAAAATTTCAAAAATATTTTTGGTTGTTCTGGGGTGTTTCCAGAGTGGGAATTTTCACTTTGTTCTATTTTATTTTACAGTGGGAAGTAACGGGTGATGTCATCGGTTATTATTATCCGCAAGCTCAGGCAGTTTTATCAGGCGCACATATTTATCAAGATTTTCCATCAAGTTATGCACCGTTGTTCCCTTATGTTTTGGCAATCATAACTGGATGGTGGAACACACCGCTGGTCATTATTTTACTGGCCATCATAATGGAAGCATTGACTTTGATCTGTTGGCAAAAAGCTGCTCCCCGAATAAATGGTAAAGAAATATTTCGTATCGCTTCTTTTTTATACTTAACCGCGCCGCTGGTTTTATTAAATATATCGGTCAATGGTCAAAACCAAATCTGGATCGCGGCGTTTATCGCTTTATCTGTATTGTTGGTGTTGAATAAAAAAGATTTTTGGGCGGGGCTGGCCTTTAGCGGGTCGTTAATATTTGTAAAATTTTTGGCATTATTGTTTTTACCTGTTCTGTTTTTTTTAGCCAGAAATCGAATTAAATGGAGTATGGGCTTTTTGTTGTTACCCTTGCTAGTTTATGGGTTTTTGATCTTTCAGGGCCAAGATATTCTGGTCCCTATCAAAGCCGAAGCAATGCTGACCTCAGCGGGCAATATCCCTTACATAGTAACCAGTTTTTTGGGAATACGAAATGGATTGCGAATTGAAAACAGTTACGTACAGTTATTTTTTTATGCCATTTTGTTAATATTTTTGAGTGGAATTATTCTTTTGCTATTTAGTAATAGAAGATTAACTCAGGTAAAATATTTTCCGGCTACGCTTACGCTTTTTCTAAGTTTATTTTTGCTTTTAAGTAATAAATCACAGACGAGTTATTTAGTCATTGGCTGGTTTCCTGTTTGTCTGCTGCTAGCAAAGGATGGCATCACCAAGGCTCGCGCCTGTTTGTTTTTGGTCCTCTCTACTTTGACAATCCTGGAACCTGCCTTTTGGTACCGAAGTCAGTTCGTTAGTCTGGACGTTATCTGGAACGCAAGTATCTCCGATCCGGTATGGAAGGAAGGGATTATAATGTTCATTTTTGATACGATACTATTGTTAGGATATTTACAATTAGTTAAAATTTCCTGTCGGGAATTGAACACTGAAATAATTACTTCCAGAAAGCTTAAACTAGTTGTCCCCAAGTATTAAGTAAAAGGTAATATGGGCGCTGTTATTTTTAGTCTGGACAAGGCTGAAAATCCGGAGTTATGCCGTAGCATAATGAGAAATTTTTTAACGCACGACAGGCTAAAACAACAAGATCCATATTATGGATTATTTAGTGCTTGGGGCACTAGCAACTGATTGACACGGTAGAAACCCCATCCCTTCTCTTTTTCCTCAAAAAAATTAAATCAAAAGCTTATGTTTATTTTTATCATGACCCTGGCTAGTCCAGAATGGAAACCTGGCCGCTGGGACAAAGTCTCTGAAATTTGTAACAATACGATCCGTAGTATCCTTAATCAAACATCGGATAGCTTCAGATTAATCCTGGTTTGTAATAAGCCACCGTTGCACCTTCCGCCAAGTGATAAAATCATCGTGACCCAAACTACCCTACCCTGCCCAACAGATTACAATGGAGTAATCAATGATATTTTTCAAAAAATAAAAATCGGGATGACCGTCGCGCGTGACTACGGCCCAGCCTTTATCATGCGAATTGATGCGGATGATTTTGTCTCTCACGATTTAGTAGCTTTTACCGAAAAGCACCCCAAAGACAATGGCTGGTACATCAAGTGGGGCTACTGTTATGATTATTACAATCAAAAAATGTATCATCAGCCAAATCTCCATCTTAACTGTGGAACCGCTCACATTGTCAATTGCAAAGAAAAAGATTTTCCAACCACGATTGATACGCCTGATGAGAACTGGCTAAAATGTATCTGGCAACACCAAAACATCAATCAATTCCTCACGCCCATGGGGCGAACCCTGCGACCACTCCCCTTTCCAGGCGTGGTACGTAGTGTAAATACCAGCGTAAACTCGGAAGCCCAACCAGTGGTTCATAAAAATATGGTTAAGCGATTTTTGACCGAAAAATTTTTAAAAAAACCACTTAACAAACAAATTATACAGGAATTCTCCTTACCCGTTTTCCTAAGTTCAGAGGTCGAGGAATCTTCTGCCGTTTAGGGTTCAGCAAATAATAATGCACCACCGCCTTATGAAAGTATTTAAATCTTTAAATAACCTAGAGAATAAACTGACGACTGGTATCGCCATCTTCGATTTCGATGGTACGTTGACTAAGCGCGACACGCTCTTGGCCTTCATTGAATTTACCCATAACAAACGTCGTCTTTATTGGGAATTATTACTGTTGAGTCCACAACTAATATTAATGAAATTCGGATTTGGTAACAATGAAATAGTAAAGACCAAATTGTTGGACCGTCTATTTAAAGGAACCAAAAAAGAAACCCTGAAAGCGTGGGCGCAAGCTTTTTGCGACAAATATTTTAACGCTCTTTTACGTCCCGCCGGGTTGGCAAAAGTACTGGATTTACAACGTCAGGGTTATCGCATTATATTGGTGACCGCCTCCGTAGAAATCTGGGTAAAACCTTTTGCGGATCGGATGAATGTAGAACTCATCGGAACTAAATTTTTATTTAATCAGCAAATTTTTACCGGACGATTAGCGACGCCAAATTGTCGGGGACTAGAAAAAGTAAACCGCCTAAAAACATACCTTAAAACCGAAAAACTACCGCCTTTTCTGATGCACGGAGACTCCGACGGAGACCGATCTTTGTACGCAGAAGCGAGCACTTATTTTCATCGTCCTTTTGACTAAGGAATGTTGACAAAATAAATTAAGACACTATGCTTCCTCTTTGTCCATCACGCTTCCCCGCCGGACAGATTGTCAGATCAGGCAGGGTTACTAAAGTGGTTATTATGCGGTGCATAACGCCCATTTTAGCGCCTTGATTGATGAAAATAGTTCGCCTATAATTTGCATTTATATAATCGCCATTCCTAATTTATTTAAAACCTTACCAAATGAAAACGAACCACTCACAGACTGCCGCCTTTTTAGTTTTTTCCTGGATGATCTTTCTTTCTTTTTTCAATAATAAAAAAAACAATCAACCAGCATCACATCCAATATCAATACAGACTATCCAAAAAAAAATAGTCAGTGACTCTATTTCAGCACAGCTGACTTATGAAGCCGGTCAACCACCATCTTTAGTTAAATCATCAGAAGCGTTGGAGCGTCTTACCGTAATCAGTAAAAAATAATTCTGGCAATATGAACTATAAATCTTTCGGAGTAATACTCGGATTAATGCTGCTCTTAGTCGCCTGCAATGATCCAATGGATTCACCGGAATATCTTTTATTACAAAAAGATCTGGAAAACACCAGAATCAGACTGGCCCAGGTAGAGAATAGCCCGGAGTGGAAACTACGAAAAGCCCTGGAACTTAAACGAAATGGAAACTACGACGAAGCTCAAAAAAGGCTCGAATTAATCCTGGCCAAGGATCCTAATTCCGTGCTCTCCAGAATTGTACAAAAGGAAATTTACAATCTAAAAGCCATCGATTTGGTGACCAGCAAAAAGGTAGATCAGGTTGTTCAGTCTCGTTTCTTTGAATTAGCAGAACAAAAAAAAACGATCCTGGATTCGTTGACTTTATCCTTCCGAAAAGTAAATATAAGGCAACGCTGGACCCACGATAAATATGGCAAGAAAGCGCACTTTACAAATGCAGGAAAAGGGAATCGCTATGTAATTCCAGAGATTATTATTAAAAGTAAAACTGCTAATCCAAAGTTGCCCGCTCTATTAATCTACCGATTGGATAATCGTAAATTGATCTTCGTTAAAGCACTTAAATATAAATTTAATCGCTGGGGAAATTATAATTTTTATTTAGGAAATGAACCAGACCCACAGAATGATTTTGCCCTTAAAAAGCATATTAAATTCCTTCCCGCTGCGCTATTGACCAAAGAAATGATCCAGCAAAACACCCTGTTTTTAGTAGCCCAAAAAGAACCTTGTGTGGTTCGAAAGGAAGACCGATTTAACAATCCTCCGATTACGTACGTTAACTCATTTTGCAGTTATCCAAAAGAATTGACCGCAGAAGAATTAAAAGCCAACTTCAGTTTATTGAAAATAATAAATAAAGGAAAATAAAAATTCCTTCGCTAAATTTTCCACCATGAAATCACCTCTGTTTATCTTTCTATTCATTTTTGCAGCTTATCCTGTTTTCACTCAAAACAATCCACTGTATTCCGAAATCTTTTTTAAGGTACAAGAAGCTAAAATAACAGAACAACATAAAATAGTGCTGGATGAGATAATTAATAATTTAAACAACTACGTAGACTTTAAAATAATTATCAGCGGGCACGCCGATGGGATGGGCGAACAATCCTCCAACGAAAAGCTTTCCAGACGGCGTGCTAAAGCAGTACAATATTATTTTATGGAAAATCGAATTCTCGCCGAGAAAACGGAAATTCTAGCCTACGGAGAAGCCCGACCTGCACTCTCCAATAATAATGCATCTGGCAGAAGACACAATCGCCGTGTAGATATAACAGTATACTACCAACTTCACAAAACAGCATCAGCGAGCAAAATCAAAAAAATTCCAATTAATGAACTTTATAAAGATTTTACCCCTCCCAGACAGATATTTTGCATTAATCCACAAAGAGATACTTGTCTACGCGCCAGAGGAGGTACACTTATTTATGTAAAAGCCAACTCTTTTGACTTAACAAATATCTTTCTTAATCCAGCATGTATTAATTTGGGAATAAAAGAAGTGTTTAAAAACGCTGAAATGGTGATAGAAAACCTATCGACTACTTCTAACGGACAGATAATGCAACCGCAGGGAATGATTCTGGTGACGGCTTACATAGATGATACTCCGCTCACATTAGCCAGAGGAAAAGACGTTCTTCTTTTTGTTCCGCAAAAGGATTTGGAGTTGACCACGAAGCCCTACGATGGACATAGATTTGACTCTGATAATACCATCAACTGGACCACCAACAATACCAGCATCACTGGTAATTTTAGTTTATCGACACTCAATCAATGCGTGATAGCTATGCAGGACGAGCGAGCCCAGCAAAATAACAAATTTAGTCTTTTAAGCAAATCCAGATATTCCGAAGAGGAATTAAAAAAAGATTACCTGGTAACTTCGTCCCTCTCACCAAACTGTCAAAACATCGGCAAGCTTTTTTACCGCTACCAAATATCCAATCTTAAAATGCTATCAGACATTATTAATCAACCGCTATACGAATTGTTTGCAGTAGATAAGTTGAAAGATTTGAATCAGGCCATATTAGTAGAACAAAATAAAGCCGAAAGCATAGAAAAACAAATTGCCGAAGGGGAAAGTCCAATTCTCTCCGCACTACTTTTAAAAAATATTACACTGGATTTTCAGAACGAAAAAGTGGACTACGAGCAGTTAAAATATTATAGCTACAATATTACCCGGATGGGATGGTCTACCTTAAACTCTATTCCCGATTTTACACAAATAGTTCGTCGGAATTTAATTGTTAACTTGCCACCAGAACAACATCTGGATATCAAGCTGGTTTCTAAAAAAAGTAAATTTGTTCTCGGAGCGCAATCCAAAAAATCACATTATCTTTTCGAAAACGTACCCACTGATTATCCTCTTTTCATTGTAGCCTTTAAGTATGAAAATAAAATCCCTTACCTGGCCATTCAGCCCGTAACCGAAATGACTGATACTTATGAAATAGATTTTAAACCGATTTCTCTTGACCAAATAACAAATAAACTAGATCTTTTGAATTAAAGTAAACTGAGTACTCAGGCGGTTAATTTAAAATTACGAAAACCTATTCTATCCTTCAAAGTCCGTATCTGGAATCCGCCATTCTGGCACGTATAACGCGCTGATTTTTTAATTTTTACCCCAATAATATGAATAGCTTATTTTCCGTGCTGTGCATTACTGCCATTGCATTTTTTCACTGGACAAGTGTATTTTCGCAAAACGAATCCAATCCTAGTATGATCAGTATTTACAAAAGTCTGGGAGGAGATTACCAATCTACCTACCCCACGGATCATCCACTCTACCGAGAAAATGGAGACTTCAACGGCAACGTAGATGCTTCTGTTTTTAGTAAAAAACCCACTTATACGACGATCAAAAAATGCACTATGAAGAGCGACCTGTCAATCTCTGCTACCACCATCGCCACCATTGAGAAAGAAACACAGATCAAAGTAATCGATGCTCGGATGGGTACTTACTGGCAAATTTATTACCAGGATCAGATTGGCTACGTGGAAAGTCGTAATTTAAAATATTTCAACCATAACAATGTTCCTGCCCAACCCGTTGCTCGCAATAAAAATATGGCTCATGATATTGTGGAAAATTTTTACGACGCCAAACCCGATTATATGACCAGGAAAGCAGTCCTGATGTATACGAATCGCTCTGGATCTTCGGTGGTCAAAGCGGAGCTTCCAAGGGGAGCCATGGTTAAAGTGGTCAATAGTTTTGGCGACGACTGGTGGGAAGTTAGATATCACGGACACCATGGTTTCGTACGGGGCGAAGACTTGACCTATTTCAGTAGTAAAACTGCGGATAAAAAGCAACCAATCGGTCAATATAAAAACAATCTGGGGGCCAGGTCAGAGGTATTTAACAACGCGCTTCTTTATAAGCTCCCACAACATACTACCCTCCGTGCGCGGATGTCACCACGGTCAGAAATAATCCTGGAGATTGCGGCCCACGAAGAAGTGAAAATCATTGACAAATCATTCGGTTACTGGTGGGAAATTTACTACCGGGGTAATACCGGATTCATTGATCGCCGAATTTTAGTCAACGAAAAAACCACGAGTCTTTCCCCACAACAAATAGTACAACTTAAAAAGAAAGGGGATTATTTTCGCTTGTTAGAAAAGGCAAAATTATATCTTGAACCCAGTACCTCCTCTAAATCTCTCCAGATAATTTCTTCAAATGATCGGGTACTAGTGGTAGAAACAGCAACGAATGGCTGGTTAAAAGTTGTTTTCGCAGGGCAGGTAGGATACCTTGATTCGCCATTGCTCGTAAAGCATAACTGACGGATCCCGATAGAGATCAACAATATTACTGAATTTTAGCATACTTCTGTTCAAGGCAAAATAGGTAAAAGATTATTACCTTCGTAATCGGATGGTTGACTCGTTCAATCATCCGATTCTTATTTGTTGTAATACGTTAAACAATCATGCACGGAACACACAATGCCCTCGCGGATGCCCGCAACGAAAAAGTCCAAATCTATATCAATGGAGAATTTTTTCCCCGCAACGAAGCGAAAATTTCTGTTTTTGATAGTGGCTATCTGGTCGGTGATGGCATCTGGGAAGCGGTACGATTGTACGATGGCGTCCTGGTATTTCTGGATTTACATCTGGATCGTTTGTTTCAATCGGCGAAGACTATTGGAATGGATTTAAAAATGAATCGGGCCGAACTCACAGAAAAAATTTGGAAAACTTTGCGACAGAACGATATGACCGATCAGGTACACGTACGATTTATGGTCACCAGAGGGATCAAAAAAACACCTTCTCAGGATCCTCGCCTGACTATCAGCGGTCCCAACCTGGTCATCATTGCAGAACACAAAAAAGCGGACAATACGACCAAGGAAAAGGGGATCACTTTATTTACCAGTACCGTTCGTCGGGGATCGCCGGATTACCTGGACCCGCGTTTGAATTGTCATAGCAAACTGCATGAGGTGCAGGCGCTGATTCAGGCGATCGAAGCAGGAGCAGACGAAGCATTGATGTTGGATACGCAGGGCTTTGTTGCTACTTGCAACGCGACGAATTTCTTTATTGTTAAAAATGGCGAACTCTGGACTTCTACCGGACAATATTGCATGAATGGAATCACGCGTGGAAATATACTGCGGGTCGCACGCCGTCATGGGATGCCCGTTTCTGAAAAAAATTTTTCGTTATTTGATGTTTACGGTGCGGACGAAGCGTTCGTGACGGGAACGTTTGGTGGCGTGACGCCGGTGATCAAAGTCGATGGCCGCGTGATTGGTGCGGGTGCGTATGGTCCGCATTCGCGACAGTTGAGTGCTTGGTATCAGGCATTGATTCGGGAAGAAGTGGAGAAAGGAAAGGCTGGTATGTAAGGATCATTAAAAGAATAACTTATAACATTTGGCTGCTTAATTGGCTCCTACTCTTCGTTGGTGAAAAACTCATTATGCTACGGCATAAATCGTATTTCACCGCCTCGATTAGAACCAAATTAACCGACCCA
>Ga0114953_1000903_pt1 | contig 21383 bp, 16 predicted proteins | sample SidtaG_FD_87298 | JGI IMG/M metagenome (GOLD analysis project Ga0114953, IMG submission 87298) | Marine algal microbial communities from Sidmouth, United Kingdom - Sidmouth_Male2 metaG | ecosystem: Host-associated > Algae > Red algae > Unclassified | place: Sidmouth, United Kingdom | collected...
CGCGAGCTGTCGCCGCCGCCCGGGAAGACTTCGGGGCTCGACTGGCCCGCCGTCGGGTTGCTATCGGGGCCGCGTTGCTGGACCAGAAGATCATTGCCGGAATCGGGAACGTTTACCGGGCAGAGATCCTCTTTCTGCTCGGTATCGATCCGCGCCGCCCAGCCAATTCGCTGGACGAGGCCGAGGTGAATGCCATCTGGGATCTCACCTCGGTGCAGCTGGGTCAGGGGGTTCGCCTCAACCGCATTGTGACCGTGGATCCCGCGGAGGCCGGGGTGAAAAGTGCTGGCCGACTCAAACGCGCCGACGCACTCTACGCCTACAAACGTGAGGGCTTGCCATGTCGTCGTTGTGGAGCTGAAATAGAGATCATGAAGATTGCCAACCGGTCCATGTGGGCCTGTCCGATGTGCCAGAAGTGAGCGGCTCCCAGGTCCGGGGGCTGGCCGGGTACGACGCGCTGCTTGTTGTGTCCTTCGGCGGTCCCGAAGGTCCCGACGATGTGATGCCGTTCCTTGAGAACGTAACGGCCGGGCGGGGGGTGCCGCGAGAACGGCTGGAGCTGGTGGCCAGGCACTACCTGCACCGGGGCGGTATCAGCCCAATCAACCAACACAATCGTGACCTGATCCAGGTGCTGCAGGGCGAACTGGCTGACCAGAGGGTCGACCTGCCCATCTACTTCGGCAATCGAAACTGGCACCCGTTTCTCTCTGATGCCGTGGAGCAGATGGCGGCCGACGGTGTAACCCGGGCCATTGCGTGGGTGACGTCGGCGTTCAGCAGCTATAGCGGTTGTCGCCAGTACCGGGAGAACATCGCCGCTGCGTGTGATGCGCAGGTCGACCCGGCCGCTCCCGAGATCCACAAGCTGCGCGTGTTCTATGACCATCCGCTCTTCATCGAGACGCTGGTTGACAACGTCGTGGCGTCGTGGGGGTCGCTTGCTGCGCCGGTGGAGAAGCGTCGGGTGATCTTCACCGCCCACAGCATTCCGCTGTCGATGGCGAACACCAGTGACTACGTGGCCCAACTGGAGGTGGCGGCCGACCTGGTGGCCGCCCGCCTTGCCGATCGGATCGGGCTGGCGAAGGTGCCATGGGACCTGGTCTTTCAGAGCCGTAGTGGACCGCCCCAGATGCCGTGGCTGGAGCCGGACATTGTTGATCACATCGATGCGATCTCCAGCGCCGATGCCAAAGCCCATACCGAGGCGGTGGTCGTGCTGCCGCTTGGGTTCATGTCCGACCATATGGAAGTGATGCAGGACCTTGACACTGACGCGGCGGCCGCAGCTGCTCGCGGTGGTCTTGAGTTCGCCCGGGCGTCCACCGCGGGTGACGATCCGAGGATTGCCCGGATGATCGTGGAGTTGATCCGGGAACGGGGCGGCGACGAGCGACGCGCACTTGGTTCATTGGAAATCAAGCCCGACAGGTGCGCAGTGGACTGCTGCCCCCGACCGCAACGGCCGCCTTCGAGTCGATGACGCGGCTGCACTACCGGGCATTGCATTACGGGTAGTCACTGGGTCTGCATTAGCATTGGGAGCCTTGTGAGTCGCGCTGAGCAAACGCCAACCGATGTCCCGTCGAGTTCTGCTGCCCCGCGGCAGCTCATCGACACCTTCGACCGCGTGCATCGCGATCTCCGCATCTCGGTCACCGATCGTTGCAACTTCCGCTGCACCTATTGCATGCCCGAAGAGGGACTGGATTGGCTGCCCCGCCAAGAGCTTCTGAGCTTCGAAGAAATCGAACGGGTGGCCCGCATCATGGTCACCCGCTTCGGGGTGGACAGCATTCGGCTGACCGGTGGCGAGCCGACGGTGCGACACAACCTGCCCGAGCTGGTGGAGATGCTGGCGCCATTGGGCACCGACCTGGCCATGACCACCAACGGAGCCACGCTGCGCAAGCATGCCCAGCCCCTCTTCGACGCCGGTCTGAAACGCATCAACATTTCTCTGGATTCCCTGCAGGCCGATCGATTTGAGCAGCTGACCCGCCGTGATGAGCTGGATCGGGTCCTCGACGGGATTTCGGCGGCGGTCGAGGCGGGCTTTGATCCGGTGAAGATCAACGCGGTGGTTATGCGGGGTATCAACGACGACGAGCTGGTTGACTTTGCTCGCTTCGGACGCGAGACCGGCACCGAGATCCGCTTCATCGAATGGATGCCCCTGGATGCCGATGAGAGCTGGTCTCGGACCCAGGTGGTAAGCCAGGCGGAGATCGTGGACCGCATCGGCGAAGTATTTCCGCTGGAAGCGGTCCAGCGGGGCTCGGAGCCGGCGCAGCGATTCCGCTACCTCGACGGTGGTGGCCAGATTGGCGTCATCGCCAGCGTCACTCAGGCATTCTGTGGCAACTGCGACCGGATCCGCCTTACGGCCGAAGGTCAGTTTCGAAACTGCCTGTTTGCCATTGATGAATTCGACATTCGAGAACTGCTCCGCAGCAAAGACTTCGGTGCGGCAACCGAGGCAGACGCCGCGATTGCCGATCGGCTGGCCGAAGGCGTCATGGCAAAATGGGCCGGCCATCAGATCGACACCGTGCACTTCATTCGGCCCAAGAAGTCGATGTCCCAAATCGGTGGCTGATTCGGCCGCCGGCAACACGCAGGGCGGGGCCCCGGACCCCGACTTCACTCACCTGGACAACAGCGGGCGCGCCCATATGGTCGATGTCACCCCCAAAGAGCCAACGCACCGGCGTGCGGTCGTGCGGGCCCGGGTGCAGACCACGGCCGAAACGGCGGCCGCGATTGCCGATGGTTCCATGGGTAAAGGTGACGTGCTGGCGGTGGCTCGAGTGGCAGGTATCCAGGCCGCCAAGCGGACCTCGGAGCTCATTCCCCTCTGTCACCCGTTGATGATCAGCGCGGCGCGAGTGAACTTTTCGCTGGGTCACACGTGGATAGACGTTGAAGCCGAAGTGGAGACGGTGGAGCGCACCGGGGTGGAGATGGAGGCGATGACTGCGTGCTCGGTGGCCGCGCTCACCATCTATGACATGTGTAAGTCGGCGGACCGGGCCATGGTCATCAGTGACCTGACGTTGTGGGAGAAGACCGGGGGGCGCAGCGGCACCTATCGGCGTGCCGATGATCCCGTCGTTGCCTTTGACCGCTGATCCGGCGTCCTGAGCCGCCGCGATGGAGAAGTTTTTTCCGGGTGTCGGCTCGTGGATTTAGACGAGTCTGGCAACACAAACAACATGAACAACACCAGCAACATTGCGTCCAAGAATCGCCAAAACTCCAGTTGGCAGTAGGTCACTCTCCGTGTTAGACATATGGCCGTCAAGAAATCGCAACATTGATTGCCACGCCGCCAGCCACCCTCGGCGCGGCGCCCTGGACCGCAAGCGGTAAGCAATATCCACCACTTGCACTCGAAGAACTGCCACTGTGGCCCGTAACGAAAGTGACATCTAAGCAAGTGACTGAAGCTGTGGTTCTGATACTTCTTGCCGTGCTCTGGGTCGTAGTACTCCTGCCGCCCTATCTCAAAAACAAAGACCAACGGGCATTCCGCCCTGGGCGAAGTGACAACTCCTCCATCGCGGCGCACCGCACCCAGCTGTCGGTACTGAACCAGTCGCTGGGCACGACCACGATGGCCCCGAACGTGATTCCGTTCCGCCGGCCGGAGCAGGTCGGCTCCCCGGTCGTCGCCGCCTTGTCCAACCCGCAACCTCCGCAGCGCTCCTTCGCTGGCCTCGCCGCGCAGGCGACCGAGGCCCCCGAGTTCGCTTTTGGTCCGGAGTCCATGTCGTTCGCCGGCGGCCCGAGCATGAGTTCGGAGCAGGCTCGCCGTCGTCGGCGGTCCGTGCTTTCGGGTCTGGGCGGTGCCGCAATCGTGACGCTGTTCCTCGCCGTGATCGGCGGTGGAACGCTGCTGGTGATGCTTCACCTGCTGACCGATCTGGCGCTGCTTGGCTTTGTGTTGCTTCTGGTCCGTCATCAGCAAATGGAAAACGAGCGGGCCAACAAGGTGGCGCCAATCTTTCCGGTTGGCCACACGCCTCGTCTGCAAGCCGCACCGCAATACCTGGTGCGTCAAAGCTCTGCTCGCTGAGAACTTCGGGTCGGCCTGCCTGCTGGCTCACAATTCGGGGGTGTAGCTCAGTTGGCTAGAGCGCATCGTTCGCAACGATGAGGTCGGCGGTTCGATTCCGCTCACCTCCACGCCGCGACTCTTCGAGTTGCTAACCGAGTTGCTCGCTGACGCTCACAACGTCGCCGGTCATTCGTCGGAGCGGTTCGTGTGTTGTCCGAATAGCTCCACGCCGCAACTCTTCGAGTTGCTGACCGAGTTGCTCGCTGACGCTCACAACGTCGCCGGCCACCCGCTGGTGGGGTTCGAGAGTTGAGCGAATATGGCCCACGTATGACGGCTTCGCCGTCAATCGGAGTTGCTCGCCACGGCCTACGGAGTTCGGCTTCCGGGCGTGCGGACCAATTGAGTCAGGGATCCCTGGTCCGGACTCGCTTTGGCCTCGCGTCGTGATTGTGAGCGCCGCTCTCGGATGCGCTTCAGTCGCCGTTCCGCCATGTCGTAGGCGTCATCAAGGCTGATCGGCTCGCAACGGCTTCGAAGGGCACGAACACAGATTGAGTCATGTTCTCTCAGGATGTCGTCCCAAAGCTGAACCTGGCTGAAGGCCAGAAGAGCCCAGGTCTCCCTTGTCAGCTGACGGCCCCAAGGGTCGACCCAAATGACGGAGTGATCCTCTTCGGCACAGAGCATTACCATGTCGTGGTTTGACGTGACAATGATCTGATTTGTCCGTCGGGCATGATCGAGCACCTCCGAATCCAGGGCTCCCCGCGGTGGCGCAAGGTCGTCGGTGTTGCCGACATAGCTCGCTCGAATCTCGAGTACTCGTAAGGCAGCGGCGACGCGCCAGGGTGTCAGCTCGTCAAACAGGAGCCGCACCTGTGGTCGATTCGGTCTGGGCACGCGCTAGGGCGTCTTGGTAAGCGACTTCTCAAACTCAATCGCAGCACGCACCTGGGTGACCTCGAGTTGATAGTCGTCTGCGACTCGCTCCAGAGACTCGCCGTCTTCGGCCAGTTCGAAGATCAAGGCTGTTGATACTCGGCTGCCTGTTACGCACGGAGTTCCAGCTTGGATGGCAGGATCAATGACGACTTCTTTGGCGGGACACCAGCGAGCGGCGAGTTCGTCATCGCCGTACTCAATGAGTCTCAGCTCGCTTTCGATCATCTGGTCAAAGGCCAGTTGGCCACCCAGCCCGACATCAACCCACTCGGCGTCAGCGTCAACTGCGGCGAAAAATTGGCGACCAACAGTTGCAAGACGTTCGTGGGCGAAAGGCCAAGGCGTTCTCAGAGTCTGGGTCAGATAAGACCGCCCAGCCGCGATGCGCTTCTCGGTGACCTCTCGGCTTCTGAGTTCTGCGACGGTCAATAGCGAGATGAGGTCAAGAAAGGAGAAGTGGGCGTCGAACTCAGGCCTCCCGTGAACGGCATCCTCTGAGATCCAACGTTCGACACGAGAACGCGGCTGACCGATGAGTGCTGCTACGTCGGTCACGTCGTAGATGCCGCGGTTCAGGTGATGCGGATTCCTCAGATCTACGGACACAACCACCATGATGCAAGGGTACCTCAGAGCAGTGACAGCACCTGATTTCACGGGTGTGGATCAAGGGCCGGAGTCACCGTTCCTGACCATCTCCGAATGGGGGCAGCGATCGTTCCGGATACATAGGGACAGTTCCGATTTGTCCGCTAGTCCCAGAGGAACCAGAGGGCGAGCAGGGGTTCATCGCCGGCGACCATCATGTGCCGGTCCATCGACTGATTGAACAGCAGCTTATCCGGCCCTACCGACGCCAGTTCCTCGGCTCCGCCCCAGCGCCACTGCGCGGTGCCGGAGATGGTGAGGTACAGCTCCTTTGGCGCATGGTTGTGGAGGGGGTAGACGGCGTTGGCCCCCATGAACGTGATGCCGGCCGTCATCGGTTTGGTGGTGAGCAATTCATGAATCCAACAGAGCGCAATCTCGGTGCCGTTATCGGGACCGCGGGTGGTTGGCGTCCACGGGATGCGGGGGGCTATCTTCTGGCAGAAATCCCGAGCACGACCGGTGTCAGCCGCATTGGCGATCTGGCTCAGTACCGGCAGTTGGGTGACGGCGGACGATGTTGGGTGCGGTTGGGCCGCCGCCAGCGCGTCCCCAAAGAGCCGCGCTCCCACCTGTTCATCCCTGGTTGCGGCCAGGCGAGCCATGTCGGCTGAGCAGTCCCTGAGGAATGAGCGCAACAGGTCAGCGGCCGAAGCGGCGCACGGGGCAGCATCCACACGTGCACACTAATCTTCGGCGATGAGCTTGCATATTGCTGTTGCCCTCTTCGATCGCCTCACCGCGCTGGACGCCATTGGCCCCTATGAGACCTTGCAGCGGCTCCCCGGGGCCACGGTCACCTTCGTGGCCGAGCGCACCGGCGAGTTTCGCACCGAGAACGGCTTCCTCGGTTTGTTGGCCGACGCAACCTTTGACGAGGTTCCGGAGCCGGACGTGGTCGTGGTCCCGGGCGGGGTTGGTACTCGGCCACTTATGGACCTCAACCATCCGATCCACGCCTGGCTCAAGCACGCGCACCAAACCACCCGCTACACCACCTCGGTCTGCACCGGCTCCCTGGTGCTCGGTGCCTCCGGCATGCTCAACGGACTGACCGCCACAACCCACTGGTCCGCTTACGACACCCTCGAAGAGCAGGGTGCAACCCCTACCGGGACCCGGGTGGTGGAGCATCTTGAAAAGCGAATCATCACCGCCGCCGGCGTGTCGGCCGGCATCGATATGGCCCTTCGGTTGTCCGAACTTCTGGTGGATGACGTGGCCGCCAAAGCCATGCAGCTGATGATCGAATACGACCCGCAACCGCCCTTCGATGCCGGCCGTGTGGACAAGGCCGGCGACGAGGTCATGGCGCGGCTCATCGAGTACGCCGCGGACAAGGATTAGAGAAGGCTGGCCTTTGTTCACCGAGTGGCAATACCCCGGTGGTTGCTGGCCTCTCCTCCATGTGGGATCGTTGAGCACCGGCATGAAGCGCTGCCGGTCCGCCATTGGGCGGTTGCGTCACCAACTTTGGGGGAACCATGAGTCAGCCTGTACGTCCTATTGCCGCCGGGCCACGGCGAAGAAGCCGCCTGCTCTTCACGATCATTGCGGTGATGAGCGCCCTGGCGCTGTTTGCCACCGCCTGCGGTAGCGACGCCGCGGACACCGCAACCGAAGTGCTGAGCGACACCGTCACCAGCGACGACGCCGCAACGTCGGACGAAGCAGCCGAACCTGAAGCAGCCGAACCTGCAGCCGAAGACACGGCCGGCGATCAGGCAGTCGATACCAGCTTGAACGAAGAAGAACTGGAAGATCTCGGCAGCGATGACGCCAACGTGGCCGCGGTCGATTCGGGCCCGGTCGCCGGTGGGACGCTGGTAATTGGCAGTACGCAGATTCCTCGACATCTCAACGGCACTGTGCAGTCTGGTTTGGCTACTGCGGTTCCGGGAACGCAGCTGAACGCCAGCCCGCTGCTCTTTGACGAGAACTTCAACCCGCAGCCGTATCTGGCCGAGAGCTGGGTCGTCGCCGATGACGGCCTGTCGGTCACCCTCAACCTGGTGGAAGGTGCGGTCTTCCATGACGGCATGCCCATCACCTCCGAAGACGTGGCTTTTTCGGTGATCACCGCCCGTGACAACCACCCATTCAAGACGATGTTTGCTCCGGTAACTGATGTGGCCACGCCGGATCCACAAACCGCAGTGATCAACCTGAGTCAGTCGCACCCGGCCATCCTGTTGGCCATGTCGCCGGGCTTGTTGCCCATCATTCCAAAGCACATCTTCGATGACGGTCAGGACATGGCGACCCACCCCCGCAACACCGAGGACTTCGTGGGTTCCGGACCTTTCAAGCTGGTGGAGTACGAGGCCGGCACGATCATTCGCATGGAGAAGTTCGATGACTTCTTCATCCCCGAGCGTCCGTACCTGGACGAGATCATCATCGAGATCAACTCGGATCCAACCGCCATTGTTCTGGGCTTGGAGAATGGCACCACCCACGTGTCAACCACCATGGGTTCGGCCGCCAACATCCTGCGCCTGCAGGACAACCCCGACGTTGTGGTCACCGCTGAAGGCCATGAGGCCATTGGTCAGGTGCAGTGGTTGGAGTTCAACGTTGCCGACCCAATCCTCTCCGATCAGGCTGTTCGCCAGGCCATTGCCTACGCCATCGACCGCGAGTTCCTGGCCGATGTGATTGACCAGGGCACCACGTTCCCCGCCACCACCGGCATCGTTGCGTCCAGCCCATTCCACAATGCGGCATCGGAGGCCTATGACGTGGACCTGGATGCGGCCCGTGCGCTGCTGGCCGACGCCGGATATGCCGATGGCGACATCAGCCTGACCATCGACTACATCCCACCCCAGCAGGCGCCCTATGCGGAGTACGTGGTTCAGGCGCTGGAGGAGATCGGTATCACCACCGAACTCAACGTCTCGCCCGACTTCCCAACCTGGGCCGAACGGGTCGCCAAAGGCGAACACCAGATGACCATCAACAACGTGTGGAACTGGGGCGATCCGGTCATCGGCGTGCACCGGACCTACCTGAGTTCAAACCGGGTGGGGGCCATCTGGACCAACAACACCGGCTACGAGAACGCCGAAGTCGATGCGCTGCTGGACAAGGCCGCCCAGGAGTTTGATCGCGATGCCCGTATCGAGATTTACGGAGAGTTCCAGGACATCGTCAACGAAGACGTGCCCATCTACTTCCTGACCACGCCGCCGTTCTGGCAGGCCTACAACCCGGCCGTCCAGAACCCGAGCGTCGGGATCTGGGGACTCATGTCACCCATGCACGAAGTGTGGCTCGCCCAGCAGTGACAGCAGAGGTGCCAGCAGGAATGCCCCGAGCCTCCAAGGCTGGAGACCGCGTATGAAGCGATTTGCGATCAGGATCCTCTGGAGTATTGGGCTGGTCCTGGCCGTAATCTTTCTCAACTTCTCGCTCATCCACCTTGCCCCCGGTGACCCGGCAACGGTCATAGCGGGTGAGAGTGGCGCCGGGGACCCCGCGGTGATCGATCAGATCCGGGCCGACTACGGCCTGGATCGTTCGTTTGTGGCGCAGCTCGCCAGCTATGTGGTCCGGGTGGCGCAGGGAGATCTTGGCGACTCGTTCTTCTTCAATCAGTCGGTGGTTTCGCTGATCTGGGCCCGGTTGTGGCCAACGATTCTGTTGGTGGCCACGGCGCTGATCTTTGCGATTGTCGTGGGTGTTCTGGTGGGCATCTTCACTGCTCGACGCCCCGAGAGTCGGCTGAGTCACTCGGCAACCATTCTGGCGTTGGCGGGGTATTCGATGCCGGTCTTCTGGACTGGCTTAATGTTGGTGATTCTGTTTGCGTCGGTGTTCAAGGTTCTGCCCATTTCGGGCATGCGGGACGTGCAGTTTGACGGTGGTCTGTTGGCGTCGTGGGTCGACATTGGAAAGCACCTGATACTCCCCGCGTTCACCCTGGGGTTCCTGTTCCTGGCGCAGTACAGCCGGTTGGCGCGCGCCTCGATGTTGGAGGTCCTGCAGTCTGACTTTGTTCGCACCGCCCGCTCCAAAGGGCTGTCCGAGCGGGTCGTGGTCTACAAGCACGCGCTGCGTAACGCAGTCATCCCGGTGGTCACGGTGGCCGGCTTGCAGTTTGGCACCATGCTGTCGGGAGCGATTCTGGTGGAGACGGTGTTCAACTGGCCCGGCCTTGGACGACTGGCCTTCGACGCGGTGCTCCGCCGAGACGCACCCGTACTACTGGGCGTCCTGCTGGTCTCCACGCTGCTGGTCATCGTGGTCAATCTGCTGACCGACGTGGTGTACCGAATCATCGACCCGCGCATTCGGGTGGGAGGCGCAGCCGCATGAGCGATCTCATGCTGGGGTCGGGCGCCGAAGCCATGGCACCTCCGGGCCGAGAGGCATGGCGCATGTTCTTCCGGAACAAGGCGGCGGTGGCCGGGCTCTTTTTGCTGTTGGGGGTCATCCTGATGACCTTCCTGGGCCCGTACGTCTATGACGAAGATCCCAAAGACATCGTCGCCCGACCGCTCAAAGGTCCAGGGACCGAAGACGTGCCGGGGCTGGGTACCGACTATCTGGGTCGAGATGTCCTGGCCGGGGTTGTCAACGGGGGACTGACCAGTTTGCGGGTGGCCGCCATTGCCGCCGCGTTGATTGTGATGATCGGCGTGACCATCGGTGCTGTGTCCGGTTTCTATGGCGGGGTGATCGACAACGCGTTGATGCGGTTCACCGAGGTCTTCCAGGTGCTTCCGGCGCTCTTGTTCGCCATGGTGGTGGTGGCCTTGTTCGGGCCGTCGCCGTGGAAGGTGTCCATCGCCATTGGCCTGGTTCTGTGGCCGCAGTTGGCCCGGCTGACCCGCGCGGAATTTCTCCGGCTGAAGAACATGGAGTTCGTCAAAGCTGCGCAGGCGATTGGCTCGTCGGACCTCCGCATCATCATGCGAGTCATTCTTCCCAACGCGCTGCCGCCTCTGATTGTGGCCACGACCCTGGTGATGGGCGGCGCCATTCTGCTGGAGGCGGGGCTGGCCTTTCTGGGACTGGGCGACGCCAATGAGGTGAGCTGGGGTCTGATGATTGGCCAGAACCGCACCAACTTCATCACCTCATGGTGGACGGTGACCTTTCCCGGCCTGGCGATCTTTGTCACCGTGTTGAGCTTCAGCCTCATTGGTGACGGTCTGCAGGACGCCTTCAACCCGAAGCTGCGAGGGCGGTAGCGGTGGCGCCAGAGATCGAGACCGAGGCATCTTCTCCGATTCTTGAGGTGCGCAACCTGACGGTGACCTTCGGTTCCTTCACTGCGGTTGATGGGATCTCGTTCTCGCTGGACGAAGGCCAGACGCTGGCGGTGGTCGGGGAGTCCGGCTCGGGGAAGTCGGTCACCGCACTGTCGATTATGCGGCTGGTGGAGCTTGGTACCCGCGGCCGGATCGAATCGGGAGAGATTCTCTACCGCGGCGCCAATGGGGAAGTCACCGATCTGGTGCAGGAATCCGAGGACGCCATGCGGCAGGTGCGCGGCAACCAGATTTCAATGATCTTTCAGGAGCCGTTGACCAGTCTCAACCCGGTATACACGGTCGGCGACCAGGTGGCCGAGGCCGTCATGTTGCATCAGCGCCTTGGCCGCCGGGAAGCCAAAGGGCGCGCTTTGGAGATGATGAGGCAGGTTCGTATCCCGGATCCTGAACAGCGCATGGGTCAGTACCCGCACGAGATGTCGGGTGGGATGCGCCAACGGGTGATGATCGCCATGGCGTTGTCCTGTGACCCCCGGGTGTTGATTGCCGACGAACCAACCACGGCATTGGATGTCACCATCCAGGCCCAGATTCTGGGGCTGATGCGCGATCTGCAACGCACCCGTTCGGCCGCGGTCATGATCATCACCCATGACATGGGAGTGGTGGCCGAAGTCGCCGATCAGGTCGTGGTAATGAACCAGGGCCAGGTCGTTGAGGCCGGGTCGGTGTTTGACATTTTCGAAGACCCGAAGGAGCCCTACACCCGGGCGTTGTTGGCTGCGGTACCCCGGCTGGGTTCCATGGCTGGTAGATCCGACCCCGCGCCGTTTGATCTGGTGGCGCCGTGACCTCGGAGCTGCAGGCGGGAGCCGGCGAAGCGATGACGCCTGATGCTGACCCGCGTTCTTCCGGTGACTCCGACGTGACGCTGCCGCTGGTGGAAGTTCGAGACCTCTCAAAGCAGTTCCCGGTGGAGAATCGGGCCAAGGTGCACGCCGTCGAGAATGTGAGCTTGCATGTGGATCCGGGTGAAACGCTGTCCGTGGTGGGTGAAAGCGGGTGCGGCAAATCCACCCTGGCCCATCTGATCATGCGGCTGATCGAACCAACGGAGGGTCGGATCATTCTGGACGGCGTGGACATCACATCGGTGAGTCGGCGGGCCATGCGGGACCACCGGCGCAAGATGCAGATCATCTTTCAAGATCCGTTCGCCAGTCTGGATCCGCGGCGGCCAGTGGGCAAAGCGGTGGCCGAACCGCTGGTGGTGCACAAGGTGGCGTCCGGATCCGTGCTCGATGATCAGGTTGCCGCGCTGTTCACCCGGGTGGGGCTCACCCCGGACATGGCCCGACAGTTTCCCCATCAGTTCTCGGGCGGTCAGCGTCAGCGGATTTGCATCGCCCGAGCGCTGGCGCTGCAGCCGAAGTTGGTGGTGGCTGACGAGGCGGTCTCCGCGCTCGATGTGTCAATCCAGGCGCAGGTCATCAATTTGATGATGGAGCTGCAGGCGGAGATGGGGCTCAGCTATCTGTTCATCAGCCACGACCTGGCGGTGGTGGAACGAGTCAGCCACCGGGTTGCGGTGATGTATCTGGGCCAGATTGTGGAGATCGGTCCCCGCTCGGCAATCTTCGAGGATGCGCGCCACTCCTACACCCAGCGGCTGCTGGACGCCGTCCCCATCGCCGACCCCCGTCGCCGTCGGGAGCGACCGTTGATCAGCGGCGAAATCCCGAGCCCGGTATGGGCTCCAGGCACCGGACCCGAACCAGTGACGCTGGTTGAAGTGAACCCCGGACACTTCGCGGCCCAGGAGTAAACAATGAACACGCCACACGATGGAGCGACGACGCCATGACCAACAAGACAACGACTGAGGACGCAGTGACCGACATTCAAGAATCTGCCGACGGAGAATCTGGGAGCGGCGCGGCGACGGTCGTGTACCCGGCCAAGCGGGTCATCACCATGAATCCGGCCAACCCTTTTGCCGAGGCGGTGGCGGTCCGGGATGGCCGCGTGCTGGCGGTCGGCACGGTGTCTGAAGTTCGCTCCTGGGAAAAGCCGGGTGAGAGGTTCACCATCGATACCCGGTTCGAGAACAAGATCCTGCTGCCGGGATTCATCGAAGCCCATTCCCACGTGATGGCTGGTGGCATGTGGGAGATGCCCTATGTCGGCTTCTTCGATCGCCGAGATCCCAACGGCCAGGTCTGGACCGGCTGCGGCAAATTCGAAGACGTGGAACAGCGGCTGATCGAAGCCGACCGGGAGATGACCGACCGCGGTGACGACCCCGCCGAGATCCTGCTGGCCTGGGGCCTGGATCCGATCTACTTCGAAGGCGACCGCGTCACCCGCCATCACCTGGACCGTGTGTCAGACACCCGGCCAATCTTCGTGTACCACGCCAGCGGGCACCTGGCGACGGTGAACACCCCCATGTTGGAACGGGCCCAGATCACGGCGGAGGCGACCACGCCTGGTGTCAGTATTGGCCCCGACGGACATCCCGATGGCGAGCTGCAGGAGCCTCCGGCCATGAATCTGGCCCGGGAAGCGTTTGGCAAGTTCCGGTCGAATCTGGCCGCACCGGGAGCCATGCAGAACTATGCACGGGAGGCGCGCAACGCGGGCCATACCCTCGTGGTCGACCTCGGCACCAGTCAGCTCATTGTGCCTGAGCAGATGGAGCGGTGGCAGGCGTCCACCGCTCGGGACGACTTCCCCTGCCGGGCGATGGTGGCGTTGTCGTCGATGATGGGTGGGCCGAGCAACCTCGAAGATCTCGCCGCCTTCGGCGAGACGTTGAAAGATCAGGAAACCGACAAACTGCGTTTCGGCGTGGTCAAGTTGTTGCTTGACGGTTCCATTCAGGGGTTCACGGCTCGCATCAGCTGGCCCTACTACTACGACGCGCCCGAAGGTCATCCCGGGAACGGGCAGTGGTTGATTCCACCGGATCAGTTCGCCGACATCTTTGGCGCCTTCCACCGGGCTGGCTTGACCGTGCACACTCACTGCAACGGTGATCAGGCGACCGAGGTGTTTGTGAGCGCGGTGGAAAAGGTTCTGGCGGAGTCGCCGCGGCCTGATCATCGCCACACCGTGCAGCATTGCCAGCTGACGACCAAAGCCCAGTACAAGCGGATGGCGGCGTTGGGGATGTGTGCCAACATCTTCAGCAATCACATCTTCTACTGGGGTGATCAACACCGTGATATCACCGTGGGTCCCGAACGGGCCCGGGGGATGGACGCATGCGCAACGGCGCTGCGCGAAGGTGTCTCGTTCTCGATCCACTCGGACGCACCCATCACCCCGCTTGGTCATCTGCACACTGCGTGGTGCGCGGTCAATCGCCTGACTGCGTCCGGGCAGGTTCTGGGCGAAGAAGAGTGCATCTCGGTTATGGATGCCCTCCACGCCATCACGTTGGGGGCCGCGTGGCAGCTGAAGCTCGACCATGACATGGGCAGCATCGAGTCAGGCAAGTTGGCCGACTTTGCTGTGCTCGAGGAGGACCCCCTCGAGATTGATCCGGTGAAACTGAAAGACATTGCCGTGTGGGGCACGGTCCTGGGAGGCGTGCCCCAACCGGCCGGTACATGAATGCTCCGGGGAGCAGCCCCAACGAGATCCTGGTCACGGTTCTGGGTGGCTATCTGGGCGCGGGCAAGACCACGCTGGTCAATCACCTGCTGCGTCGCAGCGACCAACCCATTGCGGTGATTGTGAACGACTTCGGCTCGATCGCCATCGACGCAGATCTGATCGATGCTCACGATGGCGAGACCATCACTTTGGAGAACGGCTGTATCTGTTGCTCGATGGTGGACGGCTTTGCGGCCGCGCTTGATCAGGTCCTGGCGGCTCCGGTGCGGCCCGCTCGTCTGGTGGTGGAGGCCAGTGGAGTTGGTGATCCGGCCGAGATCGCGGCGTACGGTCACGGCCCCGGTTTGCGACTGGCCGGGGTGGTCACCGTTGTGGATGGCGTCCGGGTCCGGAAACAACTGAGCGACGAATACATCGGCGATATCGTTGCCGCCCAGGTCGTGGCCGCTGACCTCATTATTGCCAACAAGGCAGATCTGGTGGTTGACCCGGGGCTGGTTCTGGACGCACTCGCCGCTCGGAGTTCGGCCCCGATTCTGGCCGCCACGCAGGCGGGCGTTGACCCCGAGTTGGTCTGGGATCTGCCGCGGGTGGGCAAACGCACCCTTACGGCCGCACCGGCATCGTCGACGTTCCGAAGCTGGAGCATCACATCGGACGAGCCGATGGACCGTGCCAAAACCATGGAGCTGCTGGCGGCGGATGCTGCGGTGGTTCGGGCCAAAGGCGTGGTGCGGTTTATGGACGCGCCCGAGGTCCGAGTGATCGTCCACCGCGTGGAGGATGACGTGACTGTTACCGAAGCGGGCCAATGGCGCGGTGGCGCGTCGCAACTGGTTTTCATCGCCACAAACTCCTGACGCTCCGCATCGGGTCCCGTCACCAACAGCCAAACTGTCGCTGGGCTCAACTAGCTTCGGCTCTGTGTTGATCGCCCGCTATGCATCCCGGCTCGAAGCGCTCGTGCCGGAGATCGCGGCCGTGCTCGAATCACCCCTCGTCGGACCTTCTGGCGGGCTCGCAAATCCGCTCGCTCCCGAGCTCATCATCGTCCCGTCCCGGGGCGTTCAGGTGTGGCTGACTCAGCAACTGGCGGGCCGGGTCGGCGCACAACCGGGCCGAAGAGACGGCATCGTCGCCAACGTCGAATTCGGGTTCCCCGGCACGCTGGCCGCCCGCCTGCTCACCGCGACCAATCCCACCACCGCAGACAACAGCAGGACCGGTGACCCGTGGGAGCTGAACCGCACGTTGTGGACGGTTCTCTCACTCCTTCGCGAAGCCGAAGGTGACGCCGAACTCGGCAGCATCGCCCGCCCTCCGGAACGGGGCTCGCTCTATGACCGGGCACGCCGGATTGCGGACCTGTTTGACCGGTACAACGTTCGTCGTCCTCACCTCATCCGCCACTGGGCCGCGGGACGGCTGGTGGACCCGACAGGTCAACCACTGGCGGACCGACGATGGCAGGCAATCCTGTGGCGGCGCCTTCGCGCCCGTATCGGTGAACCAAGCGCGGCAGAACGGCTGCCGGATCTGCTGGACCAACTGCGCGCCGGGCTCATCAATGTGGGCCTGCCTGCCCGGTTCCAGGTGGTGGGTTTGAGTGCCTGGCCGGTGCGGATGGTTGAACTGCTGTACGCCCTGAGCGAGCACCACGACATTCATCAGTTTGCGCTCGGGCCGTCGCCGGCAATGATTGCGGCGGTTCAAGCCCATCCGGTCGTCAACGCGGCCCTCACGTCTGACACCGTTCCCCTCCGGTCGGCGGACCCAACCGCCGGCGCGGCGGGAGTCGCGTCGCACCGTCTTCTGGCGTCCTGGGGCCGCCCCGCTCGCGAAGCCGCACTCGTGTGGTCGGCGCTTGCGCCTTCGCCGCTGATCGAAGTTGACTCGTCCGCCGCCGCGGAGTCGGAGGTTGCACGCGGGCAAACCCAGACGCTGCTTGGCCGCCTGCAGGCCAGTTTGCGCCAGAACCGCGAGCCCGACCCCCAGCACCAACGGGTCGCGCCGCCAGAAGATCAGTCGTTTCAGGTGCATGCCTGTCATGGGCGGGGCCGGCAGGTGGAGGTTCTGTACGAACTCCTCCAGCACGGCTTTGAGCAGGACTCGACCCTGATCGAAGACGACGTGGTGGTGCTGGCTCCCAACATCGAAGACTTCGCGCCGTTGGTGGCGGCGGTGTTTGGTCCGAGCGCGGATCTGGCGGCCGATGGTTCGGCCTTTCGCTATCGGGTGACCGACCAGGCGATCCGGGCCGTCAACCCGTGGATCGGCGCGCTGACGATGCTCCTGGATCTGGTCAGCGAGAACCGCTTTGCTGCCTCCCGAGTATTGGATTTCCTGGCACTGACCCCGGTTCGTCACCGATTTGAGCTCACCGATGAGGATCTGCGGTTGGTGGCCGACTGGGTCCAGCAGGCCAATGTTCGTTGGGGTTTGGACAGCACCACCCGCTCGGCCTGGCTGCGGAACGTCGCGCCTCCGGCTCCGTCGGCAACCGCACCAACCAGTCCCGCCAACTCCTGGCAGTCGGCCATTGATCAGCTGTTGCTCGGTGCGGCAGTTGAGGACTCGCCGTGGACGTTGGTCCTGGACGACGTCCCCACCATCGGGGTCGAAGGCGGCGCGGTGGCCGTTGTCGGTCAGATTGCGCACGCCTTGCGGACTTTGGCGACTGCGGTAACCGAGGTGGCCGACGCTCGGACCGTGGCCGACTGGACCGACCGGATGTTGGCATTGGCCAACGAGCTGTTGGCGGTGCCCGTCGATGAGGATTGGCAGCGTCGACAGGGCGAAACTGCGCTTCGGGATCTGGTTGATTTCGCATCCTCGGAGCGAGACGCAACCGTCACGTTTGCCGACTACGTCGCCGCGGCCCGGGAACGACTGGTGGGTGCGCCCAACCGGTCCGCGTTTCGGCCCGGGACCGTCACCCTCACATCTCCAGGGGCGCTACGGTCGGTTCCTCATCGCCATATCTATGTGCTGGGCTTCGATGACGATGCGTTCGGAACCAGCGCGGCCGATGGCGACGACCTGACGCTGCGCGATGCGCGGGTTGCCGATCCTGATCGACGAAACGACGAACGCGAACTCCTGCTGGAAACCGTCCTCGCCGCCCGGGACCGGTTGACGATCCTGCGAACCGGCCACGACGTGCTGCGCAATCGGGAGGTGCAGGAGCCGGTGCCGTTGAGCGAACTGTGGGACGCGGTGCTGGCCGAGCTGCCCGAAGCCGATCGGGAGGCTGGCCGCCGGGACCGGGAGATTCGCCACCTCCGCCACGGGTTCGATGAAGGCAATTTTGTATCGGGCGCCCTGATTCCCGACGGTGCGTTTGGCCATGACGACCGGCTTCTGGGGGGCGCCCTGGGTCGCCGCTCGCGTGCGGTGGGTTCGCTTCGGTCGCCGGTGGTCGCCGTCAGAGCACCACTGGAGGTGGACGCCGCCCGTTCGGTAACGCTGCGGCAGCTGCATCAGCTCCTGCGCAACCCGGTCCAGTACTTCGTGCAGCAGGGACTCCAGGCTCGTATCCCGTACCGGGAAGATCCCATTGCGGACACCCTGCCTGTGGCGCTGGACGGCTTGGAAGGGTGGCGCATTGGTATGGATCTGCTGGGTGCCGACGCCGCCGGCGTCCACGATCTGAAGTGGCTTGATGTGGCTCAACGACGCGGGCAGTTGCCGCCCGGGAATCTGTCCGATGCCGGGCTCGCCAGGATCAACGCCGACCGCATGGTGTTTCTGGAGGCGATCAACGCCTCGGGCGGCGCGGCTGGTCGGACCTCCCGCGCCGTCGCCGTCGTTCTCGACGCTGCAGCCGCGGGGACCGCTGCGGCCACCACGGTGTCGGGCGTGGTTGCCGGGGTGCTGGATCGGGATGACCATGATCAGGTGGCACGGTTCGAGTACAAACGGCCGAAGCCCCATCACCGGTTGGGCGCGTGGCTGGACCTGATTGCAGTTACCGCAAGCCATCCGGATCGGGCGTTTCGGGCCCGGCTGGTTACTCGAGGTGAGTCAAAGAAGCCGCCCGAGATCTGGGATTTGGAAGTCGCCGGACGGAACCCGACCGAGCAGGCGGCCACCGCTCGCACGGCGTTGGCCGCCCTGGTGGAATGGGAACGGCAGGCCCGATCTCAGCCGCTCCCCATCGGGACCCGGGCGGCTGATGCCGCCGCCGAGGGCGACCAACATGGCGCCAGCCGCGGTTGGGACCGCGACCTGAAAGACGACACGTACCTCCAACTGGCATGGCAGGACATGACCTGGTCCGAGGTCGTCCACACCCACGGGGCCCAGGTGTGGTCCCTGCGGTTGTGGTCCATGGTCAAAGACTCGGTCACCATTGCGTCCGTGGAGCCCGAGATCGTCGAGGGGTCATGAGCGCGCCCCCGGAGAGCACCGGTGCGGAGACGCGGTTCGCTGTGGATGATGCGCTCCCATGGGGGGTCGTGTCCATCGGTGCCAGCGCAGGGACCGGCAAGACCTTCACGCTGGCCGCGCTCGCTACGCGCTATGTGGCCGAGGCTGGGGTGCCGATTGGGCAACTTCTCGTGGTGACCTTCACTCGGGCTGCCACCGCCGAGCTTCGCAGCCGAATCCGCCAGCGCTTCCAACAAACCTTGCGGGCGCTGACCATGGGCGTCAGCCCCGACGAGGACGATCCGCTGCTGAAGCACCTGCTCCAGGGTGACCGGGACCTGCGAGCTGAACGGCTTCGATTGGCCTTGGCCGACTTCGATGCCGCCACCATCGGCACCATCCACGGCTTTGCCCAACAGGTGCTGAGCTCGCTGGGTTCGGCCTCCCATGGCGGGGTGGCCGCCGATATCGAAACCGACACCCGGTCGTTGGTGCACGAGGTGACCACCGATGTGCTGGTGGCCCATGCTGCGGCCTCGGAACTCAAAGCGCCGGGCGACACCGAAGCCCCAATCACTGCTGGCGACCTGATCAACGCCTCGCTGACCGTGCTCAACAACCCTGACATTCTGGTTGTCCCAGACCCAGCGACCGATGGTCGAGCCGGCTTCCAGGCGCAGCTGGTTCGGGAGATTGTGGATGAGGTTGAACGTCGCCGGCGGAAGGCGGACGTGACCGGCTACGACGGTCTGCTCACTGGGGTCCGTGATGCGCTGGACGGGCCGGATGGACATCGGGTGGTAACCGAACTTCGGACCCAGTTTCAGGTAGCCCTGGTGGATGAGTTTCAGGACACCGACCCGGTCCAGTGGTCGATCTTTCGCCGGGTGTTTGCCGACGCGGGGAGCCAGGAGGGCCGAGCGCTGGTGATGGTCGGTGACCCGAAGCAGGCCATCTACTCGTTCCGGGGCGCCGACATCGACACCTATCTGCGGGCGCGCCGCTCGGCTGGGATGCGGCGTACATTGTCGGAGAATCACCGCTCCGACGGGGCGATGGTGCAGGCGGTCAATCAGCTGTTCCTCGGCGCCGACTTCGGGCGCGGCGAGATCCCGTTTCAACGAGCGGTGGCCGCCGAGCCGGAGCCTCGCCTGGCCGTTGACGGCGGGGCGATCCCGGCGCTGCAATTGCGGACCATCGCCGAGGATGACCCTTCGGTGCAGAACGCCGGAGGCAAAGCACTGGTCACTGACTATCGGCGGGTGGTGGCTGCGGACCTGGCCGATCAGGTCGTTGAGATGGTGGCCCGCGGTGAGATCACCACCTTGGCCGTCAGCTCTCCGGCCGATGACGGTGAGCGTCACGAGGCGGACAAGAAGGCCGCGGCGGTGCGACCGCAGGACATTGCCGTCCTGGTTCCCGCATGGGGTGAAGTGCCGTTCATACGTCAGGCGTTGGCCGCCCGAGGGATTCCTTCGGTGGTGTCGCGGGCCGGTAACGTGTTGCAGTCGGAGGCGGCAAACCATTGGCAGTGGCTGCTGCATGGGTTGGCCCGGCCGTCTGATGTCATGCGGGCTCGCATGGTTGCGCTGTCCTGGTTCAACGAGGCCACGGTTGAAACGTTGTGGTCCTGGGACGATCGGGAGCTGTCGGTCCTCCAACAGCAGCTGGCCGGCTGGGCATCATCGCTGGAGACCGGCGGGGTGGTGGCGCTTCGGCATCGGGTGTGGTCCGACTCGCGGTTGGTCGAGCGCATGCTGGTGCTGCCCGATGGCGATCGGATCATGACCGACCTGGACCACATCGCCGAGGTCCTCACCGCCACCGTTGGCGGCACCGCCATTGGCGCGGTGGGGCTGTTGGCGCTGTTCAACTCGCTGGCCCTGCAGGCGCCCGATGATTCGGGTACCAATGATCTGCTTGCCCGCCGGCTCGAGTCCGACGACAACGCAGTGCAGATCATGACGGTGCACGTCTCCAAAGGCCTGGAGTTCCCCATTGTGTTGCTGCCGTCGTTGTGGCAGGCCAAGAACCATGCCCGGACCGACACTCGCTTTACCGATCGCGGGCAGCGCATCTATGACGTGGCCACCAAGCACAACTGGATTGGTGAGGGCGGTCAGACCAGCGCCAACCGTGTCAATTTGGCCAAGAAGGAAATGATCGAAGAGCAGATGCGGCTGGCCTATGTGGCCTTCACCCGCGCCCGTCACCTGACTGTGGCCTGGTGGACGCCGTACCGCAGCGGCAACGCCCCACTTTCTCGCCTGCTGAATTCCCGCACGAATGTGGGACTGGTAGGGGAGGACCTCACCGCGATCAAGGCCCCATCGTCGGTAAAGGTTCGGGCCCAGGTCGATGAGCGTGTGCGTCTGCTGACGGCCCCGGCCAATGGCACGATCGCCCATCACCGCGTTGACGAGCGCGTGCTCAGCGCCCGCCAGACATTGGACTATGGCGACGCATCGCCACCGCCCTTGTCGGTGGCACCCCTCACTCGAAATTTTGACCAG
>Ga0114953_1000905_pt1 | contig 21351 bp, 25 predicted proteins | sample SidtaG_FD_87298 | JGI IMG/M metagenome (GOLD analysis project Ga0114953, IMG submission 87298) | Marine algal microbial communities from Sidmouth, United Kingdom - Sidmouth_Male2 metaG | ecosystem: Host-associated > Algae > Red algae > Unclassified | place: Sidmouth, United Kingdom | collected...
GCCCCTCCCCCCGCAGGGCCGGCCCCCCTTTTTCCCCCCCCCCCAAGGCCGCCCCCGGCGGGGGCCCGGGGGCCCCCCCCCCCCCCCCGCCGCCGCCCGCGCCGCCGCCTTGGCCAGCGCCGGCACGTACGGCGTCCAGCGGGCGGGCAAGGGCGCCACCTCCGCCGCGTCGGCGGTGGCCGCCTCGGGCGCGTCCACCACCAGCGCGTACCCGACGCCGAGCGCGCGGGCGGCGACGAGCGCCGACGCGACGCCCATGTGGGGCAGCCGCGCGACGCCGCCGGCGGGCCCGACCGCCCACACCCCCCACCGGCGGGCGCCCGCGGCGGCGCGCGCGGCCGCCACCGCCGGCAGCGCCGCCTCCAGCCCATCCAGCGCAACGCCAACGGTCGCGCGCAGGGGCACCGCCACGTACAGGGGCGCCTCGTTGGACGGCGGCGGCAGGTAGGCACACACGGTGAGGGTGTCCCCGCCCGTGGCCGCCACCGCCACCGCCGACGCGGGCGTGTTGCGCGGCGCCAGCCGCACGGTGGGCCCGCCGGTGGGGGCCCCCGCCGGGGGGCGGGACGGCCGCGGCCGCCGCGCCGTGGCGGCGGCCGCGGCGCCCGCGCCGACCGCCGCCACCGCCGCGGGCGTGGCGGCCTTGACCGCCCCGCGCTCGTGCGGCCGCACCGTGCGCGCGGCGGCAACGGCGGCCGCTTGGGCGGCCCCGCCCCGCCGGCCGGCGGCGGCCAATGCCGACGCGGCGCGGCCGCCGCGGCCGCCGCCGCCGCCGGCCGCCGCCGCTGGGCGCCCGACACACCCGTGGTCCGCCTCGAGCCGGTGCGCAATGCAGTAGTCGCGCCCGCACCCGCCACACGCCACCGCCACGGGGGTGCGGGTGTGGCACCCCGCCCGCGCGCAGCGCGTGTAGGGCGTTGACGGGGGCGGCACCGCCGCGCCGGGGGCACGGCGGCCACGGCCACCCGCGCCGCCGCGTGCCGCCGCCGCTGCCGCCGCCGCTGCCGTTGCTCTCGCCGCTGCCACGGCGCCGCGGCCGCTCGGGCACCCCGCGTCGAGGTGGGCGGCGACCGCCGCGTCGGCGGCGCTGCCAAAGCCGCCATTCCCCTCACTGCGCGCGGCCGGGGGCAGCAGCGCCACCCCACACGCGGGGCACGCAATGGCCGTGTAGGCGGCAGCGGCGGCGGCGGCAGCCGCGCAGCCGTGCGCGTGCGCCGCCGCGTGAGCGCTGCAGTAGAGGGCGTGGCACGCGTCGCAGCGGACGGGGAGCAGCTGCCAGTCGCCGCAAGTGGCGACGGCGCAGCGGGCGCCGTCAGAGGGGGAAGGCGTCATAGCGGGGACGACGGGGGGGGAGACACGGAGTGGGGAGGGCAGCAGAAGGGGACGGCGGTGAGGGAAGGAGGCCGACGTGGGGAGGGAAAGAGCAGGCGGGGAGACGTGCAGGATGAGACACGCAGTGGGGCTGGCCGGCGCACACCGGGCCGCGACCCCACGGCGCCTCGTCTGAGCGGAAGCGGACTGCCACCGTCAGACACAACGGCGTGCAGCGTCCGCCCTTTAAAAAGACCGCGACGCGGCCACGCGCACCGAGACACGACCATGCAGGGGCGACGCGGGGAGGGCAGGGAGCAACGGCGCACGGCCGAAAGCGGCTTCCATCCGCAGCGCGACGCGGCGCGCCGAGAGGCGATGCAAGGGCGTCAAGAGGAGAGGAGGCAGGGCGGACAGCAATGATGGCGCACATGCGTGAGGGGACGTGGTCCGACACCGTCACGACGCGACAACTACGTGGAAGTCTCTGGAATCGGCAGGAACAAACTCACAGCGAGCGTCGAAAACTGAAAGCGCGTTCGCGAAAACACCCTGGACTTGAGAACCTTCAAACTATTTTCACATCACGAAAGAGCCTTCAAACTATTTTCACATCACGAAAGAGCCAGCAGGCCGCGCAGTGCGGGCATAGCCATTCACGCGGATTCCTAGAAATTCGAGCTAGCTCGGGCCTTACACAAGCGTCTACACTGGCGAAAGCGCATATTTTTTCTCTTTTTGGTGCTTTTCGTAGCGACGTGCACTCTGGACATGGTGAAGGCCCACTGCGCTTCACTCGGCACATGGCAGGGACTTGGCCCATGCAAAGAAAATGGCCGTTCAGGATGCAGAACTGCGCTTTTTAGCCCTAAAACGCGCAGTTGCGGAGGAGTCTAGGATACGACACATCCTGGATGTCTTCCAATCTGACCTAGGTGGGCCACAGGTTTAGTTTGCGCAGGGCGATGCGTATCCTAGCTGGGACTGTATCCGTCAGCGGATTGCGTTGCACGGGTCGAGTGAAAACTTATCGTATCTGGACCAGACGACAACGGATGCATGCCCACCGCCAGCGTGCGCCTGCGGCCTGTCCGGACTGCACTGGCCATCTCCAGATCCTGTCTGGGCGCGTTTCCAGGCTGCTTCCGCCCCGACCTCCTCCATTTCCATCGTCTGTCGCCGCCGCGTAACGACTCGCGGTGCTCCGAGTTTCCAGAGCACGCGCGCTGAGATTGGAGAAAACAGCGTGGCTTACCCGACAATTGCCCGACCGAGCAGACGACACACACAACCTGTTAGGCTATTTACGAGATGTCCTTTAAGATGTGTGCCGGAGCTGCGTTGGATGAGTTCTGAACGGATCCAGCGAACGTCGCCTGGAATCGTATCTCACTGGCCACGCCACCCCTAGAATGCCACTCATTCTGCCACAGTTGGCTGTTGCCCTGCAATCAGGACTGGCCTTGCGGAGGCTCATGCCGCACATGAGTGCGGCTTGAATCGCAGCTGCAGGCCAAGCTCACGTGGGCTGCGGGCCAAGCCGCGCCGCTAGACGCGTCTGGGTCGCAATCGCAGCTGAGATGGCTGCAGACACAGAGCGCGTCGCGGCTGCTGCACGCGGACAGCTGCGTGGCGGCCGTGGCCCGCGATCTCTGCTGCAGCGTGAATTGGCATTGGTCGATCGAGTTTGCAGAGCCCTGGCGTTCGTGGGTGGCGTTGGCCGCACGGCGCACCGCCGCCAGCGCCTCGCGCCAAGGCCGAGCGGCGCGAGCCGCGCGACCAACACGACTTTGCGGTCCTCACAGCTGTGCCGCGAGGTTGGCCCTGTGTGCTCCCTCGGTCGTCGCCGCCTTTGTGCGGGTGCTTTTTGTTTTTACGATCGAGGTGGGACGTGTTATCTGACCCTGCTGGCGCGCGCAGCATCGACAATGGCACCGCGAGACCTGCCCCAAGCCCGTGGCAGGTCCACCGCGGGGTCCAGCGTGGCCCCCCTGATCGTCAACCCCCACATTTTTCACTGGTACGACACACGCTACTCCACCAAGTTGACAAGCGGCAGCGCAAGCACCGCTGGGTGATGCTAACGCTTGGTAAGGGCTTCAACGGCGCAGTTCGTGGCGGCCAGGTGCTGTTCGAGCGGACGGGCGGGGAAGTGAGGAGAAAGTGCTCTGTGCGTCGCACGTGCCGTAACGATGTGGCAGCGACGCGATCAGGGGTTTCTGGAGGGGCTTCCGCCGCTGTTGGCTGCAGGGGGGTGGCGGTGTGATCACCACGGCCGCGGCGGAAACCTCACGCACGCGGAGCGGGCGCCATCCTCGCTGCCACGGTGTGCTTCGGTAGCCGCTGTGGCCGGCGCCGAACGTCGGAGGCCGCCGTCTGAGGCGCTGCGGCGGGCCCTGGACATTGGCGGCGTCGCCGGAGAGGGCGTTCCGGCAGCGGTAGTGAGGCGAGCGGCGGTGAGGCACCGGCGGACGCCCAATTCTGCGGCAGTCGCGGCCACGCACGCCGCCGGACGTCGGTGGCAGGCGCCGCGGCCGACGCTCAGCAACGTCGGTGTCGCGGGTGGCGGCCGCAGCCGCCACCGCTGCCGCCACCGTGTCACAGAGACGCCGCGGAGGACGCAGCTGCCGTGCGTCGAAGGGCGTGACGGCCGCTCGGCTTGTGAGGGCTGAAGGCGGGAGGGGGTGGGGCGACCACGTCGATGTGAGCTTCCAGGCGCCGCACGGTTGACGATGGCACTGCCCCCCCCCTCCCCACTATTACTTCCCCCCCCCCTTGACAAGAGGCGCGGCCTCCCGGGGTCCACTACTTTGTTTAGACACCCGCCACTCGTTGCCGCCGCTCCCGCCGTAGCCGCGGCGGTGAGCGCTCGGCCGCGGGTGAGGCGGACGCGCCGCTCGTCGAGCGGCGAGGCAGCCGCCGGCGGGCGTCGACGGAGTGCCGCCGCGGCAGTGACTGTGCCTCCCGCCGCCCGCAGACGGGCGGCGGCCGCAGCGCCGCCGCTGCGGCGGGCAGCGGCACCTGCATGCAACCCTTCACCCGTGACCGGGAACTGGCAGAGGCGGGGGGCTGCGTCGGGCGGTGGCGGTGGCGACACAGCCAATGAAAAGGTTGTGGCAGCGGGCGCGCCATCACTGCCGGCGGCTGGCGGCGGCAGCGCCCGACGCCGGCGGCGTCACGAGATAGGCGGAGACGACGGCGGAAGTGGCAGTCTGCGGCATTGTGGGGCCCGGCTTTGGCGGCTGTGGCGGCGACGGCAGCGCGGGTCGGCGGCATTTCCCGTCCGTCGCAGGTTGGGCGTGGGGCAGCGGCGGGCAGCTGCGGATGCCACCGCGCCGCCGCCGCGGCTGCCGTCGCCACAGCGCTGGTTTCGTGACACAGCCACGCGCCGGCAGCTTTCTCTTCAGCGGGGGCACGACGACTAGTTGCGGCATCAACTTGGCCGTGAGCGGCCGTGGCCGCGGAGCGGGTCCCACCCGGAACGTGGCGCTACCCGTGACGTGTACGATGCGATGCGTTTGCGCTGAGTGTGCCGGGTGGCGGGGGGGGCGGCGTCGTTGCCACGGCGGTGGTCTGTGGCCTTCGCCTCCGCCGTCGCGCCACTGGGCCGCCCGATAGGGGGGGGCGCGCTGCGGGCGGATGCGTCGGTCGCCGCATCGGCTGCATTTCTTTTCGGCGCTGCCGTCCCCGTACGTGGGCTCCAAGCGGCGCGGTGACGGCTGTGGCTCGACCCCCGCCGCTCGGCGGCTCCGTGGATCCGCTGCAGCACGCACGGGGAAGGATGTGTGCTTCACGGGGCTTCGCCCGGCAACGGGTCGGAGAGTCGCTGCCCCGCGGGGCGCGGCCGCGCGGACGCAGGGGACGGTGATGGCGCTTCGTGGGGGGAGAGGGGTCTTGGTGAGTCTAGCGGGATAGAGGCTCTGGGCGAAGAAGGCCGTGGCGCATCCGCGCGGTGCGGTTCTTCTTTCTTTTTTCGCCATTCCTTCCTTTTACAGCATTGTCCTTCTGAATTACTCTACGAGGCTGTCCGCTGCGCTCGGCGCCTTCTTTGATTTCACGTGGTATTCGTGCTCTCGATTTTGTGTGCACGTCGCACCGAGTTGCTCGGCATCAGAAAGCTAGATTCACAGAAGATGAGACACATCCGTTTATGGGCTTCGTTAACCTGTCAGCAAACCAGGTTGAGCTAGGAGTCACGAGCGCCACGCTCTAGTCGACTCAAAATCTCGCGAACGGCCTCACGCACATCGCGCACAGGCATCTTGGCGCTCTTCAACACCTCCAATACACCTCCACGCCCGCACCGAGCCAGGAAATGTCTGAGTATGAGGGGCTCGTACAGATGTTGGGCGGAGAGCTGCCCAGAAGAATAAAGGGAGTGCTACGCATTCCACAGGCAACCCAACGGCACGAATCATTGCTGCGGATGGCAACACGCCAGACGAGACGAGCTCCTCGTCGTCGGCGTTCGAGTACAAGCGGACTCCTGCGTGGCCGTCGACGTCAACCGGAGGCCCATCCGATGCCAGGCCGCGTCCACATGAAGCCCCACTGCCCGCCGCAGGACAGGTTACTCCAGCATGCACCTGTCCCGGTGCGTCACAGCCGCCCGGCAGCCCGGTCATCTCGCTCAAAACCGTCCGGTTGGCCAACGCGTCGTCGCACTCATCACGCATGCCGCCCGAAACGTGCTCGTCTCTGACGTTCGGACGCAGCTCCGGACAGGACGTCGATCGTCGCATGGGAGGCGAAGAGGCCGACGTTGGGGTTGACATCCGGCATCCTGCCGATTCAGCTAGCCCACTCGACGGCAAACCCGCCAAACCACCACACCAACACGCGTCCAATCTCGCAGAGCGTAGCCGCAGAGTACGCTCAAAGAACCTCCTTGAGGAAGTGGTCGCGTTGCCGTCTGGGAGAGGACTCTCAGGAGGGTCTGGGGCGAACTCGTACACAGTAGACCCGTCGAGTAACTCCACGCAGCTGACGACGCTCTGAAAATCGCGCCGCATACTCGCAAGCAAATGTTCGAGCTCGCCAGCAGCCGCCTCATCCATTGACGTGATGCACTGGCACACGCGGATGGTATGAACCGAGAGCCCGAGCTCGGAAGCCGGAGATTTGGTCGAGGACGGGTTCGAGTCCAGCGCCATCGCCGTGACCCAATCCTCAGCAACGGCAGCCCACGGTACGTTGCTAGACCGCCTGGAGAGGAAGTCGCCAAACATCCGTAGACCCCCTTCAGTGTCGTTGTCGGTGAATGGTTTGCACTGGTGGACGACATCGTCCTTGAGCTGCTCCTCCAGATGCATGGCGGCCCCGTGCAGGTACAGAGAGTACACGCCCTTGTCCTTTGTTCTAGGGTCCAACGGCTTGAGCACCCTGTAGAAGATGACCAGCAGGGTGCACGCGACGCGCAGCGCCGCCAGAGCCTTGTTTTTAGATGTCGTAAGATCCGAGGACGTGCGACACACGTGCGCATACAACGCGGCAGTCCAAGCCTGGCAGAAGAGGGAGGCAATGGCCATGAGCTTTCTGAGACAGATGTCCGGGTCTTCGCCCAGCAAGGACGGAAACGCGACAATGGACGCGCACAGGCACATGAACTCTCGGAAGTACAACTTGTCGTAGCCGCTCTTGCTCGACCTTTTCAAGGCAAACAAGCTCAGCTGCAAGCGTTGCCGCCTTGGCAAGAGCGCGTTCACGTAGAAGAACAGGGACTTTACGACGTTGCCCGTGGTGTGCATGTAGGGGACAGTCGGCACCACCGGCAGGCCCAGAAAGGCAGAAGCGGCCCGGGTACCGCCGCACACCCGCCGAGCGGCCGACAGCATCTTGGCCACGCCTTGTTCGGACGAGGTGCCGCCAACCATGACCAAGTGGGATCCCATAGACCGAGCGGTGCAGCCCGTGCCGAGCACCGCGAAGCGAAAGCCCGCCTCGACAGCAGAGAGGCAGCCGCTGGACACCGGCAAGGAATCCCAGCATGAGACACACTTGACGGCTACGCGGCCGGCGTCGAGCATCCACCCCGCCGACACGGCCACAGCGCGACACAGCGTCCACACGAGCATCAACCAAGAAGCCAGGTTGCCATTTTCCCGAGTCAGGTGCCGCCGATCAGGTCCGAGCACGTTCGCAAACTCAGTGGCAGCGCAATCCGCCCTAGACACAGAACGGTGGCCCGTGGATCCGCCGACCAACGCGAGGCACTTGTGTTGCCAGGAGTAATCTCCTGCAGATTGAGAAAATCAGTGAAATCATCCAGCGAAAACCCATCCGAACGAAAGACCATACATTGAAACATTCACGAGTCAGAATTTGAACCGAGACAAGCGGCATAGCAGCTCCGCACGATGTAGCATGCGCGCCCGGCGGGGAATGGGTCCTGTGCCTAGCACCATCATCGAGCTTACCTATGAGGGGGAGAGAGCGTTTGATGTTGACAGTCAGCTCCGTGGAGCCGCGACGCACGACGAGAGGTTCCTCGAGCATGGCCCGGGCAGCGCGGCCTATGATGCCTCTGCAGAGGGATATAGCCGCCTCCCCAGAAAACAGGACGAGGTGTGGTATGAGGGGGCTGCGGCCATCGCCCAAGATACGACACTGCATCGTCCAGAACATGAGCGTAACTGCGCGTCCGCCGACGGATCCGCCATCACCACCGACGCACAACACAGCGTCGGACACGCGGGGGATAGGGTCCCGCGCCGTGTCGACAGAAAGCTCCAATGTGCTCCTGACTGCCTGCGCAACGTCGTACTCAATACCGAAGACGAGCTCCCGTCGATCACCACCGTCAGTGAGCCAAGACCCACGCTCGTGAAGCATACGCCGCCAGTCTCCGTCTGCAGCACCAGGCGCAACACTGTTGGGCACGCATGCTGCTGCCGACGACGACAACAAAAACCAGATACTGCCGTCCTCCGCCGAGTACTGGCGCCTCCCCTTGGTCGCTGATTGTCGTACGTAGAGCAAGCGGTGCACCACCCCTCGACACACAAACAGCATCCAATGCCGCGGAAGACCAGGAGCGTCGACAGCAGTCTGACGATGCTGGCGTGCTGCACGCACGCTTGGAAGAAGGCGCGGTACGACGCGGCCACCCGACAAACGCGCACGTGACCGCTTCAACTTCCTCACCCCGCGAGGACGCGCCGACATCTCGGACGCGATGCGCACATGCTCGAGAATTCCCGCCGGCGTGGACAACGCCACGGCGGCGGCCACAGCGTGCGCGTGTGCACGCACGGATGCGTCTTGAGTCTTCCAGGTCACGTATCGGGCTCGACCACTGGCCGCTTTGACGCGTATTTGGTGCTCCCGTGTGGTCCAAGCATCACGGACAGGACCGAAGACCACCCAGCCTTGCAACACCATACGGGCAGACGCCTTCGTCTTGGCCGCGCCGAGCCTAATGAGACGCCTTGTCGACCGCGCGTCAACAGGCAGAGCCTCCCCGGCTGGCAACAGGTTGGAGCACAGCGTGCCGTGGTTGTCACGGATGAAGAGCAAGAGGGCCTCGCGGGCGGCGGCAGCTGAAGAAAATACGGGACCCACCAGGCGCGGTAGGGCGCAGCACACTGCGTCAAGCGCCACAGTTTCCGCCGCGACTGTCAGAGCGCACGCCCTGGCCGCTCTTAAAATTGGGCCTGATGGCCTAAATAGCAGAAACGTCCGGCGCTCGGGCGACGTACATTGCCCGTCGGTCTGGGCCGCCACTTTCTCTTCGTCCAGCAGCACGAAGGCACGGGATGTCGTAGTACGGCCGCTAGGAGCGAACTGGCCAAGGCTGCTGCGCTGCATCGCAGGAGGAACCATCGCACGTTGCTCTACACCGATCAATCTGCTGCCGTCAGCAGAAACGCAGGGGACACCTCGGCGAGTTGACCTACCCCAAGGTGTCCCGATGTATTCATAAACGCCACAGTTTCCGTGTCGTGCAGCCCGCATCTGCTCGATTGACCGAACCGGGACGCGGCCACACAAGCACGCGTGGCCGACACGCGCTTTTCTGCCTTCAATAACAGGTTAAAGGACTGTACCTCTTTTTTCAGCGCAATTGCGACACGTGACCAGCGATCCCGAGGGCGTGACAGGCACTTCCGCGCCTCCCAGTGCCACGATAGACGAGTACGACACGTTCTAGTTGTATGAGGTACACTCGCTACATGTACGTGCAGGCGCACTTGCGTGAAAGCAACACTGACAGAATTGCACGAAGGCTCAATCTCATTCCCACGTGCTGCAACACGACCACTCAGACGTTTCCGCAGCCTCACGTCCGTGCTTGAAGACGTTTTGGTAGCCCGCATCCAGATAGTTGACGCTGGTGGTGTATTGGTTCCCCGCGGGCGCGTTCAATTCACTATTCTTCCCGCCAGTGTTCCGATGGGGTACAGTCCTTTCCGACAGTTCCCAATGGAACCTTCGTGCAGATGTAATGCTGCCGTGTTGTAGGCTACACACGTCATTACATTGTGTCCGCACGGGCTCATCGAACGCGTATGAGTGTCGTTCGCTTTGTCATGCTATTGTGCCGGCCATCACCCGCTGGCTTTCCACGTTTCGTGACCCTAACGCTGGTACGTATGGAAACAGGGAGCACGAAAGTCCAACACGTTCTAGTGTGTAGTGCCTTTGAGGTACGGGGAGACACTTGTCACTCTGCTGACGCTGACGCCGGGAGATGTTGCAGTACGTTTCCGCGCCCATTCCAGTGCACTAAACAGCGGAACCTGGCAGAGCACCTGGGTCCCGGAGCTGTGCCCTGTGAGCGAGTCACACCTCAGCAAGCTGGATTATGGATCATTCGTGCGGCGGCCTGCCGCCATCGCTCACGTGCTACGTCAGCGAGCCTTCTCGTGTCCACCAGGCACGGCACCAAGGTTCAAAGATCTTACGTGTCAGTCTAGCAACAACGTGGGTCGCTCATGAAGCAGATAGAAAGTCGCTACGATTGCTCGTACTGTGCCACGGTCGACGTATATTGTGAGCAGTGCGCTCACCAGGTGCTCGATTAAACCAGTCATCTCGTGCGAGAGGACTCGCCTGCCAGATCTTTTGTCACGTGGCAGTCGATTCCGTTTATTCGCCACTATCGAAGCCTTTAGATGAGCCAACGGTTGCGCACAGGGTGTATGCTCGGGAAGCCTGTACGCGCTCAGAAAAGCGCATCTAGATAAAGGACCCGCCACCTATGTCGTGCCACCTGACGCCTGTGACCTCAATACTGGCCTACCGTATCTAGTCAGTGAAAGAAACAGCAGTCCATCTCCATATTGGCGGAACGCCGCCCTGTCAAGTCGTGGAGAAAGGCAGAGAACGTCTGGCCCGCTCGAGAGGTCTCAAGCGGGATGGCTGAGATGTCAACCTGTATTTCTCCACTTTGCGCTCGGGGATGAGGTACGCAGTCCGCTATTGAATGAGAAGATACGTTTTAAGGTCCGTGGAATGCGGTGAGGCACACCGCGTGGCCCGTCATGCGGCCGTGAAAGCAACCAGCCTCATAAGAAGCCCGTACAACATGCGCCTTCGAGTACATCAATGGTTCTCGAACAGAGTCGGCTTGCAGGGTACAATGGCCTATTCGATAAGTCCTGCAGGTCCCCATACAAACTGGCTATTAGTGCAGAAATCCCTCAATGCCCCTCGATGTCCACACCAGCAGTTGTGTTTCTCGCGCCCATTACTCCGTCCTCTATTCCCCCACCTACAGCCCAGTCTGTGCTGTTACCGCCGTCCTCTGTGTGGCTCTTTCTGGGCTGCACTTCATCCTCCCGTCCATCAACTTTAATAGCGGCTGACAGAGCTCCAATTCCCTGTCAATCATCGAGGATATTCTCACAACGCTGCAGAACCGCCCACCCGCCCTCGATGATGACCTAGATGACATCCGCGACGCGGATGAGGCGGCCCAGCGAGCTGCGGTGACCAATACCACCTCCTACGCATGCGCGCCGCCTCCTATGACCGCCACGGACGTCACGCGGGCTCTACGGGAAATGACAGCCGCTTTCGTATTAGGTTTGTCGTCTTCAATGGTGGAAGAGCATACTGGTGGCCATGCACGTGGCCGCCTGGTGCACGTAATCCGCGCGCTGGACACGACGCTCGCTTAGTTCGAGGCGGTGCTCTGCCGGAAGGGCCTTTAGCCTATCCATTCAACACTGAAAAATGGGTAACAAAGACTTGCTGACACAGACCCCGCGGAGGGAACGGGAGCCCCTTCCGACGCACGCCGCAGGCATGTGGCCACCGTCCTGCGAGCACTCGTCGGAGCCAAGATGGCTGGCCGCGCCGAATGCATCGCCCCCGGCGGCGCCTCCGCCGTACTTCACAACCACGCGCTGCCGCCGGGATGGATTTCGAGGGAGCATTGCGAGGAGGGCACTGGGGAGGATCTTCGTGGAACAAAGTTGGCCGGGCGTCCGAGATGAGACCGGACTTCAGTGGGGAGGTGTCGTGGGCAGGTGTGTCATGAAATGGAGTGGGGCCCCTGGCGGTAGCGGCATAGGCGATGGTGAGGAGGATGAGGTCTTAGAAGACACTGATACCCCGGGAGGGGACAGTGGTAGCGAGTGCGGCCGCGGCAGCTGCACGAGTGACGGTCGTGTACACGACAGCCAATAGTGCAGGTGGCTTTTATCCCAACAGTCCGAGTTTCATCTGGTGAAACAACTGCGGCTTCACATGCGCTTCCAGGGAGGCTGGATGGGGTGCTGTAAGGTTTCGACTGTAACTACAGTGCAGAGTTCAGGGTGTAAGATATCTCTGACGCACAGTAGGGTTGCACACGACGCCCCTATTTGGGGGGCGCCAGGGGCGCGCGACGGATGAGACGCCTTACTGCCGCCCCATTAGGCAGCCAAAACGCCCTTACGACGCACCAAGTAGCACCCTCAGTATTCCCTGTATGATTCAAGCGGCACCCATACTGTGCACTCGTATGTCTTTTTCAAGTCTGGGTGCCTGTCCCCAACCAAGGTGCACAGCCGCCACCTGCTGAATCTTGTAGACCCCTCTGAAGTCTTTCTCTTCGCGACGCCTTGCTGACGCCCTTCTGAGTTGGGGCGTTAGGGGCGCACGACGCCCAAATGACGCCCTGGGGACGCCCTTGATGACGCCCTTAACGACGCCCTGGGCGTTCTGAGCAACCCTAACGCACAGAAGCCGCTAAATTCTTTCGTAGGAGTTGCTTTCGCAACTTGGTTCTTCTTCTACAGCCGTTTTCCCCAAATGCCCGCACTGAAACTGATGCAAGAGAGTTCCTCATCATCCTCTACGACCCCGCCGAAGCCGATTTGGAACACTTTTGTAACGTTTTCAGTGCGGTAGTTGTGGGAGAACGGCTGTAGTTTGTCAATTTTTGAAACGAACCCTGTTCCACAGGACGCGTGGCGGCAGAGCCTACGCAGTCCCAAGCACACAAGACTGACTCGCTTCTGCTGCTCTATATAGATGCTGACTGCGGCGTTACCTCCGGAGTTCCCTCCTGCGTACCCTCCGCGCTTTGACCACGGCCAGCTTCCGTGCCGCCCCGCGGTCGAAAGGTCGTCAGCTGTACCGCGAGCGGGCGGGTGGGTGGATGCCAGCGCGCCACGGGAACCGAAATGGAAGAGAACGCAACTGGCGGAGCCTCGGCTGCGCGCATTTTGGTCGCTTTCCCGACGCCAGTGGCGGCTGGGCGCGTACTGCGCCTGTCACTGCGACTGTTGTGGTCCCGGGCTCACGCCGCCGTCGGACGTGGCTGCCCCGGTCTGCGCCTCGCTGGTATCGACGCGGAGGATTGCGGGCGGCACCGCCACAGCGGCCTCCGCCGCTGCCGCTGCCGCCGGCGCCGCTCTCATGGCGTGGCGACGTCGCGGCGGCCGCCTTGGCGCGCGTGTCGTGGTCGTGACGATGGTTGGGCTACGGCGGGCGCGGGATGAGGGGGCCGGGGGGTCGCCCGCTGTAGCTACATCCGCGGCCGTCCCGCCACAGGCGCCGGCGAGCGACCCGGCTGGACGTGTCCCACGGGGAACGAGTGTCCGCATACCTTCCGTGCGTGGCACTCGGTGGGAGAGTTCTACCCTCTCGCCCTCTCTCTTTGTACCGACACCCTTCCGCGCAAGACAGAGCGGCCGTCTTAAGGAATTCCCAACGGTGACGTCATGCTTCTCCGCTGCCGCCGCCACCGCCGCGACCACGGCGCCGCGCCCGCGGTGACACGACAGCAGGACGCGCGTGCTGTGGGGCGAGGCGGAAATCAGCGACGGAGTACTGTGTCTGAACCGTCGTTGCCGCGGCGAGTGCTCAGCTCTCAGCCGATTGGTGGCCCCCACCGCAGAATCGAGGCGGTCTGCTGGGACAAGAGAGTACGTTAGCCGAACTGGGCGGAGCCTTTTTTCCAGGGTTGAGACATTGCCTGAGGCAGGGCCCAGATAGGGCCGGCCGACAATACAGTTAATTGTGGATTGAGTGGGAGCAGCAACACCGGGGGCCGTGGGGGCGGAGCCGCATGGAGGCTGCCGCCACTGTGGCGCTAAGTGGTAACACAAGCGTATGAGGGGGCCCCAGCGCAGCGGGCGCCGAGGGGCACGTGGCGGTGCCGCGTGCAAGCGGAGGCATGCGCAGCGCGCCGTCGTGTGTGGGCATTTGGGGCCATCCTGGGCAACGGGCGGGAACGCGCGTGGGCGAGGGCCAGATGGGCGACCACGGCGCCGCGGGTAGATATATCAGCAGTGGTGGAGAGGCCAAGAAGGAGAGAGGCGTCGGTGTCGGCGGTGGCGGCAGGGGGTCAATTCATGGTTTTTGTAGTCAGTAGGGCCCGTCTCGGCTGAGTTGCGTCTGCACGAGAGCCGACGTTGGCCGGATTTGCAAGCCCCTCCCTACCACTGCGAAAATTGTTGCGCCAAGGGAGGCAACAGTCAGGCAACAGCGCCGTGTTGGTCGTCTCCCACGTCACAGGCTAGGCTGTTGTGTGAGGCCTCCTTGGTATCTCCCTCGCAACGGATAGAGTGCGTGTGCGTTTGCTCGTTCTCCCCGGCTGCCTCCGAGTCAGTCGCAGGGACGGTCGAACGCTCTACTTTTCCCTTCCTCGTTTCAAGCCTGTTCCCGGACGCCCGGCGTGATCTACCCTCTCATGCAGCGCCCGCTCACCCATACGGACCTGCATTCCCCCTGCATTCACACGGACGCTTGCGTGCCGGGCGATCCGGCGCTTCTCTCTGTGCAGGTGCCCGCCAACCGTCCAGGTGTGCACCCTCACCGCATACAGCAACACCCACCAGCTACCGCCCACGCCTGTAATGCATGTTGCGCGCGCCACCGGGGCATGACGTCTGGTAAGTTCGTTACCTGCTCTCTGCTTCCATACAACGGCCAACTGTCATTGGACGCCACGTCGTGGGAGGCGGCAGTGCCTTTCACGCTACTGACGATGACTTCCGTTCCCTTCGCGGCCGCAGCTTTCTCGCACCGCTGTGCGTTCGCGCCGCGTCACTGGATGTATGGTACCAAGTTACGAATCCAACAAGCTCGCAACCCAGTAGCTGACTTTCCCAACTTAAACCAAAAATCTCTGCATCACTTGAAGAGAAGTCTCCATCTTATGACGGCGAAACAGAGTGCCATGTAAGGTGCGTCGTCGTGTACTGCGACTTTTCGGCGGGCTTGGATTTCTGATATCTGCCTTGTTCAAGCAGAGTAGAGAGAGCTGGACATGGCCTCGGTCTCTTTTCTCCATATATGAGAAACGTGGAGTCCGTCACGCTGGAGTGAGACTCGGCAACATTCCGAGTCAGCAACTGTCTACGTAGCGTGCCAGCCTGCATGCTCTGGTGGCGTCGCATGTACTCTCAGTCAATGTTGGCAGACACGGCACACTCCTCAAGATTTCTCCTTTGGTGCTGTCCAGCATTGACTGAGAAAGTGCATGCCACGGGATCGCCTGCTTCCTCCTCCTTGGCAGCTCTCCAGGCGTGGTTTCTGTCCTCCCGCTTGACTATCTTGGCAGTCAACGCATCCCATAAACTGCAGACGCGTCACTGGCGTCTCCTGATGGCCCGCATTGAACGTCACGGTCAGCAGGCGGCGTTGGTCGATGAGATCTCGCTTCGCCATCATCGTGGCCGCCACACGCAAGGTGGCGCCGTCGAGGCTTCCGAAAGCGCGGTAGTCGCCGCCCATACGACGACTACGACAGCCACCGGTGCCCCACTACTATGCGCGTGGATGTCTCCGCAGCGGCAGAAACAACACGAGGTACGTGCCCGCGCGAGTGTGATGTGCACCGAATTAATGCGAAAGTACGAACGTGCTAACCCTCCCTGTCCGGAGTCACGCACCCGTTGTCACTGACACTGACATCGCTGCATTCTCATCCGTCATGCCCAATGCCGTTGAAATTGTGTCTGAACCATGTGTTTCTGCTCTGCACCACCGTTTGTGCCGGCGTTTGTACGTAGATATCGATGCGCATCTTCTCTACGCGACGGTCACGCGACAAAACCGGGCGCCATCGAATGGCCAGTCAGGTGATCGTAGTCAGTGAGGTCTATGCCCAGACTCGGTGGGCTGTACGGTGGCAATGCGCTGAGAATATCTCGGCAGAAGGGACAGGAAGAAGTCGCTAACTACGCGACCGTAGTCGCTGTGCCGAGGAGGTTTGTGACCTCCTTTACGAGTGCTATCCGCACGCCGGCCATCGCGAGGAGATATTGAATGGGGATGCTTTGCCAGTCGCTGCGCCATACCAACCTGATTCGAGTACCGACTGCGGCGTGTGTCTAGGCGTGTACGCAGTGGATAGGGGCGCTTGTGATTGCATGCATGCATGATTTGAACGATTGTGCGTTGTCTTTGCTATGCAAAGTGGGTTTAGAGGTTGTGCACTCATTTGTCTCCTCTAGCCGCGCTCTGTGTCGTTTCCGTTTTAATGCCTCTGCTGTACTTGACAGTTGGCAGGTCTGGTACACATGAAGCGAGAGGGCGGCCGCAGTCAACGTGGACACTCGCGTACACGGTCGCAAAACATGATCATACAGTGATCATCATTCGAAAGCACACAGGAGAGCCGAGACCGAGTATCTCTGTCAATGTACGTGCTTTGAGAAGCACTGTACAGTCTTGAGAAATCTGCCCACAGCAAGTGCCATGCCGACGAAAGCTGTCCCTTCGCGTTCAGCTCTGAGCGCAGCGAGTCATTGGCCTCAACAGTGGTTGCGTCCGCGACAGTCAGTGCGCGGCACTTGCGCGCGTACTACTTTCGCGCAGCGTAGCGCGCAGCCCACACCTCCGGATGGCCCTGATCTCTTTGGGATACGATTGCCTTCTTTCCGTAACATTCTCTTGCTTGTTGCACAATCCAGGGCCGCTGCGCCCAAGCGCCCAAACCCGCCAGACTCGTTATTTTCCCGCGCCACAGGCGCTCTATGCTCTACAAATGGTCCAAGCAACAATTCCCGAATGCGTAGACGTCGCGCCTGCACGGAAGAACATGGAGCCGGGCGTCCCATGTGACCCCTCTGTCACTGCCGAAGAGGGCGACTCACAGACCATCTGCTCATGTTTTGTCTGAGGACTGACACGAGGGATTCGTTTTTATTGCCACAGATGATATTCGGCACACGGCGCCCACCCCACGCGTACACATGCGGCCACTTGCGTAGACAAAACCCATCCCGCCAGCGCCGTCTCCATTGCGCCACAGAATCGACAAACGATGCCACCAATGTGGCTGCTATGCAGTAAGGGTCCGGCTCGGCAAAACGCGGTATCCACCAATATCGAGCTCCTCCATTCTAACGACGGCGCTGGTCAGAAACCGCGGATGAGCTACCGCACTTAGGTACATGTAGAGCATGTATTTCTCCAACCACGTAGCCTCGGCATCAGGGGCTCGTCGCCCGCAGCACGCACAACAGGTGGCGACGGAAGCATCCTGAGACACCAACCGTAAGATCGAAAAATGGCGGCCACAATGGGGCAACCGTCAGGATGGGCTACGAACGACGTGACGTCCATCGAGCAATATCAGCCCGCAAGGCCGTCGCCGCATCCACCGCCAGCAGGGGATCCACTAACAAACCAGCGCGCCACAGCCTGAGTCCAGAAAGCCCCTGAACAGACTGAGTGGCGTCTGCGGTGGCGGCCGGCACGGCTAGAGCGCGTCAAGTTCCCGACAACTGCCGGCAGGGTTTTTGTACTGGTGGGCCGTCAGCAAGAGGCCGCCGCATCCAATGAAGGTGGTTGGAGATGGGGGGCGTGGCGCCGAGGAAGTGGCATGAGAGACGGCGACGACCACTGTACCGCCATCTCGACAGTGGCGGTGGTGTGGAGGACAACGGAGAGATTATCGACCTCCGCGTCACTGTAAGTACGGATAGGGCACCAGCAGTGGGTTCTTGGAGAAAAAAGAGCCACCATGTGGAGGGGGTACTGTCAGGCGGCCGTGACACTGCCACGATGTCTGCAAACAGAGAAAGTTCTCGCCGGCCTCTCCTCTTTTCCCCACTGCAAGTGGGCTCCACGCAAACAACTTTTCTTGTGAGTACGTGTCCTGCGCTGGTAGTCGAGAGCTGTGGTGTCACCGCATGTCAGCTGCTCAGAGCCCGGCCTACGTTTCGCTTGATTGACACATGGAGAACAACGTGAGCTGGATATGAAGAATACTGCCGAAGCGCTCGCGTCAGGGAACGGCCTAGTTCCAGCATGTACCGCGAGCATGACCTACAACCAGCGTCAAAAGGAGAGGCAGCCGAAAATTCTCGGCGAGCTGTACAATACCTGACATGCCTCACAAATTAACAGACACAAACCGTCGTCGCGTTATCATGTGGGAAATATATCCGATTGTAAAGTTTGAAGTCAGTAACTAGTTGGCCATGCTGACTCTTTGACGAACGCGATAGTTTAGAGGTTCCTAACTGCATCTCTACAGACAAACGGATGGCGTCCGTCGTCGACCAAACAGAAATGTATGCTGCACGGGTGTCTCCGATTTGTTATGGAGCCGCAACGGGAAGTTACGCCCTCGGGGGGGACGGGCAGCGCGGCCTCGTGGCCGCAGAAGCAATTCACCGCTGCGGCCGCAGACGTGGACCGCCAACGGCGGCGGTCCCTTCCACGCTGGCGCCACCGACCGGGTAGCGACGCAACGCGGTCGACGACTGTCGCGCGGCTGACTCGGGCGGGTGACGCCGGCCCGACAACGGCCGCGACCGACGGCGGTGCAGCGCCGGTGGGCCGCCGCCAAGCCGACGAGCGGGCCGCCTCCATCCGGCAGAAACTGGACGGACGGCCATGGCATCATTCGCATTTATGGTGTCGCGTCGCCCCCCGGACCAGCGGCACGTACGCTTCGGTAACCGTCAGGCACAGGGACAGGATTCGTCGGTGTGTTTTGACGGTGGCGCCAAAGTCCCAACTTCCAAGGTGCGGCGGCCCGCAGAGAATCAGCTCGCAGGCTAACGCCGCAGTGTGTTCTCACAGACGGCGCCACCCGTCGGGCTTCAGTAGCACGCGCGCGACGGGGCGCGGCGCTGGAGCGAGCCGCGTGCTGTGGCGGCCGCCCAGTGGCGTGAGGTTCCACCACCCGCCTGCCCCCGTGATGTGGAGGCTGCGGTCGCCCATTCAGGACGGGGCGCGCCGCGAGGCTGCCCGGGAACGGCAACCGGGAGCCGCAGTACGGCGCACCGACTCGCCGCTCGCCCGCGCCCGCATGCGGCACCCGGAAATCCTCCTCCTGGGGGGGGTGGTGCGACGGTCCCTCGGGGGAGGCCGGCCGGCCGCGCGGTGGCCGTCACGCCGGCATGGCGCCAGTCGTACCTGGTGCCGTCTCAGCTCCGTCTGGCGATGACATATTTTGATGTACGTCTGTTGTGACAGTTGATGTTTGTTTGTTTTGGCAACTTGCTTCCTGCTTCTCTAGGTTTCTTTTATGTGCATTTGCGCGCACGGATGTCCTGCCCCAATACGATACACTCTGTTTGGCTGTGCCCAAGAGAACTTCTGCTTGTTGCAGCGTTTACTGTTGGACAGCTCCACAACAACTTCCATACCACCGCCACTATCACACACGCAGTTGGTGTCTCCCGGCGCGGTCTGCCACCGCGACTTGTCACAGCATGCAGCCGTTCTCCCAAAATTCTCGCACAGCAACCGTTCCAAAAGTGTTCCAAATCGGCCTCAAAAGGCCGATTTGAAATTCTCCTGCATCAGTTGCAGTGCGGGAATTTTGGGAGAACTGCTGAATAAACGAATATCATATCCAATGACAGACTCAATTTGGGAGCAGTCTCCTACTAATTTAGTGAGCGTTTCCCGTCATACAAAAGAGATTTGCGTCCGGAACCACATTTGGATTCCACGAATGTTGGAGTACGCCAGGTCCGACGACTAACGACCCTAATTGCATTCCCCAGGAAAGGAGCCTGCCGCCAAGGAAATCCTCACGCTCACAACATTCTCAGCAGTCTCTGCGCGGAGCGACGCCGAGGTTCGGGATCAATTCCTCATCCTTCCGATGCAGTGCAGCTCGTCAGCTGCCTGCATGGGGGCTTTTACGTCTCGTCAGACACGTTTACCCGTAGAACTCAGAATCGAACCCGTGACCTCTGAGATGGCAGTCGGCGGACACGACTTTCTGTCCGCTACCCACAGTATCCGCGCTGTACTTAGACGCTTCATCTACCTTGTGTGGGCATGCTCGAAAACGTCGCTCCTCTCCTCCTAGATTTATCAGATAATGTGCGTTTTCCACAGTGTCTACGGAAGAAGCATTTTCCTAGATTCACAGAAAAGACGGACCGCTTCATGGTCCTTTGTGAGCAGGAAAAAAGACGGTCCCACGTGCCACAGGCTACTCGACACCCCACCTCAGCAATTTTAAGACATTGAAATTGCGTCTTGTCACTCATGGTGCCATCCCCCCGCCGTGCTTGGATACCGTGCTCGGAAGACCGCGCGGTGGACTTCTGAGCCGCCGTCTGCCCGGTAGCAAGCCGTGCAAGCGTCGGTTTTTCGTTTTCTGCCATGGTCGCTCGGTATTTTTACGAAGGCCGTCTGTGGACATACGTGCAATCACTCCTCCCTCTTTCCCGTACTCCCATGATCCCTCCATAGCCATCACTATCCCCGCGCATCCGCTCCAGCTTTCGCTCGTGGTCGACTGCTCCCCCACGCCGCCATCAAAAATCTTGGCCGATTTCTTCCCGAGAGGAGGGGCTGGCGCCGAATGACGGGCCGGTGCCGAGGAACGAAGGGGGGGAGCGAGCGCGACACAGGGGGGGCAGCGAGAAACAGTGGGCGGAGAGAGGAACTAAGCGAGAAGCGATAAACCGGGGGGGTCCAGGAAGTGCGGCGGGGGGACGAGCAAGGACGGGGGGGGCGGGGACAGAGGGCGGGGACGACGAAGCGCTATACAGCCGGGCTATAGACCTCCCCTGAATTATGGTCAACAGAGTAGAGTGCTCAGTACCTCTGAGGGGCTTATCAGCCTGTTTCTTCCTGCGATATGGAGCCGTGCGTTTTTATCCTGGTCGCTTCGCAGTCTTTCTCCGCCATCCGGACCTGTCTCCACGGCTCACGCTCGTACCCCGCCGTCTGGCTTCCAACCCCAGTTTTAACCCGGTTCTAAGAGCACTTCCAACAACGTCCGCATCGAGCCAGTTCCACATAAATTGAGAGCGCCACGCATGTCTCCGTGTACGCCTGTGATTGGGTGTCGAGCCGCGGCGAGCTCTTTACGAAAGGGTTCCACAAAGGTTCTGGCAGACCTATTGTATTTGATGGAAAACGGGGGCTACTGTATCAATCGGTTTGCGGAATGCAAAGGCGACGTTGGTGGTGGCGACCTTCCGAACTCTACGCAACCAGACATCTCGCGTCCCCGTGAGAGGGGCGCTGCGTGTCCCACGGCAGACGTCATCATTTGATCGGCCGATCGTCCTTCAATCGTCCTTAACTGGATGACACGGATCAGGTTTATACGTCCATTCTAGCGTGAATATGCAGTCGTTCCGGCGATCATCCGTCATGAGACAGACACGTTTCGGGTCA
>Ga0114953_1000910_pt1 | contig 21276 bp, 25 predicted proteins | sample SidtaG_FD_87298 | JGI IMG/M metagenome (GOLD analysis project Ga0114953, IMG submission 87298) | Marine algal microbial communities from Sidmouth, United Kingdom - Sidmouth_Male2 metaG | ecosystem: Host-associated > Algae > Red algae > Unclassified | place: Sidmouth, United Kingdom | collected...
TGCGGGGGAGGGGGAGAACCCCACCCCACGAAAACCGCCAGCTTACACAAAGCCCCGAGGGGGCCCCCCCCCCCCCCCCCACTCCCGGGGCCCACAAACGTCCGCCCCCCCCCCCCCCCCCGGCCGCCCTGTCCTCCCCCCCCACCGCCGCACCGCGCCCCCCGAAAACAAAATTGAGCCCCCCAGACTGTACGACACGGACACGAACCTCGATGAGACACTCTGTGCATGTCAAAGGACGACGGATTTCCACAATCTGCATGGCGACCGCGGCGCCGGAGGTCGTGACGGGCGGGGGATGGTGGGAGGGGGGCCTGCGCACGAGGCCCGGGGACCATGCACACACGGACTGACGGATGTGAGGACGATCTTCACCGTATCTCTATCTCTCCGATTGCTAAAGATACGCTGACCTCGCTCCTTAGAGTGCTTTTCAGCTATCCGAAAGGTACCATACCGACGTTTACCGATCGTTGAGCAGATTGACGGTACAGTTTTTCCATCGGGAAACCGACTCTGACCTTCTTCTTTTATGGATAAAATGTATCGATTTGACAACCTTCGTGCTGGTGAGGGCCCCATCGACACAGGCCACACACATCATGCACTGCTTGTCTCGTTGACCACATTTCTGCGAATCTTACTTTATGCATTTAGCAAACTATTTTTTAATACGTGTAGCCCCCATATGAATGCGCGATGAAACCGCATAAAACGAGCACAAGGACGCGATGGAGAAGACATCTGCTATGGTCCCAGAGGCTGCATGCTAAAGAAGAGGCGACGATCTCTCTCACTGCGATGATGGTGGAACACAGAGCGGTCCACATTGTCAGAAGCGTCATACTCGACAGCTTACGGCCCATCCCAGTACCACGTTCACAGAAGAAGCGGCGGACGAAACTTCGGAAGAGGGATACTTTCCTGGGGCCGGAAACGAGCTGAAACGATGCGCCACAAGCACAAGAGCACGGCTTACGATCAATGAAGGATCTTGTACAAATGTACTGCGACTCGAACAACACGCGCTTGCCGGAGCCAGCTTGATATAAGTCGACGAAAAGCTCATTGTGACCACTCAATTATTTTCCCGGTTGAGAAGAATGATAACGGCATTTTTATCGCTCCCTGCTTCAGTATACCCAAAAAAACATACTTGTGCGCATGGTTCTGGTGCCGCGCACGACCGCAGTCGGATCTCCGACGGCCGGGTCTTGTACAACCCGTAGATTCAACATAAGTTTCTCTCCGACTTGGCGCGAAACGTGCCTCAAGAAATTGCGAGATAGGCGCGGAGTTATTGCAAATGTTCGAAAACACGTGGGTGCTTTTTCACCTGTTCGGCTCGGCCTAAAATGGGATGTCTTAGTTCTGTTAATGACGTTGGTGAACTACCCAGTAAATAGCGACCGACGATAGACGCACCATCACTCGAACACTATCGGCCAAGGGGCGAGGAAGAAGAACCTTCGATCTTGCGACATCCGAAGGGGAGCCGGGGGTGCCGACGACGGCGAGCCCCGGTCCCATGGTGCTTTTATTATCAGACTGTATGGGGGCGGGGTCGATCGACCGAGCGATCAAACGGATGAAATAACGACCAAAGTATTGCTGACCTCCAAGACATGGCGGTTTCAGAGTGGTTGCAATCGAACAACAGCGTACGTGGACCAATAGAAAGGCTAGGAAGCGTTTGAGATCCATACAGAGTCGCCTCGTGCTTCTCCACGCACTGGAAACTCACACCAGGTTCTTAAGAAACCCGAAGAGCTTTCGTGGTCTCATGAGAAACCACAGGTCTGGCCCAGAGCCTTCTCCATGCCCTCTTCAGGCCCAGGAAAGCGGCCCAAAAATCTCAGGAAATCTCAGTGTCAGTTTCAGAGGCTCTGCGTCACTCGTGACAGACACGATGATTCGCTTGCAGCATTACTGGCGGCAACTCTCAGCCAATAGTTCGAACGAGTCTTTTCGAACAGCCAATCTGGTTTCATTTCTACGCCGTGTCGTCGACTCCGTATTCCTTCTCTCTGCAACCGCCATTTTTTGGAAGATAGCCATAGAGACGATAAAAGTAAGGACAGATGTACAAGACAGAAGTAGCCTTCCAAAGAGCGAGCCACAGTTCAGTTCAATCCTCCACTTGCATACTGACCAGTCAAGGGGGCTACGGGGCCGAATACCCCAATATTAAGGAGATATGCTACATACCCATGTAACGAGCCTCGATCCGTCCCGGCGAGTGTCCGCGGATCGACCGATCCGCCACCACGAATGCCACAAGTGGCAGCCAATCAGCGCGCCGCGAAATGACGCGCGAAAGGGAGTGAGGACGTTACGACTTGGTCTGCGCCTGCAAATGCGATCAGGGAGACCCCTGACACTCTTGTGCGAGGCGAGGTGATAGAGCCGGCCGCGTGATCGGTCGCGGGCGGCCCAGGTTGGCCTCCGCGAGCCGAAGGGGCGGGGGGCGGCAGCGCGGGCTGCGGGCACGGGCAGCAGCTGTTCAGGCGGCCGATCTGCCCCATCAGAGCATCTCCACCAATGGCTCCTACCGTCCAAACAGCCAAACGTGGCACCGTTTGACCGCTTGGACGGTTGGAGCACTGGTGGCTGGGATCTACTCCAAACCTAAGGCGTGATGGGGGTGTGACGACCCATAAATAGACCTGTTTACATTCCTTCATCCTCTATCGCATCTCGTGGACGCCTCGCGGGATCGCCGTTGCTTTGGAGCTTGAACGGCAGCGCGACTCCAAACAGGCTGGCTTGGAGACGCTCGCAGTCGTTTGGCCAACCCCTGGTTCCTTGGCCGAACTACGATCACCAATGAAAGGCGTGACCTGTGGCGCTCAGACAGTCGCGTGACGATCTGCCATCCATGGAGATTCTCTGTCGAGCACTCTTGGATAGTTGGCCCGCCACAAAAGAGGTCCATCCGCAGAGAGCGCCCGGGCGAGCGAAACACTGAGACGCGATCTTCTTAGTTTTGGCTTTCCGTTTGGAGAGCCAGTGCCAGCAATACACGTTGCGCACATGTGGCCGTTGGGTTGGACGGTTGGCTCCATAGGGGAAGATGCTCTCAGGGGGGGGGACCTGCCCCCGCGTGCCGCAGGGAGCGAAGAGGGGAGACACGGTGGGCCGCTCTGCTCGCCGCGCGGTGTATATACCGGGGCGGCGGGCACTGCCAGGACTCGCTCGGTTCCCCATGCCATAAGTCGTCTGAGTTGAGTATCCCAGTTTGTCAGGTAGCGGTGGCCTGCGCTTGCTCACTTTTTGAACTTTGGGTTCTCCGTCCTCCGTGCCCCGTCCGTCGCGAGGCGAGGCTGTCACGGCGTTGCCCTCGGCGGGTGGGAGTCGCTGCGTTTGACGCACACGGCGGGTGCGGGAACAAGGTCTGGCTTATAGCCACGGAGGAGTGGGGAGCGTGGATTGAAACCCAGCTGGTTGAACCTAGGTCATGAAGGAGGAGGGGAAGCGGTCGGTGTGCTCGTGCGTGTTGGAGTGCGGCGCCGGCCCGACGCTACCCCTTGGCATGCCGTGCCGGCGGCAAAGACTAGGCGAAGATGGCGGGCGGCGGCGGGAACGACCTCCAGATGGGAGACGCGGCAGGCTCGGCGGGCAACGGTGCCAATGGAGCGGGGGGCCCAGCTGGGCGGGCAGGGTCGGTGGCGAGCGGCTACTTGGGGTCGCGTCGGGCCGGTTCTTCGGCCGATAATGGCTGCGACATGCGCGGCGGCGGTGCTCATACGGGGTAGCCCGACGAGGCGGAGGACAAAGCGGCCGAACATCCGCTCCTCGAGGAGGCGAGCCTTCGCCCATCCGGCGGGCGTACTGTAGCCCGCCATCCCTTGGGACTCGAGCCGCCTTCCCCGTCATGAACGACGACGCCCTCATGGACGCGGCGACCAGCAAGCGCCGCGTGGCGTTAGTGCGTATCGAACAAGGTCATTGGGGCACCCTGCTGCGGTTTGTCCACCTTCTAGCCGATGCGCCGGACGAACATGTCGACGCCGTGGAGGTGGAAGTTCACGGGGACCCCAACAATGGAAATCAAGGCGAGGCGCGAAAAGCGTATGAAGTCTTGGCCTACGCCAACGAGTTGGTCCCCTACGGACGGCCGTTCCACGACTTCCATACACGTCTTTACGCTTGGGTGCTTCTGTTTTCGGTACACCAGATGGGGACATTAGAAGCGGCGGCCAAAAACTTCGGGCGTTTGCGTCGGGCTTGGCCAGAGGCCGTCTTCTTATCGCGCCGTATGGCCAAGGAGCTTTTGGTCCCCTTTGCCAAAGAGGCGGGGATGGAGGTGTACCTCGAGAAGCTCATCGAGGATTCTCAAGAGGCGGCACACGCCGTGGAGGAGCAGTTCGACGCTCGGACCGTGGCGTTGACCTCCTCGTTTCGGGCGCCGAGTTCCGCCCTTGCCCATCGGCGTGCTCGGGATGCGGCGCGTATCACGAGACGCGGGCTTCTCCCCACCGCTTGGTGCTACGGTGTCATCCGGGCGCCGCGTCATTCTGATTTGTCGCGGTGCTTCCCGCGGTACCCCCGGTGGTGGATTCATCGCGGGGTATGGGTGGAGATGCCTGAAGCATTGTCGTACTTGGCTCATAAGCTCTTCTATGAGTTTAGTGCCGCTTGGCACGTCGTCAACGCGGAGTATTACTACTTCTTGGCGGCGTGGTGGGTGCACACCCTAATGACCGACAAAGAGTTCAGCTGCCTCGACGCCACAGCCATTCGGCGTATGGTCAAGTTGGATCTGCACCGCAGGGCCAGCGGGCCGGGCGGTCGGGCGATGTTAGATACCTTCCACAGGATGCAAAAGGCCACGGAAGTCTTTTCGTGTACCATGGCCGTAAAGAAGGTCATTCGACGGGACACGCAGACGCGTGCGGCGGGCCCAGTGCACATCCACTTTGAATCGACGTCCGATTACGGCGTTACGCGGAACAATCCTGTAGGGGTTTCACGCCGCGTTCCGCCTGGGGCGCTGGCACGGACGACGAGGGCGAATCGCCGGCGGCGGCGGCGCAAGGAAACGGCGGGTTCGTCCGTCGTGGGACGCGTCCGGCTGGGGGGCCTTCCCGTCGGGCTGCTTCGCCCGGCCTTCGTGGCTCGATGTCTCCGGTGCTTAGGACGCTCGTCGCCTCTGCGTCCTCGGGACATGAGCGTTCTCGTCTCGAGGACGTGTGGAAGGCGGTGGAGGCCTTTCAGGCAGCGACCGCGCTGTTCATCGAGCGCCCAGCCGTCGTATAGACGGGCAGCAAGTGCCTCCTGGCGTCGGGACGGCTGCCCGTGCCTTGGCGTGGCATCGCAAAACGGAGGCGTTGCGTCGGGCGGTCTGTCATGCCCATGGTTATGTCCTTGAGGACGCCATGCCGGTGTTTGATCGTGCCATATGCGTGGCGGCGCACTCGGCTGCTGCCATTGACCTGTTCCGTCAGGAAGTCGAGCGTCTTTGGCAACTGGCGGTGGTGCCTCTTTCGCCAGTGCGTTCTGACGCTGGCGACATCCTCGGCCGGTGGGCCAGCGGTGATGGCAAGGATGAGGAGAAGCCTCCGCGCAATATGCGCCGTCGCAGCTCGTCTGTGGACGCCGATGGCTCTGTGCCGTCTCGTGGCTAAGGCGGGGTCGTAACAACGCTTCCGACGCCCGTCGGCAGGTGATGCTGTGGCGGTGTTTTTTACACGTTGCCCGCTCATGGGCTGCTGTCATATGGACAGAAAGGGATTGGCTTGCGCAGCACTGCTTGTTTTCCTTTCAAAGTGATAGGCGACTAGTGCCCAAGTGGTTGCACTGTCGTGGTCTTTTGACGCGTGGGGCAGTACTTCGTGCAATGCACAAGCTGCCTTAGCGTCCATATACCAGTGGGCGCTTTCCCGCCTAGGGGCGATAAGCGTCACTTCTGTACTCTGCTACATCAGGTCCTCGACGGAGGTCGTTAGGTCATGGACCGGGGGCAATGGTAGCCCGTTTGGCTCGGATAAGACCCCTTGGGAAACGGGCGCTGGTGGCGCGTCGTCGTCCTGTAAGGGCGGGGGGGAGGCCCATATGTACGTATACGGCCGGTGCCACTCAGTGAGCTCATCGAAGCGCCGAAGGGACAACCAAGGGTCGTGGGGGATATTATGCGTCCGTTCTGGCAGTGTCAGTCGAGCCTAACAAATTGGTAAAGTCTCCTGAACTGAACTAGACGGGTTCATCCCCATACAGTTCAAGGTGATGCGAATTCCGCCTTGGGAATTCGAAAACACGCCACGAATGGTCGGGGACCACTTCGGGTCCGGGCGTTGGGGGGTTACGACCAACGCTGCTTCGGCTTGATTAAGTCTTGGGGATCGGCGGGTAACCCGAGACGGGGGGGTAAGAATACCCCAGGAGTACCCCTCAATTCTCTTCTTCCTCTGTCGGAGGTAGCGGATCACCAGGTTCCGGGTAAAGTTTTCCAAGGGTTTCCAGGAGTCCTCTTCTGGACAGTAGTCGAACCATCGGACCTTGGCAGTATAGATGCAATTGGTACGACGGAGGCCTAATAGGGGTTTAATGACGTATTCTTCGGGTACCGGTGGGGTGCTTTCGGGCTTATCGAGTCCTTCCAGTAGTGGATGTCGAGTGTCGTCCAGTGTCGAAGGCCGTGGGGCCGGAGTAACATGGTTACTATTGACTCCTCGCTCTTCGCCGTTCACGTCTAAGACGTAGGTGGAGTCATCTGCGTCCAGTACGACGAACGGGCCGACGGTCCTGCTTTGCAGCTCGTTCTCTTGTTGGTGGTTAGTCGTACAGACGTAGTCACCGACTCGGATACGTTTGTTTCTGGTATCCACGATCGAGTCCAAGTTAAACTTAAAGCGTTGGTGGGTCTTTTGCAAGGCCTCTAAGACGGCGGCAATTTTCTGTCTAAGATTCGCCATGAACTCAAGCTTGCGCGATATGGGTGCCCCATCATTGAGGGTACCCTTATTCTTCAACTGGGTCCCGGGTGGGAGGTTGTGTACAGAAAAACTCCGGACTCGTCGTGGAATAAAGAGCTCGAATGGCGCACTTCTTGTCTACCGGTGCGTTTGGCTGTTTCACGCCATGGTCCGTACGGGGAGTAGCTAGTCCCAGCGGCGGCGGTCGTCTGTGACGAAATTTTGGAGTTGCGGGGCCATGGTACGATTGTACCTCTCGACGTGACCATTGGTGTGTGGATGGTACGTCGTGGTGCGCTCCGTCTCGGTGCCCAGCACTCTCACTACGGCGATGAAGAGGTTCGACATGAACTGGGGTCCTTTAGCCGATATGATTCGGTCGGGTGGACTGTACCAGGCGACCCATGCGTCAATAATGGCTGATTCCACGGAGATCTTCGATATTCGCCGCAAGGCGACGCAATTGGTCAGCTTGGAGACGCGGTCAGTAATGACCAATATGAAGCAGTTACCAGCTTTAGTAGCGGGGATTGGCCCGAAGAGATCAACCGATAGGTCCGTCAACGGTTCCGCAGCTGGGAACAGCTTCAGTGGTGACGTGCGTCGCCGCAGTGACAGCCGATTCTGGGCGAACGTGGTACAAGTTGATATAGTGTTGTAGATATCCGTGACCATGGATGGCGAGTAATACCGACGAGACATGGCATAGTACATCCGGTTCACACCCGGGTGGGCTGACACCGTACCGCGATGTTCCAGCGTAAGTATGCGCTCACGTAGGCTTTCCGGGATGACCAATTGGTCTCCGTAAGGCGCCCGCCTGCAGAGGCCATGTCTTTCATTTTGAGAAAAGGCCCTCGCCGTTGTGCGAGCCACGCATTTGGCCCACTCGACGCAGAACTCGCCGGTTAGTTGGGTCTCCACAATATCGTCGTATTCGACGGGGGCCGGCATGTCGGTACCGGTGTACCTCCCCGTCAGCACGCCGTTGGCCGTGTAGGCCAATGCAAGGCATGGGATATTGTAGTTGGTATCTTCAACGGCGGCGTCGCTGTCCGTTCGGGACAAGAAGGTTGGGGCGTGGTGCGATGCACCGGGTTTGTAGTGCATGTAGAATGAATATTCGTACAGCCGTATGCGCCATCGCATCAGCCGACCACTAGAGTAGGTAATGCCGTAAATATATCTTAGGGCTTCATGGTCGGTGCTTATTGGGAAGCGGTGGCCGTCGAGGAAATGCCTGGGCTTCAGCACGCTCCAAACAACGCCGAGGCATTCGCGTTCCGTTGTGGAATAGTTTTTCTAAGCAGGGCTGAGGCCACGGCTCCAATAGCCGACTGGTAATCTACTACCGTCAGGTTGCCCTTGCAACAAGGTGCATCCAAGTTCGTCGGCGCAGGCGTTGACGTCAACAATCATTTGGCCTTAGGCCTTTGGCAAGGACAAGATTGGCGGCGCGAGAAGCGCTTGACGAAGGTCTTCAAAGGCCGTAAGGGCTACGTCTGAAGGCTTTGTTAAGTCCGGGGGGACCTCCGCGCGGGTCATCGCGTTGAGCGGCTTCGCCCGCTGAGCTAAGTCTTTGACGAAGCGTCTGTAAACGTTACACATACCCAAGAAGCTTAAAAGCTGGGCCTTGGTTGTGGAGAAGGAGGCGTTTCTCAACTCGTGAACAATGGTATCTTGAAAATGAAGTCGACCGGGCCGGAAAATATGTCCAAGCTACTCGACTTCGTCGGAGAACCACGTGCACTTCTAGATATTGAGTCTACGTCTTTGACGTGTTGTTCTTCGGAGGCCGAGAACCTGATGATATCATCTAGATAGACGAGGAAAAAGCTGCCACTTGAGGTCTGAAAATACAATGTCGAGGGCCCATTGAAACGTAGCGGGTGCATTTGTCAACCCGCATGGAATTGAAAGCCAATAAAGAATACCAGAGTGCGTTTTAAGCGCAGGCTTCTCTATGTCGGCCGGGCTTAGGGGAACTTTCCAATAGCCGGCAGTACAGTGCAGCGATGTGAAGTGGTGTTCGGCTCGGCACATTGCCTCCCGTGTATGCATCCAGAAGTGTCTTCCGTCCTAGCGTGGAGAACCGAAATCCATTGTCTGAACTTGTTCCGCGCATTCTTTTTTAAAACAAGGCTGAATTTGGACCCGTGGTCGAGTCTCCACACTGGCATGTGTTTTGACATTTGTGGAGGGTATTATGATATCTTGGAGCAGGCGGCGATCCAGAAGCAAGTTCTTATGGTGCGTGTCCCAAAAATGAGACGTGCGCGTTTTCTGGAAGAATGACGCATCACTGCACGGTGGCAGGCGGCGTGGGTTACGAGAAAATTCTCGACTGGCCTCCATGGAAAGAGCCTCTCCCGAGATGTTCTTGGCTGACAACTGCTTCGTACCTGCCTGTGGGCCCAGTTCTGTGGACCTCTCAGATAACCCCGATCTTGGAGCCAGTCTTTTTCAGGTTCTTGGGGTTACAGGTTTGCAACGCCTAAGCTCATGTGCTAACACGCACGAAGGGGTGCTGCTGAACTGTATTGTTTTTAGGATCAGTGTATACCGACGACGCCTGTTGACTGAACTGGCCGGCGACAATCTGGATGGGTTGGCAGCGGCCGCACTGATGGACGTCGGCGACGGACCCCCGCGCGAGGCGTGGTCCCACGCGAGTCTCAGATCAATCACCGTTAGATACTCTCGGCAGGGGCACAGTGACTGCCGCAGTGCTCATGTGAGCGCCCCGCTCAGCGAAGATCACTTACAAGCACACAACGTGGGTCTTCGCGGATCTACGAACGTGGCTGCTCGTGGAGCGACAGCCCCACATATCCCCCTACTCGTGCATTGGCTGCGCCCGCTGGTGGTCCCATGACTTGTCGTACATGGGGGGGCGCTGCCGTCATGAATTCTTGCCGTTTTGTCGGCAGATTCTGGTGCTACTCCCGCCATTGGCGACGGCAAATGGCCACTCGCACAGGCGTCCAAGCCCCGTGTGTTCAGCATCAGCCGATTAACGAACTGAGCGCTCCACTTGTGGATTTGGTGATTCAGGAAAAGCTGTTTTGTGTTTTTTCTGAATGTCAATCCACGATTCGTGAAGCCGTGCTCCATAAATCTTGCACTCCACTGTGAAGCAGAATCCGCTCCAAACGGCCGCGTCGATCTCGAAGACTCCGACTGGAAGCGTTTCCGCCACACTTGGAGTGCTGGAGTTCTGAGGTGGCAACTGTTTGATAGGCACGTTTTGCGCATATCTATCACCCGAAAGGTCGGGACCCTCTCACGTGGTCTCGCGTCAATGCCTCCCGTCTATTTCGAAAGTCTCGACCGCACGCCCACCCCCCGCTCCACCATCTGGTGGGCGCCCGCGCTACGCTGTAAGGTGCCCGGTCTAATCTCCCAGCTGCGCTGAGCCTTCGCTACGCGTGATTTCCTTGCCGCTCATGCATGCAGACGCATCGCGGACAGCTGGTCGGGGCGTATCCCCCGCCTTTGTCCCTTCAACGGGCCTACTAGTGCGGCTGAGACGTCGCCAAGCTCAATCATGGAAGGGTCTCCGCGATCGCTGGGTGGTGCACGAATGCTGCTCTATAGATAGCAGCCGCTGTCGGCGTGCTAGATGCCACAGCGGTTTGGTATACTCTGTAGAGTGGAGCCGCCGGCGGACGGCGCCGTTTGTGCGGCGCTCCCAGCCTCGCCGCCGTCGACACGCTTGCCGACCGGGCATAAGGCGTGCTTCTCGCTATTTTCCTCATAGGTGCCACCCACCTCTGTTCCGCTCTTTCCGATCATGCGATTGGGAGGGTGACGTGACAGCGAGTGGGTGTGGGGTTGTGCGGGTGTTGCTGGCAAGCCCTCGCGCGGGTAGCATGCGCGTAGCGCCCGACGAGAACAGCTGAGATCGGAGCGACGTGGACGGGCAGTGGCCTTGCGGACAGCCAGCGCCAAGAGTGATGCCAAGACTGCTGTACGAAGCCGGTATGGTGCGCGCGCCGCCAGCATCTACAGTGGGCTGCCACTAATGCGGCGGAGGGGTTGAAATTTCTAAGCCGGCATTGATGCAACGGCTGAGAACTTGTTTCGGAGCTCTGCTCGCGCTTTTCATTTCAGAGGCAATACGTGAACGATGTGGTAAGAACAAGAATGGTCAGAATAAAGCATTTCGGCCCAGCAAAGAAATAAAGACGGCACGTGAGCATCCCTCACAATCAACATTTGCGCTGGAGTCCGGTCGGGTTGGCAAAATCACCGTCAGACGGACCATCCTTGCAGGTACAGTTCACCACTTTGCAGTGCATGAGCAAAGACTTGTGGAAGCAAGACTCAACGGGCTTGTGGTGTAACTCCTCTGCGACCACACGTCTGCTGATGCGCTGGCCCGCCGCCGCATCTAGCAAAGCGCGGCGCCTCTGGGAGAGTCGGATGTTGTTGTGGGCTGCAATGTATCGCCACTGCACAATAAACCGCCGCTGCGTCATGTAGTTCAAGCGGCTCTTAGACTTCTTCTTGATGCTGTGTTGACGCTCCGCGCCTGATGTGTCATGACTGCGCGTCGGAATGGGATACTGGTCGGCATTGAAGATAGGCGAGCAATGGTGATTGCATTCGTGGATTCTGTCGATGAACCAAGCCGTCAGCGCTTATTTCAACAGCCACGGGATGCGTCGCACCGCGTTATGCTGCGCCTGGCACGCCGTAAAGAGGTAGACAACTCTCGGGAGCTTGTGGAAGCTCTTCGCGAGGGCGGCCACTTCGTGGGCCGGGCTCTCCGTTTCGCTCAGGAGCTCGAATACGAGGATGCAGCTACAGCCGCACATAAAATTCATGACTCCTGGGGCGCGCACAACGCTCACAGGGTAGTCGTGGCGACAGTCGTCGCTCTCCCAGGCCTTTCGCTTCTTGACCTTGTGCGCCCTGTTGTCGCGCTCTGCCCGCTTCTTTGCGGCCCGCTTCGGCTTCTTAACGGCCGTCTTGTCATCCTTGTAAGCCCTCAGCACCTCCAGACCCGGCCACACTTGGCCTGTCTGCACCTCGTTGGCTTGATCCTTCAAGCGCTCCATGGAGTTGACGCCGCTCTTGAGGTGGCTCACGGCATCGTCGACGCCGATGGACCTCAGCCACGCCTTTTACTGCTCCGCAATCGTCACTCTCCACTGATCACAGTAAAGCTTGGCGTCCGCCGGTGCTTTCTCGGACCAAATTTTGAGCGCCTCAGCGTCCGTGCCTAGCCCAAAGAAGAGAAGCTCCCCGACGGCACGGCTCAACAGCCGAGACTGGTCCATCATCGTCTTGATGAGCAGAAGGAGCTGCCAGATGAACACAACCCGCTTGACAGAATTGGTCAACGGGAGCCACTCGCGGCTCGGCACACGCGCAATGAGCGCACGCGCAATTACCTCGACTCCGATGTCGTCGCAGCCGCCGAATACGTTAAACGCTGGCTCCGCCGTCATGGCAGCTAGAAAGACACGCACTTTGCGCCACCGGTCAATCTCGGCGTTGTGATCGTTGGTAGGCGGGAAGATCTCCGTGAGCAGCGAGCAAACGGCAGCCGCAGACGCTCCCAGTTCGGAATCACTGCTCGATGAAGACATGCTGCGGCTACAAAGCGTGGGCACGGCTGCGCCGGTCGAGGCGAGGCGTGAAGCTTGGCTGCCCAGCACCAGTGCCAGAGCTCGAAAGACGACGGGTCGACAGATGCGGGGAGGGCATCTTTCCACGCCGACGCCCGTCGTTGGCCGGTTTTTATGGTTCAAATCGTGGGTGTCGCTGCGCTCGGCGATGGCCCAGCAGAGAAAGTGCTGTGCTCGACAACAACGCCCACACAAAAACGACCACGCACATGCTCCTTGCCTGCGCGCAACTGACTGCTCTAAAAGTCTCCCCACCAGCCGGCACAGAGCACAGAGTGAGTGTTGGCAGCAGGCGAAGCGAAAAGAAAAACGCTCTGAAACGACGTGGACATGTACGGAGGGGCGCGCAGGAGACCGACCCTGGCCGCGATGGGGAGGCTGGGCCGCACGTGACGCCCGCCCCAACTCCCCAACACTTGCACCGAAGAGGAGCACCGATATGAGCCCACCCGTGCTCATTTAAGGGGTCCTCAATCGCGACTTCGTGTCACAGTCGCATTCGTCGTAGCCACAAGAAAAAAGACGATATTGCAATTGGCAATCGATTAAATATTGACACGAAGATCTTCTCGGCTCTTTCACTGAATTAGGGTGGTTCGGAACCTGCATGAAATCGATGTCTTGACTGTTACTGGCGTTTTTGACCATCTGGGAGCCCGCCAGCTGCGCTGTTCCGGCGGCGCGTCCAGTCAAGCTTGGGGGTCTGCCACTATTGCTTTCCTAGCGACGCGTCCGAGCGAGCTCTAGCTGTTCGGGTGACGCGTCCACGAGGTGAGGCTCTGCCGCTGTCGCTGTTGTGACAAAGAATCTAGGGCAGCGTGAGACTCCGCCGCTGTCAGGACACTTGGGATATACATTGCATATTCGACTTTGTGCGCCCAGAAAGGCTAAGAACCTGCGCTCGTTTTTTATAGGCACGCCACAGTACGAATAAGCACCTGGTGAGAAAAACTACGGAAAGAGCAACAGGGTCGTCATCATCTGATTGCAGCACTCAGGCAGAATGAGAGCATCACAGAAGGAGGACGTCCAGCGCACGCGCTCACTGGAAAATAACAGGCATAGTCGCAGCACACATCGCGTACAACAGACAAAAAGAAAAGTCAAAGGTGAGCGGCAAGAGCTGAACAAATGCTCATGGGGCAACACAAACAAGGGATTGACTTCATAGCTGCATTACCAGCAGCGAAGCGCATATACGCCGGCGATAGTAGTGCATGCTTGCCGTTTTGGATGACAAGCGCAGCCCCCGCGCTAGGTAGTCCATCGCCGTGACCAAGAAAACGCCGCAATCATCTGAGTTCTCTTGTTACCGGCTGAGCACCTGCTCGTAGCCCGACTCCACAGGGCTGTTGCCGACGTCACGAGCGTGTTCGTCGGCCCACCTCTTCAATGACGGCACGAGCGCGTCGTTGCTGATGTTGAGAGAGTCGTACGTGTTGATAATTCCGGTCCGCGGGTACATGACAGCGAGCACCCAGTGCGTGTTAGAAACAGTTATGGGAACTAAAATCATGTCAAACGACAAGAGGTTGAGCCGGCAGCACCACCTGGCCACGATGTTGTAGTCTTACCGGCCGCGGACGTGCATCCTCGAGTAGAAGAAAGTGTTGAAGAACCATAGCCGCGGCGCGTCGAGTTCTATCCGCCGAGTCTCCGCCTCACGCTGCCGTAACAGGTTGATGTAGCCGTCGATGAGCTCATCCACAAACTACCGGCTCGGCTACGTCCTCCGCAGGTTGATGACGTTCAGAGGTGTGGGATTAATGACGTTCGTTAAATAACCGGTAAATAGCGACCGACCGTAGACGCACGATAAAGTGAACACTGACGCCTTAGAGGCGAGGAAGAAGAACCTTCGTTCGTGCAACATCCGATAGGGAGCCGGGGGTGGCGACGACGGCGAACACCGGTCCCATGGTGCTTTCATTATCAGACGGTAAAGGGGCGGGGTCGATCGACGGAGCGATCATAAGGATCGGATAACCACCAAAATAGAGACGATAAAAAGACAGGACAGATATACAAGACGGAAGTAACCTCCCAAAGGGCGAGCCACAAGTCAGTTCAATCCTCCACGTGAATACTGACCAGTCAGGAGGGCTACCGGGCCCAATATCCAAATATTAAGGAGATATGCTACAAGAGGTACGTTTTCTATTGTCACCAGAAGGTCAGTGTCCTCCTCATTCGTCGCTTCAGCGATGGCTTGTGTTCTCCTCAGCGCGGCCGTCATCAGTGGCGAGGCGCGGTCGGTGCGGTCGAGTGCAACAAAACCCTCGCCGAGGACTCCCAGTCCCACAACAGCCTCAGTTGAAGAAAGCGGCGTGAGCCACGGAGAGGCCGTGCGAGGGACCTGGTCGGCTGCCAGCTCATCCCTGTCAGGGTCCACCTCTGCGATGGGACTCGCGGGCTCGGAGGATACATGAGGGGGTTGGGGAGCAACAGGCACCGGCACCGCATGTTTCTCGTCTCGTTGTGCCGCTTGCGGCCGGTGGCTGGCGGTCGCACTTTTGTCTCTGGTCTCGGCCTCACCGACAGGTCTCCTGAGTCGTAGAACAACCCGCTGCAATGACGCAGACAGCACCTCCTGGGACGACTGCGGCGCATTCGCCAGCGCACCAGAGGAGCGAGGGGGCGCTTGCCGCCCCACATATAACCACCCGTCGACTTGAGACAGGATGTTGCCGTCTGAGTCCTCTCCACTGCCGTCCGTGCTACCCGCGACAGATCCGGCGCCGCGCCCATCCCCGTCCACCGGACCATCTTCAACCTCCTCACCGTCTAAGTCACCTGCGACGAGATCTACCAAGTCACCGTCCTCCTTATGCAAGAGCTCGCCAGGTTTGCCGACGGAAACATTCGCCACCACATCGCCCGCGCCAGCTGATTGAGCCACATCGACATTAAAAAACGTGCTTAAGAAGACGCTTGCAGCCCACAAGGCTGCTGCCTCTCTCTCCCTGGCCGTTAGTGGAGGACCTAGGCGTGGGAGAGATGGCGGTGCTGGCGACTGCCAGTCGGCGACGGCTGCAAAGGCAGGCCACGCCACAGCCTCGGCCTTGGTCAATGCCGAAGTGTCCGTCGGCTTGGTCCGCACGCGATTGCGGAAAACGCGGCGGGGAGCCGCGTGGCGCACAGCACAGGCAAACTTCATTGCAAAGTCGACGCGGGGGGCATTATTGCCCGGCCGAAGCATGGCGACAACGTGCTCTTTTAGCACGGACAAGATCTGCCCGTCGCAAACGACGCAGTGGAAGGAGCCACCTATGTCCTCGTCCTAGCCACACCTATGGAAAACAAACGCCGCCTTGGGAACCACAAGGTTGTCGAAGAACTCCCCACAGGCGTCCGAAAGCTGCTGGCGGGCTTGGTCCGGCTCCCCTTCCGCAAAGGCCGCTGTATGGCGTAAGAAGCTGGCCAAGAACTCCGACGCTGCGGCCAACGTGGTCCGTGAGATCACACACAACTCGATGAGGCTCTCTAGGAGGACCTGAGTGTACATTGTCTCAGGGCGGAAGGCAAACAACCGGTCGACAGAGCCGTCTTACGCCACGTGGTGGCGGCATGCGCACGTCCACGACCTGGTCACGATGGCCAGCCGGCCGCTTTCAGCATATAGATTCCTTCGCAATGTCGTTGGCGTGGACATGGTCCATTTCGTGAAAAACATGAAGTTTAGCCGGCGACTGCATGCTCTTAGTAGTTTTTCCTATGGCTGCAACGTGCTAGCGAGAAAGGGAGGACCCACTCTCAGATGCTGACGGTCATGTGGTACTCTGAAGAGTATGCCTTCGTGTAAAAGAACGGATGCTTGCCAGCGACTCCTCGCCAGATGACGCTGGGATATGTGCCTATCAGATAGCGGTTGTCTACAAGAAGAGGCCATCACACGGCCCCAGAGGCCTATTTCCGGTTCGGCGTGCACGCGATCCGCACGCGTGTTTGGGCGGAAACACGATTTGTAACGTACCCGGGTTTGGCCCCACTGCGCCGTGAAGCGGGGGGGGCTAGTGCCAGGAAAGGTGTTGTGAGAGCGACTTCGGCCCGCACCGGTGGTTTTTCCAGCCGACCTAGACACACGACTCTGTCCAATCCATGACCCGCTTCATGGCTGCGGTCTTTCCTGCCAATAAAGTGGGGTACCCCTTCGAAACGTGACTGCCCTTCTCCGTTGATCAAGGTGGCATCGCCGCGTTGACGCTCTTGGTGATGACCGCATGGGAGCAGTGGCCGCGCAACAGCCCCAGACACTTCCCGGCCCCGCGCCGGCCCACCGCGAGAACCCGCCATTCTTTCGCCGTCTCGCGGCACCTCTCCCGGCTACCCGGACGTCGTACGTCCCCGGAGGTTCCCCTGCGTTCGCCACGCTCCGTCGTAGGTGGCAAGTCGGTCGGGTTTCTTCTCTCAGCCAGTCCATCCTCGGTACTCAGACCCTTCCTCTGTGAACGTTTTTGATTACTTTTCTTGGGTGTTCTTTGTTCGTGAGGATAACAACTGGTGTTGTGCTGTCTTCTACGACGTTCCTCGCCTGGATAAATCTCTGAATATGTCTGCGGATGGATGGGCGGCCCATACTGGTCGGCATGTTGCCACACTGGCGTTCTTCGATTCTCCTGGCAATGGTGGTGTTTCGAGGTACTCTCGCGTGGGCACCTCTCTGCTTGGTTGGGTGCGCACGGTGGCTCTCGAGTCTCTCGGCGCGGGGACCGCCACGCCACGCGAACGGTGGGTAGCGATATGTCTGTCCGTCGTCTCGCCCTCGCTTCCTTAACAAGGGGCAGCTGTTGACTGTGGAATGCATGCTTTGTCGTTTGTTTCTTAATTTTTTTAGTGCTCTGTCGAGGAAAGTCGTGCTTCATTCTCGCGGGTGCGGCGGGGAAGTCTGCGTGGTCCGCGAGATTTGTCCAAAAGACACGTGAGGAGCTGCTAGCAGTGTGAAACATCCTCGAGGCACGCTACACTGCAGCAGCTGCTTGCTAACAGACGACTCGACTGCTGAAAACGAAGCGGGCACCAGACGCACCCAAGACCGGTGGTGCTTCCGGGAGCCCGTCATCTGGACGTTTTCTCACAGCGCCAAAAGCGGCCAGCTCCTAGAAGCCGCCACACTTCACTTCTTGCAGCGAGCTTCCTACCTCGACTACTCCCTCTCCTCCCCGAAAACGGAAGGGTGCATCGGTGCTGAAGGCGGGCCGTGCTCAAGATGATAAAGCACTAGGACCGAACCTCCTGTAACAAACCCCGGGGCCCGCGTCACACCCTCAGGGGCCGGGTGGTGTGGCCGGTACGGCCAGGAAGATGACGACACCTACACGCCCGACGACGGAAAAGCGACGGCGGTTGAGCAGGGCGGACGTCTCGGCCGCTGCGTGGCTGGAAGCATTCAAGAAGTGGGGCCTCTAGTACAAGCCTGATGTGGCTCGTGAGTTGGCCAGCCTCTTCTTGGCGTGCCACGCGCCTCTTCCGTCCTCTATCACGCACTATGCTTCTGGCTTCGCACAGGGGCGCCCTCCTGTCAACCATGAAGGCCTCGACCAGTGGTTCGTCGAAGTGCGCACAACTGGACCAGGGCACAGGGGGCAGAAAAAGGCTCGAGCGGGAAGTGGTGGTGGCATCTCTCGTGTTATGCGCTCCCGCGTGCATGTAGTTCTTAGTGCGGCGCATGCATTCCACGGGACTCGACTTCCCGGTGCCTAGGTACATTCTGATATCTACACTGTTTCGCTGTGAGCCTATTGTGTTGTCGTCCAGCACTTCCCCTCATACCAAACCGCAAGGCAGAACGCATCCGCTCAACGTTCCATCTTACCGACAGTCTTCCTTCCTCCCTTCCACGCATTGAGAAGGCGCGGAGCGCGGGGAAAAGGCTCAGAGTGTGCCATCTACGTGAAGCAATCGCAGTGGAGAAACAATAAGAAGTACGAAGCAACCCACAGAGGCAGCCGCATGCCGCCAATTTCAGCAGACAGCCAAAGCAACGGGCGCCGCCCACGGCTGCCGCGTAGGTGCCGCACGCTGTGCGCCCGTGCAGTGGCTTCCTCAAAACCGTATATCGCCACCATCTCCAGAAGGCACAGAGGCCGGTCTGGATTTCACACGACACTGGAAGTGCTCACAGGTCTCAGCTAGTGAGCGACGGCGACCATAAGCGTGGGTTCCTGATTGTTCTTTCAGGGTGCACAATTGCATGGATAAAATCAAAGCGAACAGATCTCTCATTATTCTATTGAAGGATCAAATTGAATACCAAGAACGACAAACCACAGACAAAAAGCCACGACAGCAGCGTATCATAATGTTTCGAAACATATGCTAAAATCGATGTAGCACTGCACAGAAAACTTCGCAGTAGCTCACAAAAACAACGGCATAGAGCTCACTGCCCTGAATGGCGAATGCCTGACCATGACGGGCGCCTGCCTGCGAGAATCTTCCAACGGCACGGCCAACGCTCCCGAATTACGGTGCTTACTCGCTGTGAGAAGAGTGCTTCCCGCGTTGCACAGCACACGTATGTGGCCATGAACAGCGCTTACCGCTGAGAAAAACCCCAAGACGAGACAAGCCGCCGTGGGACCGAGTGCTGACGTGGCCTGAGCAGCGTCTACGCCGAGCTTGTCGCGTAGAACAGGCCACATGAACAGCGACTTCCGGCGGGAGAAGCCCCAAAGCAAAGCCACGCACCATGGAATTGAGAGCTGATGTGGCCTGAGCAGCGTCTATGCCATTTTTGGAAGGTAAAACAGGATACGATGATCTGCGCCTTACGGCGGAGAAACGACCCCAAACACCGCCAGAGGGACAGGGACCCAGAGTTTTGACCGTTCGTTCTCTTTGACAGGGACGTGGTCTCTACGTCGTTGGCGATACGGTACAGTGCTCTCGAGCGCGGCGCGGACGCGCGTCGAGAATTGTTCATTTCAGTGCAGTTGCGAACGCAACTCGACTCCCAACCTGATACCACAACGGCAGGTTTCCCACTCGCCAACCACGAGTTTCCTCGTGAGCGTAACCACCGGAGCATCCGAGTTATTGTACTGCGGGAAAGCTTCCCATCTGAAGTGGCACCCGGCAGTTTAATTGCATTGACTGTCGTCACTGCCGGACTCGGGTGATCGTTCCCGGTCGAGCGATCGCGCTGATTGACAGACCGAAGGCGCCGATTCTCATCGCTCGACTGGAATACATGAGGCCGATCGACCGGAACGTCAGTCAATCGAGCTGCTTTCTAGTGTATATTCCCCTGAGAGGATCAATTGATCCTTGGAGGATCAATTGATGCTCGTTTGGAGCACCTCGAAAAAGAATCTTCCTGACGTCGTTTCTTTTTTTCAACGTAGGCAGACGCAGCGTGCGCATCTTGCCCGCCGGACTGTTTGAGGCAGGTTTGTCAGCGTTTGGTTTGGTTTGCAAAATCTGAACGGAATTCCACCTGATTCAGTTGACCGGTGGAGCGTTCAGGTTGAACCTAACAATGCGAAGTGGGTACTTGGTACATGTGGTACTCATCATTCCACGTTTCACAGTCCTTAACGGTGTGCTGCTGCAGTCGCCGAGCTCGCTGTGAGAGTGTGAACCAGACAGCCGAGTCCGGGCTCAGATGTGGGGGTGAGGTTGTTGCCGCCAGCGTCGCAGGTGCGTCCTGTTTGGGACGACGGCGTCGCCGCCGCCGCCGCGGTGCGGCCGCGGAGCCCGCCCGGCAGCAATCGGTGACCGTCGCCGCGCCGCCTGACCCGTCCGTCACCGATTTCCGGCGCCGACCGACACGGCGCTGCCTGGACACCATAGGCGGCCTTGCGCGTTTGGCGACGAGGGGGGGGGCGACGGTGGTGGCGGCAGCTTCAGCGGCGGCGGGTGCGCCTACTCCTTCGCCCGCACTGTGACGGTGCTAGGGTGGTCGCCCGACGCGCAAGGGACGCTATATGCGACGGGCTCTGTCGGTTCATCTACGCCAACACGGCGGCGCCTGGCTCTATGCACGACAGTGCCCCCTGGTGCCAGTCGCGGTTGGCAAAGCAGCTCGAGTCCGGCGCACTCGACATGCTACTTTTCTACCTCACCGGTGACGGCGCTTTTGCCGTCTCCGACAGCTTGCTGGCGCCATGGCCGGAGCAAGAGCTTGCAGCAGAGAAGGGTGCATTCAACTTCTATCTCAGCCAACTACGGCAGACTATTGAACGCGCCTTTTGGAATCCTACACGGGAGCTGGGGAGTGCTATGGCGCCCCATCCAACTCTCCCTACGCACCTGCGGGCCGTTGGTGGGCGCCCTTATGAAGCTACACAATTATATATTTGACAGCCCCCACGAAGACACCACGCTTGCGCGGGCTTCCGACGACGTGTCCGACTGGGTACCCAGTACCGAGAAATTCCAAGGCGGTCCGGGGGTCTTCACCGCGCGGGACCGCACCACCTCCAAGCGCCGGGTACAGCTGACTTGCATGATCAATAGCGCGGGCTTGCGCCGGCCACCGTTACATTACGTTCATGACACGACTCCTATTCGAGACGAAAAGACACAACAGCCAACTGAGAAAATGACTTACCTGTGACACATCATCGGCATACAGCACGGCACAACCGGTCGACCGAAATTAGAAAAAAAGTGGAGCTGGAAACGGAACGTGACAGCATGCGTACAGCAGTTAGCTTACAAGCTTGGGGCAACGCACGCACCCAGAACGAGCCCAACCGTGGCAGCTGCCCCGCACCAGGCTAACA
>Ga0114953_1000920_pt1 | contig 21154 bp, 14 predicted proteins | sample SidtaG_FD_87298 | JGI IMG/M metagenome (GOLD analysis project Ga0114953, IMG submission 87298) | Marine algal microbial communities from Sidmouth, United Kingdom - Sidmouth_Male2 metaG | ecosystem: Host-associated > Algae > Red algae > Unclassified | place: Sidmouth, United Kingdom | collected...
TAAATAATTATACTATAAAGAAAACCCAATTGAAAGCCTTAACACGCTAGAAGAGAGCCAATTGTCCGCCAATTGAAAGCCAAACACGGTAAAAGGGAAAAAGCCCATCGTCTGCCAAACACGGTAAATGGAAAAAAGCCTATTGTCTATTTCAAAAGCTCCTTCACCACCTCCGGATTCAGCAACGTACTCGTATCCCCCAGATTCTTCGTATCCCCCGACGCAATTTTACGCAAAATTCTACGCATTATTTTTCCACTCCGGGTCTTTGGCAAAGCAGTAACCACCCGCACCTCATCGGGTTTAGCAATCGGTCCAATCTCTTTAGTCACCACAGCGTGAATCTCCTTTTTAAAAGCCGCTATATTTGTCACTTTTTTATTACAAATAATATAAGCGTAAATTCCCTGGCCTTTGATAGGATGAGGAAACCCAACCACGGCAGATTCAATCACGTTATCATGTTCATTAACCGCATTTTCTACTTCTGCCGTTCCCATCCGATGCCCCGAAACATTGATCACATCATCCACCCGACCAATAATTCGGTACATTCCTTTTTTATCTCGTCGCGCACCATCGCCCGTAAAATACTTATTATCAAAAGCAGAAAAATAAACCTGTCGGCAACGTTCGTGATCCCCGTATGTCGTTCGAATCATTGAAGGCCACGGAAACTTGATACAAAGCAAACCTTCTTTACCATTCCCTTTAATTTCTTTACCTGCCGCCGTCATCAGGCAAGGTTGAATACCCGGTAGCGGATACCCCGCAAAAGTAGCCTTCTGGGGCGAAATATCACCCAGACCAGAAATCATGATACCCCCCGTCTCGGTCTGCCACCAGGTATCAACAATCGGTAATTTATTTTTTCCAATTTTCGCTTTATACCAGTTCCACGCTTCCTCGTTGATCGGCTCGCCGACGGTACCCAACACTTTTAAATGACTCAGATCATAATGGTCCGGCCAGTGGTCGCCCAGTGCCATCAATGCCCGGATGGCCGTCGGTGCGGTATAAAACTGATTTACTTTATGCTTTTCGCAAATATGCCAAAAACGGCCCGCATCGGGATATGTAGGAACGCCTTCCGACATCACGGTCGTGGCTCCCGAAAGCAACGGTCCGTAGATAATATACGAGTGTCCGGTTATCCAGCCAATATCAGCGGTACACCAGTAAACGTCTCCTTCTTCGTATTGAAAAACATTCTGAAAGGAAAAAGCCGTGTACACCATGTAACCTCCACAGGTATGGACGACGCCCTTCGGTTTGCCCGTTGATCCCGAAGTATATAGAATAAATAACGGATCTTCCGCATCCATCTGCGTCGCGCGACAGGATTTGGACTGCCCTTCGATGGCCTGGTGCCAGTAGAGATCGCGGTTCTTTTTCATGGCCACCTTTTCTCCTGTATTTTGGTGAACGATCACGGTCTCAATACTATCACATTGCATTTTTAGGGCATCATCTACGATTTTTTTAACAGGAATATTTTTACTTCCACGCGCATTATAATCCGAACAAATAACCATCTTGCAGGTCGCATCCTTGATACGGTCTGCAAGCGCATTTGCCGAGAATCCCGCGAATACCACCGAGTGGATCGCCCCGATTCTGGCGCAGGCCAGTACACCAATGGTCAGCTCTGGCACCATCGGCATATAAAAGCAAACCCGGTCTCCTTTTTTAATACCGTTGGATTTGAGCATATTGGCCGCCTGACAAACTGCCTGATATAGTTCTTTGTAGGTATAAGTGACAAACGGACGGCTGGGATCGTTGGGTTCCCAAATGAGAGCGGTTTCGTCGCCCCGTTTTTTCAGGTGGCGGTCGAGACAATTTTCGGTGATATTCAATTTACCACCCACAAACCATTTGACGGCAGGTGTATGAAAGTCATTTTCCAGCACTTTTTTCCAGGGCTTGCGCCAGGTAAAGGTTTTAGCCTGTTTGGCCCAGAATTTTTCTGGATTGGCTACGCTGTCGGCGTACACTTTTTTGTATTGCGCAAAGTCTTTAATTTTTAAGGTCATTGGTTTAGGTGTTGATTAAAATTAGGGTTTGGTTAATATGGGTTAGAGGAAAATATACTGTTTATAGTGGAAAAATAAAAGTACAAATTTAAAACCCCCATCTTACCCCCAGATATCCCATCTGTCCCGTAATCGGTGCATAGGCATGCGTCGCATCAAAGTCAGGACCAAAAGGCTCTGCCGCTCCCAAAATTACGTTCTCCTGTCGAAAACCCGTCAAGTTCTCCACCCCCACATAAATTTCCATACCATTCGAAAAATTACGGGTAACCTGAAAATTGGCCAATGCAAATGGATCAGCATATCCTCTTTTTTGCGCCTCGGTCTGAAACGGATTTTGAGATAGATCAATAAATTCCTGCCGTCCTACAAATTGATTGCTAAGATTAAATTCCCATTGTTCATTTGGTGTTTTGTAGTCTAGCGTCAGTAAGCCTCGATGACGGGCTACCATTGGACGCTGTCGGATTGGTTCTTCAAAAAAGCTCATCTGAACATCATTGTATTTATAGCCAATTTTAGCTTCCAGACCTTTAATGATTTCGTAAGATAAAACAGTTAACAGGCTGCTCGCACGAGATTCACTCATTAAGTTATAAAATTGCACTTTCTCGTAATCTGAATTCATATCTAAAATAATCTGATTGGTAAAATAGGTATGATAAGCATCAAAAGCGATACTTCCTCGTCGTCCGGCTACCTCAAAGTTTTGTGTAAAGTTAAATCCAAAATTCCAGGCAGATTCAATATCCAGGTTATCCGCAATTTCAATGATTCGGTTGGTCGCCAGCACTTGTGTGTTTTCTGCAATTACGTTGGCAGTACGATAACCCCGTCCCGCAGAAAGACGCATCACCCGATCATCCGAAAAGTTGTATTTCAGATTCGCCCGTGGCGTAAATAACCAGCCAAACAGGTTGTGATGATCCATTCTGGCTCCGAGTACCAAACCAACCTTATCAACAAATCCATTTGTTTCCGGTGTAACGGTGGGCGCATACGTATATTCTGTAAATATTCCCGCCACTTTTTCGCGGCGACCAATGAAACGATCATCCAGATATTCTTCGTAATCGTCCAGCGCGTAACTGATTCCGAGATCCATTTTATGTCCCAAACCATTAAATCCATGTGATACCAAACCGCTGATATAGCCACTCTTTTGAGTGCCATTATGCGTCCGCAATCCGTAGGTGGAGGCCAGTTTATGCCATTTCAGATCAGTGATCAAACCTACCGTAATATTGGGATTTTCAAAACCTAAATATCCAATTTTACCAAATAAATCCACCCGGTCGTTGTCCTGTTTAATAATGTAAGGTCTAGCACCCGCTCCTGCTTTTGCGGGAATCTGCCCGGCCGTATGTCGGTCGCTAAGCGCGTGTACATTCATTTGAAAACGCACGACGTTGCCGCGGTAAAAGGTCCGCCATATTCCATCGTACATCCTCTTTTGCGGGGTATCATAGAAGGTGTCATCATTTTGGTCCAGTTTGTTATTTCGCGTACTGGCGTGTAGTAATAATCCAGAGCTCCATTTTTCGTTGAGCTGTCGGTTAAGGTGCACATTTAATTCACCCCGTCCAAAGGTAGAACCGTAAGCATTGATAAAGAATTTTTTATCTAACCATGGTTTTACTAATTCTGTATTAATTTGTCCGGTGATGGCGTAATACCCATTTTGTACCGTTCCCGTTCCTTTGGATATCTGGATGCTTTCCAGCCAGGTACCGGGAATATATTCCATGACAAAAGCGGAGCCCAAGCCCGTCATCAATGGTCTTTTTTCGACCAGTAACTGCGTATAGGCACCGCGCAATCCGAGCATTCTGATCTCGCGGGCACCCGTCACAGCATCGCTATACGCAACGTCTACCGCGGCGTTGGTAGAAAAACTTTCCGCTAAATTACAACAGGGTGCTTTACGAAATTCGCCTGATCCGATCGTTTCTACATTGAGTGTCGAGAGGGTAGAAACATAATTGTCACGACGTTCGGCAGCCACTTCTACGGCCATTAAATCGGTGACGCCTTCAATCACGATGGCCAAGTCTTCTTCTTCTGGCGAAACTTCTACATACGCCGATTCGTAGCCTACATAGTCGATCCGTAGCAACGCGGTTGTATCGGGGCGAGGTAATGAAAATGTGCCATCCTCGGCAACGATGGTACCAATAGTGGTTTCATCCCAAAGAACGGTAGCCCCAAAAAGAAAGGTTCCTTCCTCGTTGGTAATGGTCCCGGTAATTATTTGCGCGGACAATTGACTTCCCGCAAGAAGCAGAAGACAGAAAAAAAATATTCTTTGAGTCATAAGATGTAGATTTAGGAGCTGAGGCATTAGTACTTCCGGAACAAAATTTCTATGTATAAAGGTTAAGGGTGCTTGATAGATCTGATGGTGTGTTTATTTCATGGTGATTAATAAAGTAATTTAAAATTCATGAATAAATATACTATTTGTAAATAATTGTTAATCAGTAGTCGGTCAAATATTAGGTAATCCTGATCTAAGAGCACAACCAAGATGGTTACGTTCGCATTGCGTACTATGTGACTGATCCACCGATTAACTAATCAACAACTTAGTGCCGAAGGCAGTAGTTTAATCTTCCACATTAATCAACGTACGGTAGTCATCAAATGGTGCATCTTTATCGGACATTTCCAATAACTCCACTAGTTGGTTACCGTATGTTTCTTCCAGTTCTCCAGCAGTTTGACTGGTACGTACTTCAACTTTTCCGTTGGCTAATTGTTGCAGTCGCCACTCGTAGGTACGGATCATTTTTTCCCAAATACGCTGGTTTACTTCTCTAAAATTCTGATCCGGCGAAATAGGCAATACCTGTTTGAATGCCTGATTATTCCGGGCGATCATTTTTCCATTTTCCAGAATAAAATAAGCCGTATGGCCCCATTCATCATCTTCGCTGAGTAGTCGGCTATACATCACCAACTGGAGGTCTTCTTCACTTTTGATAAGTCCTGTTCGCCTGGTAGCTCCCCGCCATTTTAAATCTATTACGGCAATTTCGCCGTTTCGTTCAAGTACTAAATCTGCTTTTCCACTAACGGGAAGATCCGCAAATTTCCCGCCAAGTCCAATTTCCGTTCCCTGGACTTTCCAGCCATTTTGCTGGATCATTTCGATCAAGCTCCAGGCTGAATATTTTACCTTATTTAAAAAAGAAATTTTCTCAGGTTCTCGACCGTACATGAGTAATACGGCACCTTCTTTTTTTAACAAATCCGGAGCTGAAATATCGATCCATTCCGCGACGGCGGCCCGGTCCATTTTTGTAATATTTTCTTTAAATAATAATTCAAAAAAACGATGACTCAGATTTCCCATCAGGGTAACATCCTTAACGATACTCAAGATGCTAGATGCCTGCAAGCGAGCTTTGTGGCGGAAGACCCATTGGTAAGGGTAATAAAAAAGGTCATTTAAACTGGTAAAAGATTCTTTTTCGTTTTGATCCGCAAGTCCTGGCTGATCTATTTCCAGGAATAACTGTGGTCGTGCTAATTTACGATACGGTATTTTTTCCCTTACGGGTAACGCAAAATTTTTCGTAAAAACAGGCGGAATAAAATCTTTATTAATATCTAAACTAATATTGGCAAGATCAATAGTATAAGCATTCAGTTCATCAAATAATGGATGTGCGTGTACTTCGGAACCTTTTACTTTTTCCGGAATACAAAGAATCAGTTTTTTGCTGGTATGAATAACAGGTCGGTTTCGTTGCCAGAGTAACAATTCATTTTCTTTTTCGGGCGTACTAAGCTTTGTATTTGTTTGATTAAAAAACTGTAATTCCGACGGATACCAGCGGGAGAAAAAATGGTCGGGTTCGTTCTGAATAAAATTCCACCAAAGTAAATGATCCAGCGAACCAACAATCGACGCCGGTTGGTAAGTATAGGGAAGATGGCCGATGGCCTGCTCTTCAAAAGTAATGGGAGCCGGTTCGTAAATAGTTCGAACGATTCTTTCCAACTGCAACGGCGTCAAAAAATCCATATTGGGCGGCAAGGTAAACAATAGGTCTACAATTCTTTTGGCTTGTTCTGCTAAAACCAGCAGCGAAGTATTCTCCTCCTCCGTATCTGCAAATTCCTGTCTTGCCCAATCTGCGATATAGTCATAGATTTCGACAACTTCCGTTTTGGGAACAGACTTGGAAACGCTATACCGTTTGCGATTAAACCAGAAATTATATTGTTCGCGAACAGCGCCTACGTTAATGTTTTTATCACCTTGTGCCCGTTCCTCCAAATTTTCAAAAAAACTTTGCTGCATCGCATACCAGCTATCACTTCTGAGCCCTGGCGTAGCGGCCATTTGTCTGGCAATTTTCACAGCTAATTCGTCCGATAAAGGTTTTACCGCCAGGGTGACAAACTCCATAATTTTATAAGGGTCGACTGGATTCCACAAGAAGGTTGGAACCAGTTTTAATATTTGTAAACTAGGTCGGGCCGAAGACGCAGAAAGCATACCCAAGCTTGGGAGTCCTTCCTGGCTGAGTGATAAATCGAGGGTTCGGTTTTTTTCTGGAATCAAACAAGCAGGTTCAAAATCTGGATCTTTGGCAATTAGCTTGGCCATCCACGCGGCCAGTTCGGTATCTCTTTTAGCCTTGATAATCAGCAAGGACCCATCTCCCGTAGGTGTAAACTTTTTGGCACCCGACGTTTGAATGGCCTTTTTAAATTTGTCCAGATCAGTATCCGCGTTTCCTTTTACCTTGTTCTCTTCTACCTTGACTGGCAGATTACTAATGGAGAAACCCATTTTTTCCAGGTGATCGAATAATGCGATAAATGCTGGCGGAAGTAATTCTTTAGGTTCGTTGAGATATAGGGTAGGGAAGTCGGGCAATAGCCAGTCCAGGCGCTCCCTTACCATTTGGAATCGGTCGGCAAAACCGTGATCTAATGCAATTGTGTGCTCGTCACCGGTTAGAATTTTTTCGATGGTCGCGAGTCCTAATAGTCGAGCGGGCATATTTTTAACAATAGAAAAATTCCATCCTCCGAGTAGTAGTTCGTCTCTTAGTTCGAGTAAGGCCGTAGCGGTGGCGAATGGATCAGCCTCGAAAGATCTTCGAAAACATTCAGCGGCTTTTGTGTTTACACAAAGGTTGAGTGCCTGGCGATACTGTTCAGTTCGGATATGATCATTATTACCCGGGTGTCCTGATAAACCAAGTTTTGATTCCAGATATTGGAGTAGTCCAGTGGGTCCTAAAAGATATTCACCTCCCGTGAATTCATTATTGGAACGAGGTAGTTGTTGGTCTCCTAATTGAAGCCCAAATATGATCTTTTCATGCATGCAGGAAAGATACGTATAAAACTATAAAAGACAGGAATTAAGCGTACCGCAAAGTTGATTTTTTAAAGAAGACCTTTTTCATCGAATCACATCATGGTATTTCGGGATATGAAAATTTGACACCTTCGTAAAATGCCTAAAAATCAAAGTTTGATATGCATTATTTCATCTTCGGACTATCCGCCCGTAGCACTTCTAAGCTGGATAATTTGACTTTTCCATAATTGTTCCTGATCGGCAACTTCATCAGAATCACAATAGTCTGTAATTTCTAAAATAGTTTCGTTGGTTACGGGAGATTTGCGCATTCTGAATTCTAAAAATTCCTTATCACTTTCGGCATCTTCCCATTGAAAACGTACGCGATCGTCCTCAACATCGTCAATTAAATCTGCTACTTCTTCGGAACCACTCCAGGAGAAAGTGTACGTTTCACCCTGAATGTCTACCTCATCGCAAAACCATCGAATCAAACAAGAAGGTGTAGTGATAAATTTATATAGTATAGTTGGAGAAGCACGAAAGATAAATTCCAAATCAATTTTAACTCTTTCCATAATTATGTTTTTCTTTTATTGATAACTATTTGACTATCAGGGGGAATAAGGATCATATAACCAATTTAGAATTACACCCTGTTGTCGCAATTAACCGTATTTTAATGATTTTTCCAAATAATAACAAGGAATAACCCTAAATATATTCCTTTAAATCATTTTAAATCTTAAAAAAATAGGTTGTTCAAACAGGAATTTGGAAGAAAATGTGTGACTCGAAATAATATTTCTTGACAACGATATAATTAAACTGTATTTTTGCTTGGATAGAAAGAGAGAAACCTAATAACCCCTAATGAAAAAAATGGATCATTTCCACACCACTTCCTTAGGGATTATAAAGTTTCAGTTGTAACCTAAACAAACTAAACTTATCCATTGTCCAGAAGCAACAATTCCTTTCGCCAACCAGCACACCTTTATCGCTTTTATGTTGTACATCCCATTAACAGCAAACTAATTCCATTCAAAGCATTATTGTATCTCAAACGACCAACTGATAGCCGATATTCTATAAAATTTAAAGCTATAATAAACTGAAAAAAAAAATTTGGCTCGTCGACCGACGACCCCAACTGTTGATTTTATTTAATCTATTTAAACTGTTACCTTAATGAGACAACTTAAGATTACTAAGTCCATTACTAATCGCGAAAGTCAGAGTTTGGAGAAGTATCTCCAAGAGATTGGAAAGGTAGATTTGTTAACCCCGGAAGAAGAAGTTGATTTAGCACAACGAATCAAGCAAGGCGACCAACTGGCCCTTGAAAAACTAACCAAAGCTAATCTTCGATTTGTCGTATCCGTGGCCAAGCAATATCAAAATCAGGGACTTTCCCTGAGTGACCTAATCAATGAAGGCAACCTTGGTTTAATCAAAGCAGCACAACGTTTTGATGAGACCCGTGGTTTCAAGTTTATTTCTTACGCCGTTTGGTGGATCCGTCAATCCATCCTTCAGGCCCTCGCTGAGCAATCTCGTATTGTGCGACTGCCACTTAATAAAGTGGGATCTCTTAACAAAATTAATAAAGCTTTCTCCGAACTGGAACAAACCTACGAACGCGAGCCTTCTTCAGAGGAACTAGCCGCGTTACTGGAAATTCCTACCGAAGAAGTGGAGACCACCCTTGGGGTCGCCGCACGGCACGTATCTATGGATGCACCATTTGTGGAGGGAGAAGACAACTCTCTACTCGATGTACTGGAAAACTTTGGAACACCTGGTACCGATTCGGCACTGGAATACAAAGAAAGTCTACGTCGGGAAATTGAACGTTCTTTAAGTACCCTGACTGATCGTCAGTGTAATGTTATCAAACTTTATTTTGGAATTGGTGTCGAACATCCTATGTCTCTTGAAGATATCGGATCTCGTTTTGGCCTGACTCGCGAAAGAGTAAGACAAATCAAAGATAAAGCCATTAGTAAACTTCGGAATACTTCACGTAGTAAACTGCTTAAAAACTATCTGGGCGCATAATTAATTTTACACGCCTCAAAACGCATCATGATTTTTTCGTGGTGCGTTTTTTGTTTTTCAATTCTACCATTATTCCCGATTTTTCTATTTACGATATGAAACCACGAAAGGATATTTTTTTTCTTGTTGGATTTATGGGCGTGGGCAAATCTCACCTCGGTCAGCGACTTGCCTGGCAACTAAATCGAGAATTTGTGGATACGGATGAGCTGATCGAAGATCGTGAACAAATGTCTATCTCCTCTATTTTTTCAGAACGGGGTGAACTGGCTTTTCGAACGCTAGAGCGTGAAGTAATCCGTGGATTGATTCCCAAAAAAAATCTGGTCGTAGCTACTGGTGGAGGTTTGCCCATCTACGGAAATCTTATGGATGTCTTGTTACAAAATGGAACCACCATCTACCTCGAAGCCAACGAAAAATTAATTCTCAACCGACTTGTTAAAGAGAAAGAACATCGGCCTTTATTGAAAAATAAAACAGATCTTGAGATAGAAATCTATATTCTAGAATCGCTCAATACAAGATCACCGATTTACGAAAAAGCACATCTGATTTTTGACCTTCGGGGAGATTTTAAAAAAGATGAACAGGATTTTTTGGCCATGTTTAAACCTCCATTAGCGGAATTTGAATGGTAAAATTTTTGTGAATTTTTTATCTACGCTACCCATTTCTTCTGAGATATAAAATCATTAACTTTGCATTTTGGGTTTTCTCAAAAATTTTAATGAAAAATCAAAGTCTGATAAAAATAAAAAAAACGATATGAAAAATATACTATTATTCCTTACCCTTCTTTTGTTGGTTGGCTGTGGTTCTGAAAAAGTGAAAAATCCCGCGCCTTCTGCCAACCCTGATGCGCACGCTGGACATGATCACGCTGGACATGATCACGCTGCGGATAACCCAAATATAACCACCAATTCAGATGGTTCTGTTCACGTAAAAGGAGACATGACCGCTTTTTTGGTTGGACTCTGGGAAGTAGAGTATGCTATTGTTGGCTCGACACCAAAGGTGGATGCTCGTTACCAGGGAGCCTGGATACAAATGAATGGAGATTTCACTTTTACAACCGGGGTTTATGATCAACAAACCAATAAAGGAACGTACAGCTTTCAGTCAGAGCCAGAGCGGTTGTTGAATTTTAAATATGAAAAAGAAGAAAAACTATTACCTTCCGAAGCAAAAGTGCAAGGGTATGCAGTACAATTGGTATTGTTAGGAGAAACACCTATGGAGGGCAAGCAATCACAAATCAAGATTGGTCAAACCAGCAAAAAACCTGCACGCACAAATTAAATCTTTCTTGATCTTGACTTTGCTATTTTATCAACATTCCTAATATGGATACCTGGGTGGTTTATTTTAAGTTTAATACAACCACACCAATTTCGTAATATCCGTATTAGCTCCTTTTAATCTTAAAATAAAAATACCATTTTCCATTTCCGTTGAAAAAGGATTTACCAAAGTCGTCTCACCTCTTTCGATAAAACCCAAATGTTTTTGAGCGATTAATTTTCCATTCATATTATATAACAATAATTGTTGATGATCGCCAGTTGAAAGGTTAATAATAATCGGATCATTCAGCGAAAGTGGATTGGGAAAAGAAAGTATCGCTTTTGAAGCAAGAGGAACAGTGGAGGTTCCGACGGTATTTTCTACTTCTAAATAAAGAACAGGTACATCGTGATCGCTCGTTCGAAGTGCATTATCCGGGTTTGTAAAATGAAAGGTGGGGTAATCCGCATTTCCCCGGGCGTATTCAAATCCAGTAACCGAAAGTCCTTGTAGTGACGAAGATAAAACGTGGTCAAGAATCTGTGCATTGCCACCGAAAACAAAAGAATACCGTTCACCTGGTGGCAATAAATCTATGGGACTAATCAATGGGTCAACCAGAATAGGTTCTACTTCAAATTGCGCTCCGAGGGAAGGCGTTCCGGCAATTTGATGATAGACATCTACATAACCATCCGAGAATTGGAAGGCATTAAAATCTCCTAAAACAATCAGGTTTTGGTATTGTAAGGATCGCACCATATACGCCACGGAGGTGGCCTGTTCGTGGCGCTTCGTCCGGACCGCACTGGCATTGCTACCGGTAATGCCGCCGAGTGACCGATTGTGAAGGTTTATAATCCTGATTGGTGTGGGAGGGGTAGTAGCAAAGTTTCCTTCTAATAACAAAGGTGGGCGATCATGAAGACGACCTCCAGTGCTTAAAGTTTCGTCCGTGCCCAATGGAGTAATAACTACCTCATTCACCGTAGCGCGAACCAGATAACCGAGATTAATCGGAAAGCTTCCCGTATTGGTTAAGTTGAGGTAGGCTGTATAATCTGATGTCGGATCAAGACTTTCGATCACAGCGATTAAATCGTTTAGTACTGTCAGATTTTCTACCTCCTGAACCGCTATGATATCCGGTGATCGGAGTTGCCCGGTAATAAATAAAGCAATTTTTTGTAAGCGGTTTTCGTACGCTGATACGTCTTCAAAAAAACCAAGCATATTATACGAGGCTACGGTGACCTCGTTGTCACTTTTTTCCCGCACTGGAGCTGGAGAAGGAAGAAAGTCTACTTGAAAAGTTGTTGGCCAAAGTTCATAAATATTTCCGTCATCGTTGATAATTCCGCTGGCACTGATGGGAGTACCGCCAGGAATTCCATTCGCATCCGGTTGTCCAAGTGCGTTGGGTCGAAGAACAAATCTTTCGGGATTGTTATCCCAAACGGGTAAACCTGAAAGACCGGGAAATGGTATACCGGGTTCCCGAAAGGTACGGGTTGTTCCGGCCACGATAGAAGTCGTTCCGTCAGATCTTGTGGCAGCAGTCGTCACGGCCTGGGGCATATCAACCAGCATGCCTTCCAGCCATTCGAATTGAGGAATCGCTGCTGGAATTCCGGAGGGGAAATTTCCGTTAAGTTCAACCGAAGCTGGCAAGATTGTACTGGTATCATTTAAAACTGTGAGCACCAGATCAGCAGCTTGCAACTGCGTCATTCCGCCGATTTCTGCCACGCGTCCAGTGAGGGTGATTCGGTTACCCACCTGTACATTGATGCCCGGCGGAACTCTGACGAGCAGCCCGTTAGAGGTAGTCGAATCGGCATCAGCCCGGTCGTCTGGCGTTTGGATAAAAATTAAGTTATTAAATACATTATTATTTGCGACTGTGACAATATTATCTTCCGTAGTAATGATTTGATTAGTAAATGGACTGTTGTTACCACTTCCCTGAATTTCCCAGATTTCACGATTTTGCCCGTAGCCCAGTAGACTCCAAAACAGGAGTGCTAAAAAAATGTGTAACTTTCTGTTCATAAGATTAAATTTAGAGGCCAAAATTATCAACAATTCCCCGTAATTACTATTTCTATTCTATGAAGAATACTGAAAGTTCTATTTATGACAAAGCTTATGATCCGATTCTACAGGCTGGACTCGTTTTATCACTTATACTAGGCGTTATCATCCTGGGAAAGTTGGTAAACGCGATAGGAATAGTGTCCGTCAGTGACCAGTTTCCGTGGACTACGGCTACATCCTTTTTACTGTTTTTTGCTATTTTTAATAGTGTGATTAGTTTGGCGTGTAAGGATTTGAATAAATATTGGGGGCGTTCCATGTTTTCTTTTGCCATCCTGGCCGCAATCTCCGCAGGCATTGCTTACTTTTTTTCTGCTCTTTCTATCGAAGAAATTGGTCCGTATAAATGGATTTATTTTGTGCTTACTTTTGGGTATTTGGTCTTTTTGTCTATCCTTGGCTTTATGAAAAGAATCGTGGATTTTGCAGAAGCAGAAGATTGGCAGGCTCCCCGGAAAAGAAAAAACTAACTTCTTAATTTTGTGAAAAAACAAGGTAATTCCTCTGCGCGGTATTGAATTTGCGTTCAAGCAAGTGAACATATTCCTTAAAAAAGGTGTTAAATATATTCAATAAAAGTCAAAAATAATGGATCCAATAAAAGACAATACAACTCATCAAACAGCAGCACTGGCAACCTTCGGTACAGGCTGTTTTTGGTGTACCGAAGCAGTATTTCAATTGCTGGAAGGCGTTGATACGGTCGTATCTGGCTACGCGGGCGGTCACGTCGCAAACCCTACCTATGAGCAAATTTGTGGTAAAGAAACGGGACACGCTGAGGTGGTCCGTATCAGTTATAATCCTGAAGTGATTTCTTACGAAGAATTGTTGGAAGTTTTCTGGCAAAGTCATAATCCTACGACGCTTAATCAACAAGGGAATGACAAGGGACCACAGTATCGTTCCGCGATTTTTTACCATAATGAAGAACAAAAGAAAATTGCCGAAGCCAGTTTGGCTCAAACGGAAGCGTCCGATTTATGGCCAGATCCAATTGTTACAGAAATTACAGCATTGAATAATTATTATCCGGCCGAGGATTATCACCAAAATTATTTTAATAGAATGGGAGATAAAAATCCTTATTGCGTTTATGTAGTAGGACCTAAGGTAGCGAAGATGAAAAAGCACCTGGAAAAAAAGAAAGTGTAAAGTTACTTTTGAACCGTTTCCAAGGAATGGCGATTAAAAATAGGAAGGATAGTTTCTTAATTTATTTTGTCAACATTCCCAAGGAAAAATAAAAAACCGGATATAATGTGAATTATATCCGGTTTTTTAATGGACAGAAAACTTGGTGTACAGCCTATTTACCGCCCAATATAAATCTTCCCCGTCAGTAGCGAAAAAGGTTTGGTGACAAACTGCGTTATTTTAACAAAGGCGGCTTTAACAGATTTTTGCATTTTTACCCACGAGGTATCCGGCTTTTCTTCCTTGATTTTGGCTTTCGCACCTTCTCTGCCTTCTATCCCAAAATATTCCAGTTCACTCCGTTTGGTTTGGTATTCCAGTTCCTCTGCCAACTCTTTTCGTTGGGTTTCTTCCCATTCCGCTCTCAACTGTTTGCGCAATCTCGTAGAGCCCATGTAGAGAATCGGTCCTCTTTGGTCTTGCAGTTTTTTGGTCAATTCCATTCGTCCCAGTTCGACTTCTATCTCAAAACGCTCGCATAATTTGTTGTACTCGTCGTGTGTCATAATGATTCGTTTTTTTCAGTTCAGTAATTTTATTCATGTACTTATCCTTAAAAACGATACAATTCTGTTTTTAGTTCGTTCAATTTGACATATTTAAAAAATTTACGTTTTGTATATTTGTATATAAAATGTGTCTGTAGTGTTTTGTAAATAGAAAAGCATTACGAATTAAAATCAAACATGTTAGACATAAAAGGAATGTTAAATAAATAAAGTACGATTCTATACTTCCTCTTTTTGGATCACTCTGCACCACTAAAATGGTTATTATACACAGCATAATGCCCATTTTACTTCTTTAATTGATACTAAGACTCAAAATACAACCCCAACCCCCAAATAAAAACTTCGCCCAGTTGAAGGTAAAATTCCCGGCCCCGGATACCCCGTCGCTCGTCTCGTAAAGTAAGCCTGATCACTCAAATTATTAATCCCCGCTTCTAACCTTAATTTTTTCCATTCGTAAGCTAAAGAAAGGTCCATTACCGCGTAGGCTGGAATCAATCCTTCAATTGCAATCGGACTAAAAATAGCGTTGGTTGCATCCGAAAAATGCGCTGCGGTATAACTATATTGGTAGGCCGCTTTCAGTTTTTTCCAGCGAACGTTTATTCCAGTTTTAAAAATAAAAGGAGGCACCAGCTCTACGTCGTTGCCTTCGATGCCGGGTTCTTGCGAATTTTTATAAGAGGCATTGGTAAATGATAAATTGGTAAAAATACTTACGTCAAAATCGTCACTGTTTGGTCTGAAAAAATCATACACTTGCCATTCTAATAACGACTCAAATCCAAAAATATCGGCATCGGCAACGTTGGTTCGAAAACGAATAACTTTGTCGACTCGACCATCAAAAACCGGATTGGGTACCTTCTTTAAAACAGCCCCAATTCGGTCTTTATACGCGAGATAAAAAACACTTAAATCGTAATCCATGTATTTTCCAATTTTTCCTCTGGCACCGAGATCCAAATTAAATCCTTTTTCGTCATTCAGGTTTTCATCCACTACCAAACTTCCCACGTTCACCCGAATATCATTGAAATTTAAAGCGCGGTAATTTTGTGAAAAATTGGTGTAAAATTCCGTCCGCTCGTTTATTTTATAACTGCTTCCAATACCAAAAAATACAAATTGTCGCGCGTTGCTTTTATCTTCTTCAAACCGCTCTTGCGAAATAATATTGCCCGCTAAATCTTTTGTAATTTGCGTATAATAACCTTCCGCTTCCGTCCGAATCCATTCGTAGCGCAGTCCCGGTGTCACACTCCATCTTTCTGAAAAATTAAAAACATTTTCTGCAAAGAAACTAACGTTCTGACTCGGTAAATCGAAATCAGAGCCTTCCAGGTTTTCTGGTTTTAAAAAGGTGAAATTTGGTCGGTCGGTCGCATCGCCTTCCCCTTGTTGCCGCAGGGTCAATCCTTGGTAATAACGTCCACCGACGAGCAGCGTACTTGGTTGATCGTTGGTCGTATACTGCCAAATCAGTCGCGTTTCGTTACCCCAGTTTTTAAAATCATCACGGAGGAAATCCCGGTTTTCTAAAAAGTCTATTTGCGTAATATTTCCCAGATTTCCGATGGCATCTCTACCACCAACCAGACCAAAAAACTGACTGTTGATCCGGATCTTTTCGGTGGCTTTTAGTTGAAACTTTAATGCAAATAAATTCCAGTCTACCGCAAACCAGTTTCGTTCCCGATTGGATTGGCGCGGGTTGTCGGCAAACTGCGCGTCGGTCAGTCCGCCGGGTTGCTGCGCGAGGTAATTCGTATGCGTATATTCGGGTCGGATAGAGAACTTCTCGGAGACTTGAATATGGGCACTCAAATACGCGGTGTGTTGTTCCAGTCCCGAATTGGGCCGCCAGCCGTTGCTGCGTTTGTATTGATAGACGCCGTAGTAATTTACTTTTCCAACGGTTCCACCCACACTGTTAAAAGATGAAAATAAACCAAAAGAACCCGCCGTTTGCATCGTTTCCACGGCCAGTTTTTTATCGTCCGGACCTTCCTTAAATTTAAAGTTTAACATGCCACCAAACTGCGTTCCATACTGTAAAGAAGCAGCGCCACGGACTACCTCAATGCGCTCAATCGCTTGCACCGGAGGCGTATAATAACTTTCTGGATAACCAAGGGCATCGGCACTGATATCGTATCCATTTTGTCGGGTATTAAAATTAGCATTCCGACTTGGACTGAGACCCCGACCACCGATTCCGAGCTGAATACCCGCCCCGTCACTTTCCCAGATATTTAGTCCTGAAACCTTGGCGTAAACCTGTCGGCTGTTGTTGGTAGCTTTGTTGACGGTTAGTTTGGAAAGTTGAATAAGTTCGTTCTTTTTAGAAGCATAGATGGCATTGTTTTCTACCTGTCGAAGTCGTTGAATACCGGGCGCCTGCGCACGATCGTCGGTGACGTTAATCGTCGTAATATCGGTCACTGTTCCCAACATAAAAAAATTAATGGATAAAGACTGGTTGGTTATATTAAACGAATAAGTGGTATCCTGATAGCCGAGCGAATTTAGGCTGATAGTATAATTTCCAGGTGCTAGATTTTCTATTTTGTAATTTCCATTTATATTCGCAGCCGTTCCTTTTTCTATGTCAGAAATGAAGAGGGTAGCGCCAGCGACTGGATCGCCCAGTTCCTGATCAAGTACTTGACCGCTGATAGAAAAAGTAGGCTGTGCAATTGCCCCGGGATTTACAAACAGGGTAATTAGAATAATTGTATTTATTAAAAAAAATATTTTCCGCATCAGTCTTTTATTTATTTTTTGGAATCGATTTTCTACCAAAATCAGGATCGAAAGGCAGTAACCAGGATTTGTGTTTCCAGTCGCGGTTGACGGCAGCTAAGTTGACGGTTGGGTCTACCAGTGGTTGACTTAAAGTTCCATTTAAGGTCACCCGACTTTGACAACGAACGACGGGATTTTGATAACCTTTATTTTTGTAAGTCTCCGCGAGATGATGCGCAAATTGTAAAATCATATCCGGCTGCGTACTCATCATTTTTTCCTGTTGAGCGGTCAGATAATCCCGGTTGTTCACCCATTCTGTTTTCTTACCCATTTCGTCGGATATGGTAAAAGTAGTATATCCCGCTTTTTCCATCAACATTACCCGCCAGGAAAATCGGTAGCCTTGCTCTGTCCAGAACAGATGACCGGGATAAGCCAGAAAGCGGAGCGGTAAGATTAATTGCACAATAATAAATACCATCCAGAACGGTTTCATTTTTTGCCACGATCCCCAATTTTTAGTCATTGGATAATTCGCGGATATAAAGCCAGTCCATTTTTTTATTTTATTTAAAACCTTTTCGTGTATCGCTGGAGAAAAAAAGATCAGCGTAGAAACAATCATGACGTACGGAAAAATACCAATCTGAAATAGCATGGCCGTTGCAATATGAAATCCGACTACTGCGAGATAAGCCAGCCAGCGGGTAGGGCGATAGAGCAAAAAAAATACGATGAATAAATCGTAAATCGCACCGCTCCAGCTAAAGATAAAAGGCGTGATATCGTAGCTCAAGAAAGGTCCGATAATTGGAACGTGCGATTGTGCGGGCAACCAGAGTTTTAGCGGCATGGCGCGAAACAACCAATCTGGATTTAATTTGGCGATACCAGCAAATATATAAACGAGGGCTAATTGAAATTTGATCAGATCGGTGGTCCAGCGGGGAATCGTCGTCCGTTTGAGTTGCGGACGCCGTAGCGTATCTAAAGAAAAGTCCCGGTGGGCGGGCAGAAAAATTAAAACAAAGGCAACGAGACTGACAAAATAATAATGGTTGAGGTAATTTGTTTTGTCGATTAATTCAATGTAAGTAAAACTCAAAAAAAACAAACCTGCACTCCACCTATAAAACAGGCCCAGCATAATGCCGAGTGCACTCAAAAAAGCGGTAAGAAATAAAAGATAAATTCCGGTAGTTCCCGGATGGGCAAGCGATTCAAAATAAGAGAAAAAGTAAACGGGTTCTATGTATAAACTTTCAATCCAACCGTGATGATAAAACCGAACCATACTCAGCGCCATCATCAACCCAAACAGTATCCGGAAGTGAACCAGTGGTGCTGTCGGAATGAGCTGAGTTGGATAATATCGGTTCATAATTTTACATAACAACAAAATATGCTACGGCAAACAATTAAACAAATCAACGATAAAACAATCAAACAAATCCACCACCTCAAATTAATCCCCATCATTATCCTGATTCGTAATCGAAATACCCATAACCGAAGCCATATCAGATTTAAAGATCGCTACCAAATTCTGCATAGATAAAAATACCTCGATCAAGGCTTCATTGTCTATTTCAATTTGCTGCGCAATGGAAGGATCCAGTCGATCGACTTTTTCCAATAAAATTGTAAAGTGCGTATCAATCCGATCCGCTAAATCCGGCTGATTGATTTTACGTAAATATTCCAGAATAGAAGGACCATCATTTCTGGTCAGGCTTGTTCCATTAAAATAATCCTGATAGGCTTTTAAAGCATTTCGTAATAACGCAGTAGAATAATTTCCGTAAAGCACCTCTACCGATTGTGGTCGGGCAACGCCTGCGCTACGCAATCCCGCCGGAATCGCTACCTTTCCATCCCGTACGAAACGCTGAAAATGTAAATCAATACCATTTACAATCAAACCGAGTGCGCTTCCTACGTCTGTTCCAGTAGCATCTGTTCCCGTAAATTGCTGCACGAAAACACCTTTGTTCCAGTCATCATTAGAAGCGCTGACTTTCGTTTGAATCGCCGAAGTGAGCACCTGAATATAATCAAGTCGCGCTTCAGAAAAATCAGCAAGTGGAGAAATTTCTTCTATATTATTTAATAAATAATCGAGGGCTGGTAACCCTTCCGCATCCTGATTTCCCAGGCTACCTATTTGATAAGTTCCGGTAGCAATATTATTTTCAATTTTATCCGCATCGGTTGGGTAGGTATTCAAACCAGCACGTAAGCCGTTATTGACCGATGGTCCAAAATAATAAAGAGAAGTTTTTTGCCAGATATTCCAAAATTCCTGGTGCTCAGCTCTTAAAGTTATCAGATTGTCTTCGTTAGCTTCCTGCTGAAAATTGACAGCAGCCTGGTTGAGAGACGCAGCCTTTTGATTTAATTCCTGAAAAGCGGGTAAAATCAGATCGTTCGTGATGTGTATAGCGATCTCCTGTCTTAATTCTGCGAGGTCTATCATTTCATCGGTACTAACCGTTTCGGTTTTTTCACCACAGCTAATTAAAAAACAGACCATTAAAGCGAGTAAAGAATACTTCATATTGATAAATTTAGAATACCCAAAGCATGTCTTATGCTTATTTAGACTTTTTAAAAATAACGCTGCAAATGTACCTCATGGTTTTGGTTTTTGCAAGAATTTCCGGTAGTTTTTTCTGGTAATAGGGCAAAGAATTTTTAGACCACAAAATCACGAAGAAAACAAAGGTTTTGAAGAGAGGTTACGCAACATTCCTACAGTTCATCCTTTACATCTTCCAACTCCGGAAAACTGGTTACGAGGGTATTTTTGGCGCGATTGAGGTCTGCTGCGGTCGTATTCCAGAAACTACCATTTGCTCCCAGGTCCGTTTCTTTAATTGCCTGAATTTGATCCAGGGAAATCTTTCGATTAGGGTTATAAGTGAGCGCATTGACAAAAGCCCAGGCTTCACTCAGCGTGTGAAATGCTTCCCCGATTTTACCTTCGTTCAGATATCCCAGGCTGGAGTTGATGTAGTGAATACTCGTAGCCGCGGCGACCAGTTCAAGTTTTTCAAATAAAATAGTTCGTTGTGCATTCTTTGCTGCTAGATTATTATTAACAATGGCGGTTCTACCCGCAAGAAAAGCATTCATGATGTCGTCATTGGTTTTGATAAAAGGATCGACTACATTAGAATAATCACTCCAGTAACGCAATTCATCTTCCCGGGCTTCTGGCCAGGCAGAAGTAAAATCCAGTGGTGGATTGAAATAGCCAAAGGCTTCATCCCAGTGGTGCTCCAGATCCGTGTAATTTTTTCCTTCTCTAAGTGAAGTATTTTCTACCTCATCCCCAGTACGATCATCCGTAAAATAAGTGTTGTAAATCTGGTTGTACATCACCGTACCCATCAAACCCTTTTCGATCAGCTGAGTAAATTCACGACCGTTGGCGTCGATCATAATCGTATTTCCACTATTTTCTCTTTCGATAAATCCAGCAGTACCGTTACTTGCATTTGCCCCTGATTGGCTGACCGCCTCTGCGCCAGCAAACAGATCTTCCATAAAATTGTTATCCAGGTCAGGCGCAAAAGTTTTATCTTTTAATTGTTTTGTAGACATAAAATCGAAAAAGCCATTCCCATTCTCACCCGTATTTGCGTATGCATCGTTTAGAGTTGCAACAGAAATCGTAGTTTCTTTTTTATCTCCCTGGACCAGGTAGTCTTTTATCGCTTTTACCATGTCCAGTCGTTCATTCTGACCCGAAAAGGAAACCGTTGAAGTCCCGTTTCTTTCAAAAGAATAAGTAGCAGGTGCCGATGTCAACACCGGATCAACGCTTACAACGGTAGTTGCAGAAGTCTTTTGATCTGCGGCATCCGTTAATTCAAAATTGA